>Ga0181537_10000950_pt1 | contig 27240 bp, 23 predicted proteins | sample PEATcosm2014_Bin_39_FD_119765 | JGI IMG/M metagenome (GOLD analysis project Ga0181537, IMG submission 119765) | Peatland microbial communities from MTU Mesocosm Facility, Houghton, MI, USA - PEATcosm2014_Bin23_10_metaG | ecosystem: Environmental > Terrestrial > Soil > Wetlands > Peat | place...
GCGTCGGCTCCCTCGACCTGAGTAAACTGGTTGCGGCTAAACGACCACGAAGCTCGGGAGGAAAGGAGCCGAGCATGATGATTATAGGCTGTGATTTTCATCCACGGTTTCAGCAGATCTCGTTTCTTTTTGAGGAGACCGGGGAGTGGGGGCAGCGCCGCTTGATGCACACGGCGGAGGCGGAACAGTACTACCGCTCACTGAGCGGGACGAGGGTGCGAGTTGGCATCGAGTCCACGGGGAGCTATGGCTGGTTTGGACGCCTGCTGAGCGAACTGGGGTATGAACTTTTGGTGGGCGATGCGAGCCAGATTCGCGCCTCGAACCCGCGCAGGCAGAAGACCGACAAGCGGGATGCGGAGCATATCCTTGGTTTGCTGGTGGCGGATCGTTTCCCCGCCATCTGGCAGCCGCCGGCAGAGAACGAACAACTGCGGCAACTGCTGCTGCACCGCAGCCGCCTGGTGAGGTTGCGCACACGGGTGACGAACCAGCTGGATGGGATGGCCAAGAACGAAGGGCTATTGGTTCCTGGCGGGTGGAGCGGGAAACGCCGCAAGGGCATCGAAGCATTACCGCTGCCGGGCTGGTATGGCGAGCGGCGCAAGGATCTGCTGGGGCTGCTGGACCGGGTTGAGGAACGGATTGCGCCGTTGAACAAGGCGGTCAGCCAGGCTGCGGCCAACAACGCGGAGGCTTGCCTGCTGATGACGCATCCGGGCGTGGGTCCGGTGGTTTCGCTGGCCTATGTGCTGACGATCGGCAACTGGCAGCGCTTTCCGCGCGGCAAGCAGGTGGGCAGCTACCTGGGACTGATTCCGTCTGAGGATTCCAGCTCCGACAAGCGCCGTCTGGGGCACATCAGCAAGCAGGGCAATACGCTGCTTCGCTGGCTGCTGGTGGAGGCGGCGAGTACGGCCCAGCGGTATGACGCGAGCTGGCATCGGCAGTATGTGCGGCTGTCGATGACGAAGCATCACGGGGTGGCGAAGGTGGCCATCGCGCACAAGCTGGCGGTGAGGTTGTACTGGATGTTGCGCTCCGGGCAGGATTACGGACAGATGATGGAGCGCGGTTCGCATGCGAGGCAGTCCGAGTGCCCCGTTGGTCGCAGTAGGAGACCGATTGAATGATTGGACGCCTCGCCTCTTTCCGCGAGGGGAGAGTTTGAACAGGAAATCATGGTGCTTTACCAGGCCGAATACATGGTTGGTGGAACCTGAAGGTTGCCATCGAGAGTGATTGAGAATCAAGGTGCGAGCTTGGGTCGTTTAGCGAGGAAAGACGGTTTCCAGCTATGGGTCGAATCTCAGAAAGAACGTCCGAGATTCGACCCCATGCCAATGGTGGAAGTGGCCGGGCCGGTGTCAAGGGTCGAGATGAACGCCAAAGTACGGCGCCCTTGACACCGGCCCGGCCACAACGGGAGCCTGCGCGCAGTTTTTGCTTGACAGCAGAAGTGGCTGTCATACATGGCTGTCATACATGGGGCACAGTTTCATTTTCCGTGGATCGTCTTCGCCGGTGGACAACTAACAGGGTACCTGAGGTGATCTGAGACCGGGAATGGAGAGAGTGCGTGGGATATACTCAGAATTCCGCGTATCCCCGTGGTGGAGCATCTCAGGCGCTGGAGTTCCATTGTCTGGAAACGAAGAAACAGGGAACGAATAACTGGGGAACGAAGTGGGAGCCGAGCGCGTATTGACCGATATGCGGTGAGCCTGCGTGCAGGGTTGGGGTCGAGTATGACCCTGGCAAATGACAATATTGCGACCGGAGGGGACCTTCGGGCGTCTTGATTAGTGGCACCCCACATGCCTCAGCCTTCCATGGAGAGGAACCATGCATTTGTTCGGTACACGTGTGTTTGAAGATGAGAATGAGACCGCGAGTGTGCGCCCGCAAAAAACTGGGCCGGGATCAGCGGGCAAAGGGCTGCGTGCGTTCGCGGCGGTGATGCTGACGCTGGCGGCGGGAGTGCCATCGGGATTTGGCCAGCAACAGCAGCAGGGCACAGTAACGACTCCGACGCAGTCGGCGTCAGACTTGCCGGCAGAACCGGCGCCGACGCTCACGGAGCCGCTGAATCTTCGTGCAACGGCACGCGACTTTTCAAAGCCGGCCGGGAGTTGGCTTCGTAACCCGCTGAAAGTGTACCTGCCCACTACGGTGCCGGGCGCGAGCTTTCAAAACTCGCCGCGTCTTGCGGACATGGTGAAGAACGGGAAAATCTATCTGAGCCTTTCCGATGCGCTGGCGCTGGCTCTTGAGAACAACTACGATATCGCCATCTCACGCTACTACATGGATCTGGCGGACCTGGACATTCTGCGGGCGAAATCCGGGCAGCTTCTGCAGGGGTCGGGCGCCACCATCAACGAATCTACGCAGGGCGGATATACCTCGACCACCAACGCCGGTGGCGGGCCTGGCGGTGTTGCCGGGGGCTCAGCGGCAGGCGCAGGCGGGTTGACGCTGACGGCATCGGGCGCAGGTCCCGCGCCGGAAAACATGGAGCCCACCATAACCAGCACGATCCAGTTGGAAAGAGCGGAGCAGGCACAGACCAGCGCCTTCGTTCCGCGCGCTTTCCAGAATACCGACCAATACAACTTTACTTACAACCAGGGATTTGTCACCGGCACATCGCTGGCGGTCGGGTTCAACAACAACCGGGTAACCTCATCCAGCGAATTCAACATTTACAGCCCGCAGCTCGATTCCAACTTCAGGGCTACAGTGACGCAGCACCTGTTGCAGGGGGCCGGCATCTGGGTGAACAAGCGGTTTGTCTATCAGGCAATCAACAATCGCCGCATCACGGACTCGACTTTCCGCCAGCAGATTCTGTACACGGTGAACCAGGTTGAGAACATTTACTGGGGCCTGGTAAACGCCTATGAAGACGTGCAGGCAAAGGAGCGAGCGCTGGACCAGAGCACACAAGTGGCCGGCGATAACCGCAAGCAACTGCAGATTGGCACCATGGCACCGCTGGACGTGCTGAATGCAGACCAGGCTGTGGCATCGGACAAGCAGGCGCTGATCAGCTCACAGAGCACGCTGAACTACCAGCAGCAAATCATCAAGCAGGCCATCGCGCGCAACCTGAACGACCCGGCCCTGGTGGCGGCCGCTGTGATTCCCACCGACCGCGTGAGCATAGAGCATATTCCAGAGGAAAGCCAGCCGGTCGATGAGTTGGTGCAAGAGGCATTTAAGCAGAGCCCGGTGCTTGAGCAGGCGGCGTTGACGCTGAAGAACTGGGAGATCAGCCTCCGCGGCGCGAAGAATCAACTGCTTCCGACGTTGGACGTGTATGGGTTCTACTCCGGAACGGGGATCGGCGGCTCGCAAAGCCCCGATTGCCTCAACCTTTTTACGGGCCAGAGCTGCCCTCCAAACACCTACCCTTCAACCAGCTACGGCGGCACGTTGAGCAATATGCTGAATAACAGCAATCCCGACAAGGGCGTGGGATTCAACGTAACGATTCCAATCCGGAACCGGCCGGCCCAGGCGCAGCAGGCCCAAGCGCTTATCGAATACCGGCAGGCCGAATTGCACCTGGAGCAGCTTTACACGCAGATTCGGATCAGCGTGGTGAACGCAATGTACGCGCTTACCAACGACCGGGCGCTGGTTCAGGCTTCGATTGCAGCCAAGGATTATGCCGAACAGAACCTGGATGCGGAGCGAAAGAAGCTGCACCTGGGTGCATCGACTACGGCGAATGTTTTGCTGCAAGAGAAGAGTCTGGCTGCCACGGAGAACTCGCTGAACCAGGCGAATGCGACGTATGCGAAGGACCGGGCCGCTCTCTACCAGATACTTGCCAGCACCTTGCAGCACTACGGTATTGACCTGACCGACGCAGCCACGGGGAATGTGAAGGCCGAACCTGTTGTGCCGGGTCTGGTGGCAGCGAAGCCAGGCAATGAGCCGACCACGGCGCCTCCGGCGACCGCGCCGCCTCCGCCACCGACAACACCGCAGTAACGGAGATTGACTAGAGAGCCCCGTCCAGCGTGCGTTGGGCGGGGCTTTTTGGTTCTAGACCGGAATCAGAAATGCTGTACCCAGCGTTGGTGGTCTCCCGCCCTTGTGACAGAAAAAAGTCGCAAGAACGGGGCACGGAGTTCTGGGGTACACCAATCATGGAGCCGCTCCAGTGGGATAGGACGGTTCCAGGGGATTTTCGGCGGACTGGAAGGGGCCGGCATTTTATCGTTCGGCGACGAGGTCGAGCAGGTCGAAGAATTCCGGGAAGCTGATGGCGGCGGATTCGGAGCCTTGGATCAGGGTCTCGCCCTGGGCGCGGAGCGCGGCTACGCTGAAGGCCATGGCGATACGGTGATCGCTGCCAGAGTCGATGGTTGCGCCGTGGAGGGTTTGACCGCCCGGAACGTCGAGTCCATCTTCGAATTCCGTGACTTCGGCGCCCATTGCGCGCAGGTTCTTGACAACGAGGGCGATACGGTCGGATTCCTTGACGCGCAGTTCCTTTGCATCGCGGATACGGATGCCTCCACGGGTGTATGGCGCGATGGCTGCGAGGGCGGGGAGTTCATCGATGAGTTGTGCCGCGAGCGCGCCGCTAACTTCGGCGGAACCGAGGCCTTCGGCGGGAGCGGTGACCTGGACCGTGCCGACGAGTTCGGCATTCTTCTCTTCAAGATTAAGGACGCTGATGCGCGCGCCCAGGCCGGTGAGCACATCGAGGAGCGCGGCGCGGGTGGGGTTCAGTCCGAGCGAATCAAAGACCAGGCTGGAGCCGGGAAAGATTGCCGCGGCGCAGAGAAAGAAGGCGGCGGAGGAAATGTCGCCGGGGATTTGGGCGTCGATGGCGCGGAGGGATTGAGGTCCGGTGATGGAAATGGAGTTGAAGGTGCGGGTGAGCGTTGCGCCGAAGGCACGGAGAGCCAGTTCGCTGTGATCGCGGGTGCGGACTGATTCGTGGACGGTTGTGGTTCCGGCGGTTTGCAGGCCGGCAAGAAGGACGCAGGTTTTTATCTGGGCGCTGGGGATTGGGGTGGTGTAGTCGATTTGCTGGAGCGGGTTGCCATGAATGATGAGGGGAGCGTGGCCGTCGGTCAGGTCGATCTGCGCACCCATGGCTGCGAGGGGCTTGCGGATGCGTTCCATGGGGCGGCGAGAGAGCGAGGCGTCGCCGATGAGGGTGAAGGCGCCTTGCTGGGGCGCGAGGAGTCCGGAGATGAAGCGCATGGTGGAGCCGGAGTTGCCGCAGTCGAGGGGGTGGACGGCGGGGATGACGCGACCGGCTACGCCTGTAACTTCGACGGAATTGTCGCCGGTTTTGATGACTTTAGCGCCGAGGGCACTCATGCAGGCGAGGGTTGAGGCGCAGTCGGCACCCGTGGAGAAGTTGGTGAAACGGGATGTGCCCTGAGCGAACGCGGCCAGCATGCCGTAACGGTGGCTGATGGACTTGTCGCCGGGGAGGCGGAGGCTTCCGTAAATGTTGCGGGCTGGGCGGATGAGGCGTTCTTCAGTTGCGGTGTGCACGGGCGCTCCGGGGTGGTGTGACGGTCTTATTGAGTTTATCGGAATTAGGGCTGAGATGATGGAATGGCGATCGCTGTTGAAGAGGATTTGCCACCTGAGTTCAAGGTGAAGGCTGAATCCATAAGGCGGTGCACAAAACAACGCGCGCGATTATCTTCCTGCAAAAAAAGTCCGTCTAACGTCATGGCGGGTAGTATGCACCGGAATTGCGGGTGGATTTCTATCTAGAAAAATGGGAACTGAGGGGCGGGACCGATCGGAAACAACATACAGCTGCAGGGCGAGCGGAATGGCTCGCATGGGCGGGGTCTGGAAACAGGCCGGCTGCTTGTTTTGTTGATGATTCTTGGGTTCTGCGCGCAGGTTTCGGCACAGCAGGGCGGGGCGCCTATTTCGACGGCAGGGGCTGAGTCGTCTCTTCCAGACGCACCACGGGCCACCGCAGAGGCAGGCGGGTCTGCTGGATTAATTGGGTCATTTGGGCAGGAGACGCCGGGACCGGTTTCCGCAGGCAGCATTTCCGGTGTAGTGGAGAACCGGGAGGGTGCTGTCTACGAGGGAGCGAAGATCGAATTGGACCTGGCGGGGGCGGGCGGACCGATGGTGAGGAAGGCCACGTCCGACGGCGCCGGACGGTTCAGTTTTGCCGATGTTTCGCCTGGAGGGTTCAGGCTTGCTGTTTCGACGAAGGGATTTGAGACAAAGGTTGTGCAGGGGGTGTTGCACGCCGGCGAGAGCTTCGATGTACACACGATTGTGTTGGCGGTGACCAGCTCAACCGAAGTGACGGTTACGGCGTCGCAGGTTGAGATTGCCGCGGAGCAGGTGAAGATTGAGGAAGAACAGCGCGTGCTGGGGGTTATTCCGAATTTCTATGTGAGCTACGTTCCGAATGCCGCGCCGCTGACAACCAAGCAGAAATACGAAATGGCATGGAAGTCATCGATCGACCCGGTGACATTTATTGCGACAGGATTCTTTGCGGGAGTTGAGCAGGCGGAGAACACTTTCAGCGGCTATGGGCAGGGAACGAAGGGATACGCGAAGCGCTTTGGAGCGAATTATGCGGACGGGTTTATCAACACGATGCTCGGGAGCGCTGTGTTGGCGTCGTGGTGGAAACAGGATCCGCGGTATTTCTACAAGGGGACGGGGACGATCCACGCGAGAGCGCTTTACGCGATTGCCAACGCGGTGATCTGCAAGGGCGACAACGGAAAATGGCAGCCGAATTATTCTTCGATTATGGGGGGACTGGCCGCGGGCGGGATTTCCAATTTGTATTACCCGGCGAGCGACCGCGATGGAGTGTCTCTGACATTTGAGAATGCGTTGGTCGGGACGGGCGAGGGCGCGGTAGAGAATCTGATCCAGGAATTCATCATTCGCAAGCTGACGCCGAAGATTCCGAATTATGGAACGGGGAAGCCGTAGGGGTTGCGGCGTTTTGGATTAGCGCATTCTGGATTTGGATTCGACGCCTAGCCTGGGGTCGCGCTTGCGGGCCAAGACTGCCAGATCGATAGCTACGGATTCGAATTCGGGGTGGGACTGGGATATATAAAGCCACTTTTCAAAGACTTCATGAGAGACCAACTGCGGGAATTGCCTGAGGATGGACGGGTGGTGCTCGCGGGAAGTGCAAATCAGCAGACCATTCCATGGTTCTTCTCCAATGGTCAAGGCGAAGTAGAGGCGAGTGCCGAGATGGGCGGCGTCGAAGCTGAAGAGTTTCTTTGTGAAGAATTGCGGATCGTCTTCGAGGGGTTCGAAGACCCAGAGGAGCGGATTCTTCGGTTTGATTCTTGGTTTGGATTGTGGCATGGCTGGTCTCCGGCGTACCTCTTCCTACAAGATGATGGATTTTTATCACTGCATGTTTCATAGATAGCCGCAGTGTCCATAAGGTCGTCCCTCAGGGGTTAAAACCCCTCGTCATTCCGCCCCATTTCGGCACGACTGAAGTCGTGCCCTGATACAAAGCAGGTTTATTAAACACGCTCTAACAGATGTGGTCAGCGGACGCGGAGGACGATGATGGTTTCGTCGTCGAAACGGTCGTGGCCGCCTTGAAAGTGGGCGACGTCGGAGAGGATGGCGTCGGCGATTTCATCGGCGGAAAAATCGCGGTAGGCGCAGAGCAGAGTGGATAAGCGTTCGTCGCCATAGACTTCGCCTTGCGCGTTGTCAGCGTCGAGAATTCCATCGGAGACGAAGACGATGGCGTCACCGGGCAGGGTGGCGACATTGAATTCCTCGTATGTGGCGTTGGGGAACATGCCGAGGGGGAAGCCTTCGGCTTTGACAGTAACGGACTCTCCGGCGCGGCAGAAGATGGGCTGGATGGCGCCAGAGTTGGCGACCTGAAGGGTTTGATTGTCGTCGTTCCAGAGAGCGAAAAGCAGCGTGACGTATTGCGATTCGAGCTTGCGCTCCTGAAGGGCGTCGTTTAGGGTGGCGAGCATCTGCGCGGGCTCGGGGAACTGAGCAGCAGCGGAGCGCATGATTCCGCTGACGAGGGCGGCGAAGAGGGCGGCTGGAGCAGCCTTTCCACTGACGTCGCCGAGGACGATGGCGGTGCGGTTGGGGCCATAGTCGATGAAGTCGTAGAGATCTCCGCCGATGGTGCGGGCGGGAAGAAAGCGGACAGCCATATCCGCGTGTGGGTGCGAAGGCGCGGCGGAAGGGAGAAGACGGAGCTGGACTTCGCGGGCCATGGCGATGTCTTTCTCCAATTGCGCTTCCTGGCGCCGCACCCGCTGATATAGGCGGGCGTTTTCAATGGAGATGGCCACCTGTGCGCCGAGCGTGGTGAGCATACGTTCATGTTCTTCGTTGAAGAAGCCGGTGCGGGTGTGTTCGAGGTCGAGGACACCGATGACGCGGCCTTTGTAGAAAAGCGGGACGACCAGCTCGGAGCGGGTCTCAGGGTTCATGGGCAGGTAGCGTGGATCCTTGCGGACGTCGGGGACGTTGATGGGACGCCACTCGCGGACGGCGGCACCGACGAGGCCGCTATTGACGGAGATGTGGCGGGTAGGGGCGTGGGCATAACCGAAACGCCAGGCGTAGCGGGTGATGAGGGCTTCGCCCCGATCGTCGAGGAGCATGACGGTGAACATCTGGTAGTCAATGAGACGGCGGAGGAGCTGTCCGACGCGGACCAGAAGGGGATCGAGGTCGAGGATGGAGGTGAGCTCGGTGGCGATTTCGTTGAGGACTTCGAGAATTTGCGCCTGGCGGGAGACGCGGGCGTAGAGGCGGGCGTTCTCAATGGCCTGGGCGATGCGCGAGGCGGTGAGGGTGAGGACGTGGAGATGCTCGGCCTGAAAGTAACCGGCCTGTTCGCTTTCGATGTCCATGACGCCGATGAGGCGGTTTTTGGCGATCAGGGGAAGGGCCAGCTCGGAGCGGACGTCTGGATTGGCGGCGATGTATTGCTCTGAGGTGGAAACGTCGTTGAGGAGAATGGGTTGGCGGGTGAGAGCGACCTGACCGACGACGCCCTTGCCGAGGGGAACGCGGGTGCGCTCGGTTTGGGGCGTGTGGCCGATCTGGAACCTCATGCGGAGCTCGTGGGTGCGGTCATTGAGGAGAAAGATAGCGAAGATGCGGTATTGAATGATGGCGCGGACGAGCTCAGAGGTGCGATTGAGGAGGGTTTGCAGGTCGAGGGTGGTGTTGAGCGTATCGGCCATCTGCGCGAGGTAGGTAAGGTCGCGGGACTCGATGCGGACGTTGATGGGGTCAAGATGCGCAGAGGGATTGGCCGAGGGGGCTGGGCGATAGTCGCCTTCCAGCTCATGATGTTCCGGTGGAGATGGAGGAGAGGAGGGCATGGGTGTCAGAAGGGAATGATAACGGAAAGGAGTTGCCGACGGGCAGATTACGGATTACGGATGACAGATTACGGGTTACAGATGACAGATTACAGTTGACGATCTTCAGTGATCACTTGTCCTGTTTGGGGGTTAGAAATTGCAAATTTCGTGGGTGTAAAGGTGGGGAGAGACTGAGGGGATTATACGGCTTTGGGTTTTAATGGGTCTAATTGCTAATATTCAGGATGGTCAATAGGGACTTTTGGTGGAGTTTCGATGGCTGTGGGGTTCGAAATGTGTTTTGGGCTGTGTGCGCCAAGTGACGCTGTTCCTAATGGAGAACGGTAAGACCTTGCCAGCCCTACAAGGTTCGTTCGGCTCCAATGAGCGACTAGCGCGGAATCTGAATCCAGTGTTTCCAAAATTCGTTTGGTCTGAGCTTGTCTTACCACCCCAAACGGCGTCCACCACCAAGCAGGTTGAAGATCAGAACGATAACAGCCACCACCAGGAGTAAGTGAATCAATCCGCCGGCGATATGAAAGCTGAATCCAAGTAGCCACAGAACTACGAGGATTACGAAGATGGTCCAGAGCATAGAGATCTCCTCAGAGCTGCGGGCGCCGGAAATCCGAATTGCATTTCTGGCGCCTGCGGGCAGTCACAACTTGTTATTGGCCGGTAGCAACGGCTTGGGCTTTCGCGTCCCGAACCGCATCGAGGAACGAGTGCGCCGATGCCGGCACAGCAACTTCGCCATGAAGGATGGCAGCGGTCGAGTGATCACGGCCATAGATGGCTTCGGTGGCGTCATCGTCGCGGCGAATTGCAGACCCAGCCAGCGAGATTCCGGCAAACAGGCCTTTGGCTCGTGAGTAGGTGAGGATCTCGGTATCCAGCTTCCAATCGGTGTCGGCAGTGGCATGACGTCCAACCGGTCCGGCTGCCGCTGAAGCGTCGGCTCCTATTTCAAACTTGCTGGAGAGCAGCCGCTGCATTCCGTGATCCTGAATGACGAGGACGAGATCCACGCCTTCTACGCCGATCTGCAATCCCCAGCTTCCGCCGGTGATATCGAAGAACGCGGGTGCGCTCCAACCCTCCGCGGTGCGGCAGGTGGCGACGCCTTTACCGTTTTCCGCGCCAAACACAAAGCCGGCTTTCAGCATGTGAGGTACGACGGCAATGCACTTGGCATGTTCAAGAACTTCTTCCGGAATGCCCCGGTCCGGCGCCGACATGATTTCATGAAGAGCGCGGCCCGCGTTGTCGAGCCGGTCCTGTACGTTTTCGCGAGTGGTTCCCGCCCAGGCTACGCTCGTCATACCGAGTATCGCCACTGCTGTAATAAGTGTCTTCATGCAATTCACCTTTTTCTACCCATGCGCAGCGTCACTTTGGTTTCGCGCACTGAGGCGCACAAGGTAGTTTTCACGTTAGAGAGTTTTGAGGGCGCCGTCTGAGCTATAACGCTCAACCTACGAACAGCGAACTCCGGCATGGTATTTTTCGGGCGTGGTCCGAAGTGCTCAGACGAAGGTGATTTGGCGACGCTAGAGTCAACCCTGCAAGAGTGGAAACCACGGAGGTGGATTAATGAATCAAGATCATGTGAACGGCGCCATCGACAAATTAGTTGGAGGCGTAAAACGGGCGGCAGGCGATTTGACGGGCAATACTCACCTGCAGGTTGAAGGCATGGCTCAGCAGGTGAAGGGCAATCTTGAAAGTACTTTAGGCAACGCAAGGGATGTGGTCCGCGACGCCAACGACAGAAACAAAGTTGAACACGATCCAACTGTGTAGTCACGAAGCCTGATGAAGCTCGCAGGTTCTCCCCTGCGTCCGGAAGCCTCCACCATTTACCTCTCGTTGTTGCGGTCATTCCCGCATAGGAGAACGCCATGCCCTTTCAATTAACAACTACCGAGACCATCATTGCTTTGGTCGTGCTCTTCGTCGTCGTGGCAATCGCGCTTGGCGTTTATCTTAACCACCGCAAATCCAGGACGCTGGCTTTTAAGAATCGTTTCGGCACGGAATACGACCGCGCCGTCGAGACGCACGGGTCTTCGCAAAAGGCCGAAGCAAAACTTGCCGGCCGGGAAAGCCGCGTCGAATCTCTCAAAATCCGCGACCTTGGTGCCACCGAACGCGAGCGCTTTGTAGCCGAATGGCAGATGGTCCAATCCCGATTTGTCGATCATCCCAAGGCTGCGGTTACTGAAGCCGACGACCTGATCAATGCGCTTCTTCTCGCCCGCGGATATCCTCAGGCAGGATTCGAGCAGCGCGCCGCCGATGTATCCGTCAGCTACCCACGCGTCATGGAAAACTATCGGCTGGCGAACGGCGTTGCCGTGCGTCCAGGCCGCGAGGAAGCGAGCACCGAAGAACTCCGCACCGCGATGATCCAGTATCGGGCAATCTTCGATGAGCTGGTTCAGGTTCAAAGGCCCGCTGCGGCCCGATCCGCCGCGTAACCCCTGGCTGCGAGGAACTCACGGCGCTCTGCGGATCATGCAGAGGGCCGGCCGCGTCGGGGCAGCAATGTTGAAGCGAGAATCGGATGCGACGGCGGGAGGTACGCGAATGGTTGTTAGCGCGCGCTGCGCAGAAGCAATCGCTCAGCGCATGGACTGAGAGATACTCACTGCCGCTTATTTGCTTCTTTGGTTTTCCGCCTTGCGGCCGGAGGCCGAGTCCCCACGGAGCGATTTGTTCTTTGCAGGCCAACGTTCGCTATGAACCTCTTCGATGGCTATGCCCGCCTCGCTTTTGCAAGGTGCGGCCGCGACTGCTTGGCACTTCGGGCACGGGCGCCCAAGAGATAGGATGTTCATAGCTTAAGCCTGCGCCTCATGCGAACGAACCATCGGACGGTTGCGTACCGGTTACGCATTTGCATCGTGCAACGAAAACCAGTAAAAGCGCCGCCAGCAAAACATGCAGCGAACCGGACGCAGCGCAAACATGCTGAGCAGGCCGTCGAAAGACCGCAGCTCCGCTTGCTTGAATTTGATCGAATTGCAGGAAGGGCACTCGTGCCTTATCCAGAGCATTCGCGGTACCCAATTGGGCCACTGCCGGCTTGAAAAGTTCATCTCAATCCCTCCTCGCGCCCCGTTCGCAGGCTGGGCTGCTGGGCAATACCTTCCGTTGGGCTGGAATTTGAATCCAGCCATGAGAGCATCGAAGATATGCTACCTGTGGCCAGCGCCATGCACGAATCTCCAGCTCCGTAATACAGAAAGACAGTGTCTCCATCGGCGCCGATCGTCTGCCCGCACGGAAACACGACATCCTTAACGTCTCCGCCGCGTTCGTATGGGGCTTCAGGACCGAACATCCAGGAGTCTCCGCGCTGCAAGCAGACCTCCGGTTTTTCCAGATCAAAGAGCGCCAGGCCCAGGCGATAGATGCTTCCGGATGCTGTTTGCCGCACTCCGTGATAGATCGTCAGCCAACCTCTTTTTGTTTCAATCGGTGGAGAGCACAGGCCTATCTTGTTCGCGTCCCACCAACCACCGCGGCGCGCCTCGAGGATGACCTTGTGACCGCCCCAGTGACGCAGATCCGGGGAGTAGGAGATCCACATGTGCGCGCCAAGCGTGGTCACCGGCCGATGAATCAATGCCCAAAGGCCGCCAATTCTCCTGGGCAGGAGAGCGGAGTCCTTGTCCTCCGGCTGCATAATCACGCCGTATCGTTCAAAATTCTTGAAGTCCTTGGTGAGCGCCAGGGAGACTCCGGGGCCGCCGCGCGCAAACGAAGTGTACACGACGGCATATTGCTCAAGCTCCGGCACGTAGGTTATGCGAGGATCCTCGATGCCCCAGAGTTCCTCCGGGTACTCCCGCGGGCGCGCCAGCAACGTTGGTTGAGAATCGATGCGCCAGTTATCGATTCCATCCGCGGAGCGCGCGGCACACAGGTGAGAAATGCCTCGCCGGTCTTCCACGCGGCAAAGGAGCAATGTGTCTCCGTCCGGCAACCGCACGGCCGCTGCGTTGAAGACGCTGTTAATAGGGTAGGGCCAGTTTTCGCGGCTGAGAATCGGATTGCCGGAATAGCGTGTAAACAAAGGCTGATCGATAAAGGCTCCCGCCTTGCGCTCGTCAAGGGCAACTGCATCGGGCAATTCAACGGGAGGAAAAGTTGGATTCAAGAAGAGACACTCATTTCATGGTGCAGTTCATCTTCGCTTGATACTTTAGCTGCCTGCATTTCGAGCAGCGCCATCAGGAACGAAAGCGTTGATTCCGCTCCCTGGTTTTCGTTGATGCGGTCAGGATGAAGGCCGTCCCGGCATCCGCCGGTTGTTGCGTCGTAAAGCGGAACCTGCAAGTCGTTTTTGCCGAGAAACCAGCGGAAGACACGCTGAGCTTCCTCGAACCAATGGCCTTCCTCCGTGAGCCTGTATACCTCAAGGCAAGCAGAAACTGTTGCGCAAGCCTCGACCGGCTGTTGATCGAATCGCGCCTTTTCACTCCCCTCAATAAAGAAGCCGTTGGATCCGATGGGAACGAACGTTTCCGGATCGTCGCGGTGCTGCTCGGCAACAAGCCATTTGAGGGAATCCATTCCCGCTTCGATCATACGCTGGTTGTCGCTGCGCCATCCGGCCAGGATCAACGCCTGCGGCAACCTTGCATTCGAGTAAGAGAGGCTCTTCTCGAACCATTGCCACGTCGTGGAGTGGCTGCGCTCGTAAATATCGAGGAGCCGATTCGCAAGTGTGTTGCGTGTGGCCTGGACGGCCCTGTCTCCAGGGAACCAGTCCAGATATGCCTGCATGCCCAGGATGGAAAACGCCCACGCGCGCGGACTGGTGAACGTAAGCGTTGCCGGCACTGCCGCTTCGAAAAGTCTTCCGGCCGCTCCCCGTAAACCTGCGTCCCGCGAGTGTCCAAGCACTTTCCCGAGAGACCACAAGGCACGGCCGTGACTGTCGTCCGACCCTTCGTATTCCAACCATCGACGGTCATAGCCAAGAAAGTTCTTGAACCTTCCCGTATCGGTATTGAAAGCCAGCCATAGGAAAGCCAGGTAGCGACTCGAGAGGTTCGGATATTCGCCCATGGTTGCCAGGATCGAATTCTCATCCAAAAGGGTTGACACGATCAGCGCACGCGCATTGTCATCGGTCGTATACCCTTCGCTTGAATTTGGAACGGAGAAGATCGCGTGCTGCAGAATGCCGGTGTCGTCCGTCATGTTCAGCAGATGAGCGGTGTTCAATGCGGGCAGGCTATCGGGGGCGTTCGCCGGCTCATTATTCTTCTGAGCTGCCCTGGGGTGCAGGGAACGCTCGAAGCGGGCCCGCTGGAAACTTGCCATATACTTCCGCGCCGTTTTGGGCCATATGGTTTCGCGCGAATGGAGATAGGCGCGCTTGCGCATGGCGTGCCTTTCGCCGTCGTTGTCCAAAAGCTGAAGTACGGCATCGGCAATTGCATCCGGGTTCTCAAAGGGCACAATCACGCCCCTTTTGTCCGCCAGCAATTCCTTCGCGTGCCAATAGGGCGTGGAAATGATCGCTTTTCCCGCGCCAAGCGCGATGGCCAGTGTCCCTGAAACAATCTGGGCTTCCTGCCGGTACGGCGTAATGTAAATATCCGCCGCGCCCACATGCTCCACCAATTCCTCAGCACTCACAAATCGATTGAAGAGGATGAGGTGAGACGAAACGCCAAGCTGCTCCGCCAATGCCTGCAGTTCCTCGCGGTAGCGCTCGCCGTCGCGCCGTCGGATGTGCGGATGCGTTGCACCCGACACGATGTACACCACGCTTGGATGCTTGGCGAGAATCGCGGGCAATGCCCGAATCACGTTTTCAATGCCCTTGTTCGGCGACAGCAAGCCAAACGTAAGCAGCACGGATTTCCCTTCAGCGCCAAAGCGATCTTTGAAGAAATTAGGATCCATGAATTGGAAATCGGGCACCCCGTGCGGGATGATATCGATTTTCTCGTTCGGCACTGCATACACCTCGCGTAGAAACTGCGCCGCTTGCTGGCTCATGACAACCACGCGATCGGAAAGCCTTGCTATTTCCTCCAGCACCTGGCGTTGATCCGCATCCGGTTCTTTCAGAACTGTGTGGAGTGTGGTCACCACGGGCATTTTCAATTTGCGAATCAAAGTCAGAATATGCCTGCCCGCAATGCCGCCGTAGATGCCATATTCATGTTGTAAACAGACCAGATCGTTACCGTTGAAGTTGAGGAATTCCGCAGCCCTCTCATAGGAGGCAACATCCTCCTGCTCCAGTTCCAGGCGCACTTGTTCCGGATACTGGTAGCTTGAATCCGGATCGTTGACTGGAATGGCAAACAGGCGTCCGCTGCCGTATTCGGTGGCAAGAGCTGCGCATAGGTCGGTAGTGAAAGTGGCAATACCGCACTGGCGCGGCAGATAGTTCCCGACAAACGCAATGCGGGTGGGCAAAGGCAGGTTGCTGCTTTTCGGGACAATCGACGAAGACGCTACTGGCGGCGGTCCCCCGGCCGGAGCATCATAATGATTCGTTTCAGTGAGAGACATCTGGTCCTGCTTTCGCTTTTATCGAAGCGGTGAATGCCGTCTCCATGCGGAGTCATCGTCAAGAATGAGGCGCCGGTCCAGCAATCAAAACCGGAAGCTGGCGAACAGAAGGCGCGTTCTATGCGGGCATTTCAAAAGCCCCATTTTCTGAACTCGACCCATTGAGGTCTGACTCTATGTCTGGCGAGCGTGAAGGCTCATCGAGGTGGATGGACTGACCCGATTGAGGAGTGCTCATTGGAGAAGTCTTCAGCAAATTCCTGAGCTTTCGACGTCAGGCCGGCCGTGTTGGCCTCAGCAACGGCGGGAGCAACCGGCCGGCTCACGGAAAGAGCGCCAGTCCTGCGCAGCGCGCGCTTGGCTGCAAAATGCTTCTCGACATCGATTTTCTTGATAAGGATCATGGACCCTCCAGTCGTTCGGTTGCCTGCTTGAACGGTGCTCGTCTGGAGCGAAACCTGGAGAGCTGAAGGCGAGGAAGCGAAAATCCAACTACTCTTTCAAGCTTACACGCAAACTCGCTCGAGCGCCGCGGCCTCTTGTCAAAGGCGCGGCGCTCGTCGCTTAAGTTAGAGCAAACTTCCTGTCGTTGTATTCTCTGGAGTTCCGATTGCATCGCCGGACACGACCAATTCCACCCTTCGGTTTTCCTGGCGGCCACTGGCATTGTCGTTTGTCGCAACCGGTGAAGCATTGCCGAAGCCCTTTGCGGTAACTGAATTTGCCGTGACGCCCGAACCCACCAGGTAATCGCGCACGGCGCCCGCGCGGTTCTCCGACAGCGTCTGATTCATGTCGTCGCCGCCCACATTGTCGGTGTAACCGCCAACCTCAATGTTGAGGCTTGGATAAGCAATCAGGATTCCGGCGACCTTTGCCAGCTTTTCCCGCGCTCCAGGCTTCAGAGTGAACTTACCGGTATCGAACAGCACGTCGGACATGCTGACGATGAGGCCACGGGCGCTGTCGCGCGTTTCAAGAATCTTGTTGAGTTGCTCTGACAATTGCGCACGCATTGCGGCTTTGTCGCTATCCGCCTGGTGCGCGCTCTGCTGCGCTTGCTCTGCGATTCCCCGAGATCTGTCCGCATCGGCCTGTGCCGCGGCGACTGCAGCCGCCGATGAGGCCTGGTTTGCTGCCATGTCGGCCTGTGCCTTCGCTGAGTCAGCCTGGGCATTTGCCGCATCGCGTTCCGCCTTTTCTTTCAGGCGTCTTGCCTCGTCGGCCTGCGCTTGCGAGTTTGCCTGTGCGGCGGTGGATGCATCCCGCTCCGCGGCCAGACGATCTTGTTCAATCCTCTTAACCGCGATTTCGCGCGCATCTTCGGCAGTCTGCACTGCCTCTCGCGCGGCTGCGATCAGCGGCTTTCTGTCTTCATGCTTGCTTATTGCATAATCATCGGCAGTCTTCATCAACTGCACGGCGTGCTGGTAGCTCTCGGTAGCGTATCTCGCCGCCCCTTCGGATTCAGCGATACGCAGAGCATTGCGCGCTTCGTAGAATTCCAAGGGAAGATCGGCGCTGAGAACCACAGCGTCGAACTTGTAGCCGGTCGGCAGGTAGCCGCCGCGCCCCATCAACTCATACTTCGCATTCACTGCCTCGCTGGTGCCCTTGGTGTCGGCGCGAATCACATTCTCAAGCACAACGACATCGCTTGGCTGCCGTACGGCGTAGTAGGGCTCCGCGGTAACGATCAATGCGAATGCCTGCAAGTCGGTAGTGGCTGTGATCCTGCTGCGTTCATTGCTATGTACAAGCACTTCTCCAAGGTTGGATGCGCGCCCCTCGGTTGAAATCGCCCACAGGACATAGGTAAGGTATTCGCCGCCGAAGGCTGCGGGGCTTTGCAGGTTGCCGAAGTCCGCGTCGATTTTGATGGTGCCGATCTTGCTATGCACCCTGGCCTTGCCATCGGCCGCGGGCATCAACGTGGTGCCAACGAAGTCCACGTCCGTGGCTCCGCTGCGGTGCTGGTAGTCGACGGCCTGAACTGTGCGGCTGGTCTCGACCACGCGATATGCAATGACCGGGCCTCCAGGCTCGATAACAACCGTGGCCTGTGCGCTGGCCTTCACAGAGGAGCCCAGACTAAGGGCACTTACTATTGCTAACATCACTCTAGAATTCACAGTATCTCCTGCAGGCAGATAACTGCCGCATTTCTTTGTACCGGTCTCGTCCCGGTTGGATTATGCTCTGCGGCGCCAGCGCTTTCATCGATTAAGTTCCGATTTTGAACTGGGTCACGTAGTGCATCAGGTTGAGGACTTTAAGCATCCACACAACCACTGCGATCACCACAACGGCATTTAGAATCCCTTTGATTGTTCCCTGCATGGGGATTAGGTTCACGAGCCATAGCAAGATGCCGACTACGGCGAGTGTGATAACAAGAGTGACGACGGACATATGACCTTCTCCAATTCAGTGGCTGAGATTGACGGAATAACCTGGTTGCCGAAGCCTCGGCGCTCATCCTATTTGGGCTTCGACTCCTCTCTGGGAGCTGCTTTCGGCGCAGGAGGTGCATGTTGCGCAGGCGCGGCGTGCTGTGCAGGAGCTGCGTGTTGCACGGGGGCGGCATGTTGTACAGGGGCTGCGTGCTGAACCGGTGTGACGTGTGCCACGGGCGCCACGTGAGCTACTGGCGCTGCGTGCGGCTGAACCGCAGGTCTTGGAGCCGAATTGACGGCTGGCCGGGCTTCAGTTCTGGCAACTGCAGGCGCGGCATGAACAGCGGGCGCAGAATGCGGCTGAACGGAAGGCTTCGGCGCCGCGTGCGCAATTGGCTTTGCTTCTGTCTTCGCAGCTGGCGGAGCGGTATGGACCGCGGGTGCGGCGTGCGGTTGTACCTGTGGTTTCGGCGCAGCATGCGCGATTGGCTTCGCTTCTGTCTTGGCAGCCGGCGGAGCGGTATGGACTGCGGGTGCGACATGCGGTTGAACCTGAGCCTTCGGTGCAACCTTCGCCGCAGGCTGGTTTTTTGCCGGGGCCTGGGCTTGCGTCTTCACGCCAGCCGGAGCGGCAACCTTCTGCTCAGCCAGCGGCTTTGCAGCTGCCAGGTTCGCCGGATGCCCGCCATTGGCTTTCGCAAACGAGGTCTTATCAGCTTTGGCTGTTGCCGCATGTTGCGTCTGGAACGAGGTCGGAGCCGTATGCGGCTGCTTCGCCGCTGCCTGCTCCGTGGGAGTGGCTGCGTGCTGAATTCCGCCTGGACCACCATTGAATGCAACATGATTCGGATTGGCCACGATGCCGGCTTGCACGATCGTCGTGTTCTCGTATGTCACATGGATAATGTTCACATTCACCTGTGTGACTGCGGTGTTGTAGGCAAACGATCCGCCGCGCCATTCACCGCCCGCAAACCCTATGCCGCCGAAGCCGAAGCCATAATTCACACCGCCGTAAAATCCCACGGTCTGGCCCCAGTAGCCGTCATGAAACCCGTACCGGCCACTGTTCCAGCCCCAGTAAGGGGGCGTCCACAGAGCGCCCTCGTAGGGAGCCGGAACCCACGCGCCAGGTACCCAGTAGTAGTCCCCTTCGTCATTGGAATAAGCCCAGTATCCCGGCGTCCACATCAGATTAGGCTGAGGGCATTGTGGCTGTACATAAATGGGTAAAACGGGCGGCGCGAAACCGACGTTGATACTAACGCCGAATTGCGCGTGGAGAGACGCGGCTGTTACTGAAATAAGAATCGCAAAGAGAGCCAAACGGGCAGCGCGGAGCACTTGCATGAGAAGAACCTCCTGGTTCTTTCAAGCCTGCTCCGCCGAGTGAAAGCTGCACTCTGGGCAGCGCGAGGACTTGGGTGGATACATTGCCAGACTAGCTCGCGCGATCTTTCCAGTCTGGTCAAATACGCACAGGATGCAAAGCAGCCGCAGGCTTCGCTTGGCGTCGAATGCCCTGTTCCGACACAGGTTTCACGAAGGGGGGTCCACCATCACAGGGCGCCGCGTCGCAACATATATTAGTGGGTGGGCGCCGGGTTTTGAGATACCTTTGTGGGCTGGTCTGTAGTCATCTTTGCGGGAGTGGGTGATGGCTGTTCAGTGTTCGGAGGGGGCGTCGTCCCAGCCGGGTAAAGAAGTATCTGGATCGAACCCCAATCCGCATCCGAGCTCGCGCCATTCTGCTTGCCCAATCCAAGCGTCTTCAGTTGGCTGTCGTCGAATGCAAAGTTCTGTACAAGGTACTCACGCACCACCATGGCCCTGGCTTGTGTGAGCTCGAGGACTTTCTGCGTGTCGCCTTCCATGCCGTTTGAGACCGCGACCACAGCAAATCCAAATTGATTTTGCGCGAGAAACTGGCCGGCTTCAGCGAGGGATTTCTGGTTCTTCAGCTTGGCTGAGTCCTTATTATCGAAAAGCTGTTTGGCGGGAAACGTAAAGGTCTTCAGAGGCGTGCCTTGTGGAAGAGCGCTAACGCTATTCGCCGCAAGATCGCTGGAATCTTCATACCCGCGCTTCTTGAAATATCCGCTCAGCAGGAAGTTGTGCTTCAAGGCTTCCATGTTTTCCTGGAAGTCCGTCACCCCGGTCTGCGCGTGGAGCATCGTGTCGTGCAATGTAGCCGTGGTCTGCTGCAGGTTGTTATAAAGATCCTTGTCGTTGACCAGCGCTCCGACGGTACCCTGGCCCGCATCGATCTTGGCGGTGACTGAGTTTAAATGCGCTGTTGCCTGAGTTGCGTTTTGGACGGCTTGCTGGCTGCTGTTCAGAATGCCGCTGGCGGTCTTGAGCATGTCTGCCATAATCAGTGGCGGAGTGCTTTGGATGGTATCGCCGTTCTTCACTTCCGGCTGTCCCTCCGATCCAAACGAGATGGCCACGAACTGATTTCCGAGCAACCCCTCGGTCTCAATTGAGGCTACGGAGTTCTGCTTGATAATCTCGTGCGTCGAACTGTCGAGGTCCATGACGACGGTTACCTTTCCGCCCGGATTGTGAGGTAACTCGATGCCATGCACTGTTCCGCTATGAACGCCGCCTACCTGCACGTCGGCTCCAGCGGCGAGGCCCGCGACATTATCGAACAGCGCCTTGACGCGATATGTGGAGGTAAACAGATATTGCTTGTTTCCGATGAGGAAGACTCCGGCGACCAGGACTGCCAACGCTAAAACGATGAATGCTCCCAACCGTGCCACTCGTGACATATGTCCTCCTACGCCTGCTTCAGGAATTCCTGAACGAAGCCGATGTTGCTTTGTTGAAGATCTTCAAATGTGCCTTCAATCACCACGTTGCCCTTATCCAGAAGGGCCAGGCGATTCGCGATAGTTTTGGCGCTGTGCAGATCGTGAGTGACTACGATGGAAGCCATCTGATGTTCGCGCTGAAGTTTGAGAACGAGTTCGTCGATTTCTCCAGAGCTGATTGGATCGAGACCGGCGGTAGGTTCGTCGAGCAGCAGAATCTCAGGTTCCAGGGCGAGCGCCCGCGCCAGGCCAACACGCTTTTGCATTCCACCTGAAATGTCGGATGGCATCTTGCCGGCGTCGCGTTCCATGCCGACTTCGGCCAGCAACTGTCTCACGCGGTCCGATTTTTCCGAGCGCGCCATCTCTCTCCGATGATGGTCGAGCGGGAAGGCTACGTTTTCGCCGACAGTGAGCGAATCGTAGAGCGCCGCGTGCTGAAACAGGAAGCCCATTTTTTTTCTGACGTCGCCAAGCTGATCGAGAGTGAGGCTGGAGATGTCCTGGCCGTGAATGCGGACCGATCCCGAGTCGGGTTTTGTGAGGCCAATGATCAGCCTCAGGAGCACGCTCTTGCCGGTTCCGCTGCGGCCCAGTACGGCCAAGGTCTCCGCGCGGTTAACACCCAGGCTGATTCCGTTCAAGACTTTGCGACCGTCGAAGGACTTGTATACGTTCTCGACAGCGAGCACAACCGCTCCGCCGCCTGACTCAATCTCATCTTGCTTGTTCGCCATGTTAGTCGCTGTGGCCATATGATTCACAACATTCCATTCAAGGTCAGGGGAAAAAGACGAGGATGAATTTCACCAGGACAACGTCGGCGAGGATTACAAAGAGAGACGACAAGACCACGGAGCTTGTAGCCGCGCGGCCCACACCCTCTGCGCCGCCCCGTGTGCGCATTCCCTGAAAACAGGCGATGAGTCCAACAATCAGTCCAAAAACCGTAGTCTTGAAAGTGGGCGGCAGGAAGGTATTGAATGTTGCGCCATTGAATCCGCTGTTGATGAACTGACGCAACGAGACCGGCTCAACGATGGTCTGGGTGAGCCAACCGGCAAAGACTCCTGTGGCATCCGCAGCAAGAGTCAGCAGAGGCAGCATCAGGATGCACGCCAGAATGCGAGTGGCCGCTAGAAATCTGAAAGGATTGATGGCCGAAGCTTCGATTGCATCGATCTGTTCTGTTACCTTCATCGATGCGAGTTCCGCGCCGATGCCCGCGCCCACACGTCCACTGACCACGAGGCCGGTGATGATGGGGCCCATCTCCATGACGACGGAGTATACGATTGCTGAAGGCAGCATCGACTTCGCACCAAATCGACTTAAGCTCGATCGAGCCTCCATGGCGAGGACGGCGCCGATTGCGGCTCCGGCAATGGCAACCAGGGGCAGAGACATCGATCCGACTTCGTCGAGTTGCCGGACAAGTTCGCGCCACTCATAGGGCGGCGTCAGCGCAGCGTGCAAGACGTTCCAGGAAAAAACTCCCAGGTTCCCGAACCACTCGAAAAAGCCGCTTATCAGCCCTTTTCGTGGTTTCGAAATTGAGGGTGCGGGGCGAGCTTGATGCCCTGTGAGCAGGGACGTGTCGCCCGCGACGGATATGGATCGCTGATCGCTCAATGATTCGGACCTGGGTCTGCGATGTCGTGCGCATTGCTGAAGTGCATGCGAGAAAAGAACGAGTGCGGCCCGCTATAGAAGAATTCGCGTGCCACATTTCCCCCCAAGTACGCAAGCAAGTTGTAGTTGCCGATTCGGAACCCATCCATTGCGCCGAATCGATTGGGATACCACCCGTAAACCGCGGTCATGGAACCTGCGTACGGAGCCGCCAGGTCGGGAAAAGAGAAGATGCTGTGGCCGTCATTGCCACTGCGTGCCATGAAACTGGTCAGCAGGGAATGGCGCAACCGGGGAAATACACCTCGGCACTCGCAGCGATAGTAGAGTGGGTCTTCTCTAAGTACGGCTGAAAGCCCATAACGCGTTGTGTTCGAGACAGCCAGGATCCCAAAGTCGGAACCAAAGCGTTTGGCATAACCCTCAGCTCCCTGATGCCACTCCGGGGGAGCATTTCCCCACTGGTTCAACCCGGCGGCAACGGCGGAGCCCAAGAAAGCGGTCGGGCCGAAAGTGTCGACAGCGTAGTCCCCGGCGATTGCACTTCCTGTCGGCCGCTGATATGTCAGGTCCAGCTTCGCTGCGGTAATGGTCGCTGAAATGGGTGCGGCATCTGGCGAAGAGATAGCACCCTGCGCCCCGGCTACAGTCGCAAGAGTTGCGGGGACCGCCGCGAGTGAAAACAGGAGAATTGCATACACAATTCTCCAATCGAGGAGTTCCTTGAACGGCGACGAAAGCAGTCCACTGGCCGGTTCCGCGTGATGGGCGCTAAAGGGCTTTGAAGTCCATGTCGGCATCGATCTTTTCAAGGTTTCCTCCCAAATGCGGCCGCCGCGCGAATGCGATTGAATAACGCCAAAAGCGAGCGCGAGTAGGACCCTCGCGGCTTTAGCGATAGTGTCAGGTTGGATGCACAAACTCTGATCGGAATTGCTCAGTGTCTTTTTTGGGGATCTTGGGCGCGAACGGCGAAGTGGTGTCACAGCGCGATTTGCTACTACCAGGGCTGGGCCTCCGCATCACATTAACTATTGTGAGCAATAGTGACCAGACATGAGTTTGATCGAGTCGCGATACTGGTGAGTGCCTGAGTGTAGTTGAACTCTTGCGTGGGGTGGTCTGCCTCGATGTAATGCGATCTCTCTTAAAGCTGCTCGGGACCGCGTTGCCGGCCTTGCTTGAGTTCCAGGGTTTCGATTCCGGGACTTCGATTCCAGGGTTTCGAGTGGTGCTCCATTTATTTAGCCTGGTGCGTTCCCTCTTCTTTTCTTGATGGGACTACATAAAGTGGCAGCGATTTTCACGAGAAAATGGTTGCCGTCTCGACACCGGGAGTTCACGTCAATTGCACGACTGCGAAGGGGAAACATCTTGATAAGCAACAGGAGCACTGCTAACTTTGACACCGCCGGCTTTCTTGCAAAGGCGGGACTTGGCCGTAAAGTGGTTGAACTCGGACCGAAAGATACTTTCTTCAGTCAGGGAGATCCCGCAGACACCATCTTTTATCTCCAGAGGGGACGAGCCAAGCTCACCGTTGTTTCGCAGAATGGCAAAGAAGCCACCATCACACTGATTGCTACGGGCGACTTTGTGGGAGAAGAGTGTCTGGCTTCCATCCCGGGATTGCGCCTGGCAACGGCTTCCGCGGTGAACTCATGTGCGGCACTCAAGATCACGAGGGAAGAGATGGCCCGCGTGATGCATGACGAGCCTTCATTCGCCGACTTCTTTCTGAAGTTTCTGCTCGCTCGGAGTATGCGGACCCAGGCCGACCTCGTCGATCAGCTATTCAATTCCAGCGAGAAGCGCCTGGCGCGGATTCTCCTGTTGATGGCCGAATTTGGCAAGCCGGGGGAGCGCGGCACCTTTATCCCTCCCGTTTCACAGGAGACTCTGGCGGAAATGATCGGCACCACTCGCTCGCGCGTGAGCTTCTTCATGAATCGATTTCGGAAACTCGGCTTCATTAATTACAACGGCCGCATTCAGGTGAATAAGTCGCTGCTCAATGTAATCCTTCTTGACCAACTGCCCGAGCACAACTCCCTGATGCCGGCCATGCCAATCATCGAAACCATTTTGAAGCCTGTCCGTCCGCTTCTGGGAGCGATCAAGCGGCGAATCGCGGTTGGATCCGTTGGAAGTTAGCGTTTCCGACCGCCCATTTCCACGAGTACTCGCCGGATTACATGGAGCAATCCCTCAATGTCCGGCGGTGATTAATGGCCGATGGTTCCAATGCGAAGACATGGTTCGCCGTTAAATTGCCGGGGTAAATGACGAACCCAGGTTGGCTGAGCCGCTGGTAAAACTCCACAAAACTAAAGCGCGGGTCTGGCGGAGGAGTTGCCGAGTTCGCCGGCGAGGATGAGATACGGCTTGCCGTTGACGATTAGTTGTCCGCCGGGTGGAGTCTCTGCGATGGACGGAATCTCCGCGGCGTTGGCGAAGAGCGCGGCCAGGAGGCAGCAGGCAGGAAGAACGGATCGAACGTGTGAGGGAATCAACGATCGTCTCCGATGTTGTTCATGGGTTAAATCCAGCGGAGCTATGATTGGGATTGGATTTGCGTTTGCAACGTGCGAATAGCAGGCATCGTATGCCAGCCAACTTGCCGGAGCAAAGGCTATAAAGCCTGACGATCGTTGGGAGGATTATGGGCGGGCCAGTTTCAACCGAAATTGTTACGGCTACTGGTGTGAGCCGGCGATTTCCGATCTGGATGAACCTGATTTGCACTTTTCTTCTGGTGACCGGCGTGGTGCAGGTGCTGGTCTTTACGGGATTTGAATACTGGCAGATTCACATACCGTTTCCTAACAATCTTGGCGAGGGCCATGCCTTATGGATGGCCATGCAGATCACGAATCGCCACGTAGCTTACCAGTCCACAGATCACTTCCCGTACATCTTTTATCCATATACGCCGCTGTATATGGTTGCGGTGCACCTGTTGAATGGCGGGGATTTGTGGATGACGGGGCGATGGCTCAGTTTGGTCAGCACGCTGGCGCTGAGCTGCATCGCCGGCCTGACGGTTTTTGCAAGCGCACCCAAGGCTGAAGAGCGGTGGCGACTTGCCGGTGCAGCGGCGACGATGGGGCTGATTCTGGCCAGCAAGAGCGTGGTCAAGTGGACTCCCCTAATGCGCGTGGACATGATGGCGCTGATGTTCTCAGTCGCAGGACTGTCGGCCTTTATTCTGATGAGGAGACGGCAGGCCGGCTTGTACATCGCGATGGGTTTCTTCCTGCTTTCCGTGTTCACGAAGCAAGTTTGCATCGGCGCCCCGGCCGCTTGCCTGATTGCCGGGCTGGTGGACAATTGGCGAGCGACTTTGCGGGCATTGGGGGTCGCGGTAGCGTTGGGGCTGGCCGGAATGGCTGGCTGTACGTGGTTCTATGGCAAACTGTTTTTCAGCCACACGTTCTTATACAATCTGGCACCCTACACTCCGAGACACGGGCTATTGGCCCCCATGTTTCATCTAATTCAGGGTCTGCCATACGTGCTGATCGCAGTGGCCAGCGCACGCGCGCTTGCGAAGCGCGCTGCCGTCCCGGAGGCCGGCTGGCTGGCCGGGCTCCAGGCAAGAATTCAAGCGAATATTCTTGACCGCGCCTTGTTTGCTGGACTTCTCTATTTCGCGATTACGACGGCGATGTTGCCGCTGATCGGGAAGAGGGGATCGGACGTTAATTATTTTCTGGAGTGGGACGTTGCATCCGCCTTTCTGGCGGGACTGTTCGTCTTGAAACTGGTGGAGGCGTGGAAGGAAGAAATTGTCTGGAAGCCAAGCAAGGTAATGACGTACCTGCTTGTGCCTTGCGCGATTGTACTGACGATGACTTATGTTGACCCAGGCATTCTAGCGGCTGTGCGCGAGCCAGAGGAGACTCGCAATCTTCCGACTGCGCAGGCGGAGAGAGTGATTGAAATGATCCGGGCGACACCGAACATCGTCTTCACGGAGGACATGCTGCTTTCAATCCTGGGTGGCAAGACGCCGGCGATTGTGGTGGACGGCCTGAACTTTATGGGGATGAAGGGCCGGTGGGATGAGAGGCCGTTTGTGGAAATGATTGACCGGCAGCAATTCGGGTTGATTGTCAGCATGGACATCAATAACCCCGATCGCTATAGCCCTGCGACGACCGAAGCAATTAACAGAGCATATGTGCTTTCAGAGCGGGTGGGGATCTACCAAATCTACCGCCCACGCCCCAAGGCACTTGCCAGCAGCGGACCTTGAAAAACGTGCCGAGGCGAGATGTGCCGAATCGGATTGATACGCCGTCGTGCAGGCTCAAGACGGTGATGGACCCTTATGGCTGGGCGGGCGCGGGCTTCGCGGTGCGGACTATATAAATCGATACGTTGCGGAATCCTAAAAGCCAATCGCGCCAGGTGACAGCGGTGAAGCCTGCGGGGCCACCGCATGCATTTGGGTCCCAGGACAGGGTATAGCTGGGGACGACTGCTGGGGTGAGC
>Ga0181537_10000952_pt1 | contig 27226 bp, 24 predicted proteins | sample PEATcosm2014_Bin_39_FD_119765 | JGI IMG/M metagenome (GOLD analysis project Ga0181537, IMG submission 119765) | Peatland microbial communities from MTU Mesocosm Facility, Houghton, MI, USA - PEATcosm2014_Bin23_10_metaG | ecosystem: Environmental > Terrestrial > Soil > Wetlands > Peat | place...
CCGCGTCGTCGTCTCCTCCATATCGACGACCAACATCGCGCACTGCCCGCTTGCCGTCACCACGCAGGCTGCGTGCCGCCAGCGCATCAGAGATTGGGACGGAACCACGAAGCCGGCGACATACGCGAAGTTCTCGGGCGAGACGACGACCATGGCGTCGAACCCCGATGCCGACATCGTGTGTGCCAATTTCGTCACTATGTCGCGCCGCATACCGCCTCCGTGCCGCCGCATCGGCGGCTGAGAGTGTGATCATAACTTGTGATCACATCTCTTACAAGATGGTTGACGTGGATCACGGCCCGGTCAGGCATCGGCCCGTTCCAAAGGCCTGATCATCGATCGCACCCGCGTCGAACACGACACGGCCATTTGCCACGGTGAGCACGGGCCAGCCCCGCAGCGACCATCCCTCATAGATGCAGGTTCCGTGGCCGTCGTGCTGCACGGGACGTTCAGCATCGAGATCGACGAGCACGAAGTCCGCATCGCTTCCCACCTCGAGCGAACCTTTGCGTGGGTACAGGCCAAACCGCAGGGCGGGCGCATACGAATTCAGGGTGGTCATTTGCTGCAACGTGAGGCCACGGCGCTCGACGCCGTGCGTCACGAGCAGTGGCAACTCCCACGGAAAAGCGACGACGCCGGGGAACTCGGTCCATAAATCGACGCGCTTCTTCGGTAGAAATGGGACGTGATCGCTGCCGATCGAGTTGACCTTGCCTGCGAGCAGGCCTCGCCACAGCCACTCTAGTTGCTCCACGTCACGCAACGGCGGGGAGATCTTGGCACGCATGTCCAAATCGGCGTCGTACGCCGTACGGGTGAGGTAGTGGTAGCAGGTTTCTACCGTGACGTCGATGCCGCGCAGGCGTGCCTCGGCGGCCAGATCCGGACCCTCTCCCACCGAGGTATGAACGATCTGCAGCGGACAACGGGTCTTCTCCGCGAGAAAGATCATGCGACGGATCGTTTCCACTTCGCAGACGACGGGCCGCGACTCGGTATACGCGCCGAGATCCTGTCGCCCGGTCGCCATGATTTCCCGTTTGATCCAAGCGGCGATCGCCGTGTTCTCGCAGTGGACCGAGACCACGCCCCGAGGCAGTTTCGCCACTTTGAGCATCGTCGCATAGACCCAGCCGTCGGTCGCCGGCACGATGCCAATGGGGTTGTCCGGCTCGTAGCCGAAGTAAAGCTTGAAGGACTGCACGCCGGTCTCGCGAGCGATCGCGGGAATCTCGTGGATGTGCTCTTCACGTTGGATGCCGAAGTGGAAGCCGAAATCGACGCAGGCGGACGCCTCTCCGATGGCGCGCCGCTCATGATAGAAAGGAATGTATGAGGGCTCTTTGCTGCGGATGTACAGCATGAAGGTGGTGATGCCGCCGCGGGCGGCCTGTGCCGATTCGTACCGCATGTCATCCGCATACGGGTAGGCGACACCGAGGTGGCAGTGGGTGTCGACCACTCCGGGCAGCAGACAGCGCCCGTCGGCATCAATCGTGCGTCTGCCCGACGGCAGCGATGCCGACGGACCGCTGGCCACGATTTTGCCGTCCGTGGTCGCGACCCCACCGAAGAACTCACCGCGAAAATCCGCGACACGTGCGTTCGTGATGACGAGATCAGCCTGCATGGCGAGGACCCTCGGCAACGATCCCATCGATGATCCGCGCGATGCCCTGCCATTGGCTGCCACCGACGGTGATCGGTGCCCGCCGGCCGAGTGCGCGCGCCCACACCGCGCGGCGACCGCTATCGGTCGCATGCTGCAAGTCACAGCTACCCGGGGGGGCCGTGACATCGACGACCAATGCATGAAGCGGCAGGCGGTCGATCAGCGATGAGGTGACGATGGCAGCCGGGGCGGTGCAGATCACGATGTCCAGCGATCCGGCGACGTGCGGGAGGTCCTCGATGGGTACCGCAGTGGCGCCCATCGTGTAGGCGGCGGCTCTTTGGATGGGACTGCGCGCGGCGACCGTGACCTTGGCGCCCAGCGCGATCAGCGTTCGCGTCAACACGGTGCCGATGTTGCCTTGTCCGATCACACCGATGCGGGCACCGTGAATCGTGAACTGCGTATTGTCGATCAGCGCCCTGACCACGCCTTCTACGATCGCCGGTGCCCGCAGCAGCATCAGCTCATGGTCGCCTTCATATTCGTGGACGCCGATACCGAGCGCGGCCGCGGCTTCCCGCAGGCCCTCATCCGCTCGTCCCAGGATGATGTGCGCACCGGCCGCCATGCCTCGAAGCAGTGCTTCGCGAGGGACGATCCGGCTCGTCGCGAACAGGCTGCCGTCCACGGCAATGCCGGGAATCGGCATCAAGGCGATATGAGCACCGGCAAGCGCATGCGCCGCATCCTCCGCCAACTCGACACCGTTGATGCCACCGCTCGGCCACGGAAAGCCGAATGCCCTCACGGTGGCCCCCGATTCGACCGCGAGCCGGCAGATCTCCTGCTCGCGTTCGTCGCCGCCGACCACCGCGATGATCAGTCGCTGCCAGAATGAGGTGTATGTGCGCCGCGCGGCTGTCATGTTTAGAAACCCTCCGTCACGTAGGCCAGTAGTGCGTCTTTGTCGAGGCCCGCAATGCCCATCTCGCGGGCGGTCCGTCGAGTGCCCGGGGCATGGGGTCCCGCCGCGAGTTCGCCGAGCTGCATCAGGGACTGGGCGCAGGGCGTTTCGATCCCGGCGATCGCTGCGAGCGCGAGAAATGGCTGTAAACCGTACCACAGGTCCTCTTGAAAATACCGATGGCCAAAACCCCCGGGAGCCTTGATGGCTCGGTTGGCGACGCCACCCCGGATGGCGGCGGCGAGACCCGCTTTGGCGTCGACGTTCCTCTCGATCGTCCCAACCGCTTGCATCTCATCGAACAGGGAAGGCAGATCGATGCCGAATGCCCAGCCGACGGCGCGCCGTTCAGCATCGAGGCACTCCATGACACGCCCCACCCCGTCCGTGAGCGCCTCGACATAGAAAGTGAAATCACCTCCCGTGGCCTCCATCCAGGCTGCCGCCAGCACGACGCCGGGCGGATGCAGTACGAGGTTGATGTTGGCCAGGCTCGTCGCCAAGACATGGGCGGCTGGCCGTGCGCAATCATAGAGGGACAGCGCTGCGGCGAGCGCGCGCTCACCGCCGGGCATTGCTGCTGCCCACACCGATTGCGTACGGCCCGTGGTGATGAGCATCTCAGCGCCCTGTATACGTGCGACGTAAGTCAGTGTCGAGAACTCCGCCACGGGCGGTGGTGCGAGCCCATGGCGGCGAAAGACGTCACTGAACTCGAGTGCACCGCCCGTGTGGCCCGGGTTCAGGATCGTCGGGATGGTCAGTGCGTCTGCAGCGAGCAAACTTTGCGCGACGCCTGCATGCGCGAGCGTTGGAAGGCACACCAGGATGACATCGGCGCCGTCGAGCGCACGGTCAAACTGCGTCGTGATGATGTCGAGAGGCGTGAAACCGTTGCCAAGCACACCCGCATGGTGTATCCCGCGGGCGTTGGCAAAGGCCGCGATGGCAGCCGCCGAGCGATTCCACAGGCGAACCTGATGCCCTGCTCGCGATAGGTCCACGGCCGCGGAGGCTCCGCCGGCACCGGCGCCTAAGATCGCGACTTTCATACGACGGCGTACTTCTCGAGCTTGTCGAGATCCACCTGCACGCCGAGCCCGGGACCGTCGGGAACCAGGACCGCGCCATCCTCGAAGCGAAATGGTTCGGTCACGACATCGTCGAGGTAATAGCACCCTGCGATCGAAGGACCTTTCGTCCCGGCGGGTTTTGATGTCGGGCAAACGCTTGGCAACGTGGCAATGCGAGTCGCCGCACCCAGGTGCAGATTCGCGGCATTGCCAATTCCAGACTCGATGGATCCTCCGATGTCACAATACAACCCGAGCGCCTCGGCGAGATCCGCCTGCTGCTTCGCCCGATAGAGCCCACCCGGTTTGGTCACGTAACACGAGATACAGGCGGCTGCTTTGTGTTCGACGAGTTCCAGAATGTCGTGGCTGTTCCAGGCGGACTCATCGGCCATCACGGGCGTATTGATCCGTTCTGCGACCAATGCCATCGCGCGTGCGCCCATCACGGGTTGCTCGCACAGAAGCAGGTCGTATTCCTCTTGGCGCTGCGTCACGTGAATCGCCTGCCATACGTCGGAATAGCCCTCATTGCCGTCCACCCGGATCTTGATGTCGTCGCCGAGTCGCTCGCGCAGCAGTCGGACCACGTCGACGTCCCGGTCGGGATCGAGACCCGTCTTGCACTTGATCGTGCGGGCACCCTCCTCCACCGCCGCGAGCGCCTCGGCGAGGCATTTATCGACGGGCATGATGCCGAGCGAATGAGCGACTTCGATGCGGTCTCGGAACCGACCGCCGAGCAGGCGATAGACCGGTACGTTGGCCGCCTTACCGGCAATGTCGTAACAAGCCATGTCGATCGCGGCCTTGGCATAGGGGTGACCCTTGACGGCTCTGTCCATCGCCGCGTGCAGGACGGCGAGATCGCGCGGATCCTGACCGACGATGGCGCCGCGCAGATAGCGCTCGATGACCACACAGACCGTCTCCGGCGATTCGCCAAAGTAGCGCATGTGGGGTCCGCCCCACGTGATACCGGCGGGCGCTTCGCCCCAGCCACTTATGCCTTCGTCGGAATCGAGGCGGATGATGGTGTGATGGCCGATCGGTGCGGTCATCTTGCTGGCCCAGGTATGGTGCCGTCGGTTGGGCAGCGCGATCACGAACAGTTTGAAACCGATGATCTTCATGGTCAGTCACCCCCAAGGTGCAATCAAATCTTGTGATCACAATATGTGATCGTGTAGTGTGAGGTCAAATGTTTCCTAAGTTCGAGAATTCGCCGAGCCGCTCATGAACGTCGCGCCCCCGCTCATCCCGACACCCCTGGTCGTGCTGACCGGATTTCTCGGCAGCGGCAAGACCACGCTGCTCAATCGGCTTCTATCCGACCCCTCGATGCGTGATACAGCGGTCATCGTCAATGAGTTCGGCGCGATTGGCATCGATCACCTGCTCGTGGAATCGGTTGCCGATGACGTCGTGCTGCTCGCCTCCGGTTGCGTGTGCTGTAGCGCCGGGGATGATCTTGCCGATGCGCTCGTATCGATGTTGAAAAGACGCGCAGACGGCGTCTTGCCACCCTTCGAGCGCATCATCCTCGAGACGACCGGCATCGCCGATCCTGGCGCCCTGCTGCAACTGCTGCTGGCCAATGAGGCCCTGGCAGCCGAGGTTCGAATTCAAAGCATTGTCACCGTCGTCGATGGCGTGTCCGGCATCGCAGCGATCAGCCGCTTCAGCGAATGCGCCAGTCAAGTGGCCATGGCAAATCGTCTGCTAATCTCGAAGCTGGATTTGGTCGAGCAGCCCCAAGTCGATGCGCTCATGGATCTGTTGCAGTCGATGAACCGGGCGGCGCCGATCCTGCTCTTGAATCGCGACGAACCGGTCACGCTCCTGCGCCTGTTCGACGTCCCGGATGGAGGGCTCGGCTTCGGCGCGGTGGCACCGTTGCCCGATCGATCGTTCCGGAGCACCGCCGGCCGCGACCACGCCAAGTCTTACCGCAGCTTCGGGCTTCGCTGGAATGAGCCGACCGATTGGGATGATTTCACTGCATGGCTCGAAGGATTACTGCTCGCGAGAGGCGATAGCATCCTACGCATGAAGGGGATCGTTCAGGTGGCCGGCCGGGATGCACCCGTGGTCGTCCAGGGTGTACAACACGCCTTGTACCCTCCAAGGGAACTCGCTCACTGGCCTCATGCACCCAACAGTGAATTGGTTTTCGTCACGCGAGAGTTCTCTCGCGAAGCAGCCCTGCGAAGCTTCCGTGAGTTCCTCCCCTACTGTGTCACGGTCGCGTGAATCCCCCGAGGCATGAGGTGACAGCTCCCCACGGTAACGGCTGGCCGTGCGTCGGTCCCTGGCGAGCCGATGCCCTCCTGCCAGAGCACTCCGTGCGATTTCTCCAGGCTCAGCGTCACCGGTTATTGGGTCAAATTGCCGTCCCGCGGCCCTGGCACTACGCAGCCCTGCACAACCCCTGGGGCCAAGCCGCATCGGCCTATGACAGTTGGGGGTTTCTGGACATCTGCATGTCATCGCCGCTCATTGAGACGATAGCCATGCTGATGGGTCCGGATATCATCCTCTTTGACAGCCAGTGGCTCCCCGGCCGGCGGGACTCGATGGACGACCACTCGAACCTCGAGAGCGACGCGCATCGATTTCCCGTGCATCCGCATCGCGGCCTTACGGCACTCGTCTGCTGCGCCGACCGCGACGGCAGTGAGGCGCACGTAACCTACCGGCGCCCTCACCCGCATACGCCGGATGCACCGATGGACGTCTCAGCGGATCTTCGGTGCGGTGATGCGCTCCTCGTGGATTCTCAGATGCCGTACCGGATCGAGTCGGAAGCGGGAAACCGCATCCCCAACGTGTATGCGGTTCGTTACTTCCCCGCCTCGTCCCGCTACGACCGGGATCCGGCCTCGCCGGCACATCAAGTGCTCACGGATCGATATCCGCTGTTGAATTACGCGAGGATGCCGATCTGGCTCGTTAACGGGCAGGATCGCGCAGACAATGATTTTGTCACGGGGTTCAACGTGCGCGCTGGGTTTTGGACCAAAGCCAGCTGGTGACGGCGCGCGATGAATTCTCACTGAGCCAATGTTGACGGAGATCACGTTATGTGATCACACTAGACTCCCGCTGCCAATGTTGGATGCTCGACCAAGTGAGACCCCTGATGAGACTGCGATCTTTGCGCACGATGGTGCTGATTCTTGCGCTATTGGCCGCCGCTTCGGTCGATGCCCGGGAGATCGAACTCTCTTCGACCCGGGTCACTGGCGCGGATGTGGCAGTGAGCCCTGATGGCGCGAGCGTGATTTTTGCCATGCTCGGTCACCTTTTCCGCATTCCGGAGGCGGGCGGAGAAGCGCAGCAGCTGACCTTCGGACCGAGCTACGACAAGGAACCCGTCTTTTCCCCCGATGGAGCCCAAATCGCGTTCGTGTCCGACCGCGACGGCGCGGAGTCCAACATCTACGTGCTGACGCTGCGTTCCGGCAAGCTGATCCAACTCACGTACGAGACCTGGGCCGACATACCGACCTTCAGCCCCGACGGCCGAGACATATTTTACGGTCGTCACGTTCCGGCAACGCGCGCCTCCTTTCCGGTTCGGGATGCCGAGAGGGTGATCTGTCGAGTCGCGCTCGCAGGCGGTCCCGTTCAGACCGTGACCGATCAGCCGCGCCACGTCGGCTCCATCTTCTTTTTGCCGGATGGACGTCCAGCATGGACGAGTGCGGACATGGACGGCGCGATCGGCGACTATGTCACTCACATACAGGCGCTGAGTGCTCCCGGCGTTGCCCTCACCATTTTGAGTATCAGCGGTATCGCGGATTGGGCCGTCGCGCCGAGCGCCGGCCAGACGCTCTACATCCATCGAGTGATGGGCAGCGCCTACGAGGAGTGGGTACCCCCCGCCACGGAGGACGTGCTCGCCCTACCGTTGAATGGCGGTCCCGCAAAGGCAGTGGTCCCGGCCGAAGGACTGGGTCGATTTGCCGTTGCTGCCAACGGCGAGCACCTCTTTCTCGGCGACCGCGGCCGCCTCTTTCGCGTGTCCCTGCCGAACGCTACCGAGACACCGATTGACTTTCACGCCAACGTCAAACTCAACGTAAGCGAACGCGCGGCTCCCGCGAACCGCGTCGCACCCCAGGCGGGTGAGGTCAGGGCCGTGCAAACGCCGCGACTGTCCCCGGACGGTCGCACGTTGATTTTCGGCGCGGCCGGATTTCTCTGGCGGCAGGCTCTCGGCGGCGGTCGCGCGCAGCGTTTGACGCAGGGTGATGCGATCGAATCGAGTCCCGCATTTTCGCCCGACGGACACACGCTCGCTTACGTGGCGAGCGATAGGGGCAGGGATTCAATCGAGTTGCTCGACCTCGACCAAGGTCAAACGCGGACCGTGCACAGCGGCGCAGGTCTCGGCTCACTGGCCTTCAGCCATGATGGCCATCGGCTGCTCGCCACCATCAACCGCAATTTTCTTGGTGAATCCGTGGTGATGATCGACCTCGCCAGCGCGGAAGTGACGACGCTGTTTCCGGTGAGCCTCTGGTCGCCGCGGCCGTCCTTCGCCGCTGACGACCGCTCGATCTTCTTCGCGAGCGACAGCTCCGGGGTGGGCAACCTCTATCGTGTGCCGCTCACTCCAAGCGCCGCGCCGGAAGCGGTCACGCAGTTTGCCAGTTTCATCAGTGATGCGCAGCTCACGCCCGACGGTCGCACACTCGTGTTTCGCCGTAACCGGTCGATCTTTACCGTACCCCTGACGACCAACGGCGCCGATGAGCGCAAGGTGCGGGAACTGAGCGCAGAGGGTGGGGATGCCTTTGCATTGACGCCGGACGGCGCCGGCGTCGTCTATGCCGTGGGACCGCGCGTTTGGGTTCAATCCTTGGGGGGGTCGCCGAGGCACGAATTGCCGGTGCATCTAGTGTTGCCGCCGGCAGTCCCGCCCGCCATGCTGTTGACGCACGTGCGGCTGCTCAATTTCACGGGCGGTGGCTTTGGCGATGAGACCTCCCTGCTCATCAAAGACGGCCGCATTCTGCGTGTCGGTGGCGATGCCATACGCGATGCACCGCCCGGGACCTCGGTGCTCGATGCCCAAGGTCGCTATGCCATTCCGGGTCTGATCGACTTTCATGCCCACACCGGCGATGCGAATCCGAACGCACTGATCGGCTACGGAGTCACCTCAGTCCGGGACACCGGGTACAACCTCGACCAACTGACCGCACTTCGAGATCGCAGCGAGCATACGGGAGCGGCCCTGCCGCGCTATTTCTTTGCGGGCGAGCTGTTCGAAGGTGAGCGACCCTATTGGGGCGATCGGGGTTCCCTGCTGATCACGAACGACACAGATGCGCGTGACTACGTGCGCCGCTTCAAGGCGCTCGGTGTGGATTTCATCAAGATCTATCCGTCCCTGTCCTGGCAGCTGCACCGCGTGATCAGCGAGGAGGCGCTGCGCCAGGGTCTTGTCGTCGTCGGCCACGGAACCAGTGTCGAGGAAATCACCCGGAGCGTGATTCTCGGCTTCTACAGCCTCGAGCATACGAATTTGACCGGTCCGCTCTATGACGACGTGCTCGACCTGCTGGCCGCCTCCGGCACGCACTGGGATCCAACGCTCGCCTGCATGGGTGCTGACAGTCTGCTGGTGCGCGATTCGCCAGAGGAACTCACCACAGCCCGCTTTACAGGCCTCACCCCCTCTCCGTACCTTCAGTTCGCCACGCTCGACGCCTACGCGGGCGTGTCGACGCCCACGTTGCGTGGTGTCGTTGTCGCCCAAATGGACTCCATCCGGCGCGCCGCTCAGCGGGGCGTCAGACTGCATGTCGGTACCGATGCGCCGAATCCCCAGTGTTTCTTTGGCTCCTCGCTACACTGGGAACTCCAACGCTTCGTCGAGGCAGGACTCGCACCGATTGACGTGCTGCGTATTGCCTCGCTGGAGGCGGCGAAGTCGCTCGGCCGCGAGGACCTCGGCAGTCTGGAAGCGGGCAAGGCCGCCGACCTAGTGTTGCTAGACCGCGATCCTCTGGCGGATATCCGTAATACACGCAGTATCTGGCGCGTCATGCGCGGTGGCTGGGTGTTCGATCCTGACCGCCTGATTGCTACGGAAGATCGGCCATGAGCAGCTCATTCGAACAGCACGGGATTGAATCGATTCCCCACGAGGAGCGCACCGCCACGATCTTTGACTTCGTTCGTATCGTGTGGGGAACCTCAAACGCCTTGCCGACTGCCGTACTCGGCGCCTTTCCGATCATCTTTGGTCTGTCGTTCTGGCAGGCCGCCGCCGCGACGGTAATCGGGGTTGTCGTCGGCGCTCTGATACTCGCACCCATGGCGATTTTCGGCCTGTTGAACGGAACGAACAACGCCGTCTCGTCGAGCGCACACTTCGGGGTGGTGGGGCGGATCGTCGGCTCCTTTCTCAGCCTGTTGACGGCGATTTCGTTCTTCTCGCTGAGTGTGTGGTCGAGCGGGGATGCCGTGATCGGTGCGGCACGCCGAATCCTCGCCGTCCACGAATCGAATGGGATGTTCGCCCTCGCCTACGCGACCTTCGCGCTTGCCGTTCTCGTGGTGTCGATTTACGGCTTCCACTGGATGCTGCTCGTCAATAAGATCGCCGTCATTGCCGCATCGACGCTCTTCATCGTCGGCTTTTACGCGTTCTATCCGTTGGTCGACACACACTTCACCGGCGCCGGGCTTGCCTGGGGCGAACCGCGTTTCTGGGTCGCCTTCGTCGGCTCCACACTGATCGTCCTTGCCAACCCGATCTCGTACGGTGCTTTTCTTGGCGATTGGACACGCTATCTGCCGCTAGATACTGACAAACGGAGGGTGATGGGCGCCGTGCTCGTCGCACAACTGCTCACCCTGCTGCCGTTCTTCTTTGGTCTCATCACAACCACCATTATCGCCAGGCAGGCTCCGCTCTATCTGCAGCAGGTCGATTACACCGGCGGCCTGCTCGCGATCGCACCACCCGCATTCTTTCTCCCCTTGTTCCTGCTAGCGTTGATCAGCGGAATGTCCACGGGGACGGGCGCCCTCTACGGAACTGGGCTCGACTTCTCGAGCGTGTTTCCGCAGTTCACACGGCCTCAGGCGACCTTGTTCATCGGCAGTATTGCCAGCATGCTGATCTTCGTTGGCCGCTTCGCATTCAATCTGATCGACGCGATCTCGACCTTCGTCGCGTTGATCGTGGTGATGACGACACCCTGGATGGTCATCATGATCATCGGCTGTTACTGCAGGCGCGGTTACTACCTGCCTGAAGCAATGCAGGTGTTTAACCGCGGACAGGAGGGTGGCCCGTACTGGTTCTGTGGAGGATGGAATGTTGCCGCCATGTCGGCATGGATCATATCGAGTGCGTTGGCGATGCTGATGGTCAATCTACCCGGGCACTTCGTGGGCTGGCTCGGCAACGCGGCGGGGGGTGTCGATGTATCGCTGCTCGCTGCCCTGTGTCTGCCAGCGCTGCTTTACCCAGTCCTATTGCACTTTTTCCCAGATCCATTGGCGGTGTATGGACCGGAAGGGCCGCGGGGGGTGCGGGCTATTGAGAAGCCGGTAACGCCGATCATCGTCCGGGATCGCTGGAGTTCAGCCAGTCGGTGATAGTCCAATATTCACAGACGATGCCGAAGATCGGTGATTGCTCCAAACCGAATGCCGCCGCGTAATACTGCACAGCCTTCGAGATCGAGGCGTTCTTCACGTTCACTGCGACCGAACGGCAGGTCATTGAGCAACGGCCGCAACCTCGCAAACCGCCAACGCCCGCGCAGCTCGTGCGCGATCACCTGACGCTGGAGATTCGTCCTGTGCGTTCGCTGCTGTCGGCGCTGATGGTCCTGCCGTCGGATGCGACTTCGGGCCACCCACGGCTCGCGCTACAGGTTGAATATCAAGGAAAGCCCGTAGATCACTCCTCCGTCAGTGTTGGCGATGCTGAGGCGCTCGTACTCAAAGCGCGCGGTGTAGCGGCTGTACTTGAATTGAGCGCCGACGCCCCAAGCCAACCCCCAGCCATTGTCGTCAAAATTGCCGCCATATTCGCCACCACGCATCTGCCACCGGGCGCTGCCGATTTTGCCCAAGATGGTGACTTTCGAGATGGGGGCAGAAATAACGGCGTAGCCTGCGAAAGCGCTGGCATCAGCGTAGCCGGCGGCTGACGACACGCTACCCAGGTTGTAGTAATCGGCCTCGAAGGCGAGCCAACTCTGGCTGATGCCCCCCATGACCTTCCACTCAGTCTTACGAATGTCCAGACCGAAACCGTAGAGGTTGTCGATATGGGGCTTGGTGACGCCGAAGCCGAAATACCCGCCGACCGAGTCGTCGGAACTGGTGCTCGCAGAGTTCGCCGCGCCCGCGGCAAGACTCGTGGCAGCAAGACCGCCAAGAAGGGCCAGACGTAAAGGCCTTCGTATGACTAACCTCGAATAGATCCGTAGAAGGCGGTCGGGCAGATGTCTGCAGTTTGTTGCCAACATCACCGCCCGCGGCCTGTCACACCAAGAGATACGGACCGGTGCCCGATGTTCCGCCAATCATAGTTTTGCACAAAACTCCGAAGCGAAATTGTGAATACGACTGCAACGCGCTGCGTATCAGCAGCAAGTGACCCGGCCACCTCTCATTGTTCAATTGAGACTACGACCGCGCTATAATAGTTCCAAATGAGCGGCCGTTGGAGGAGAGTCGATCCATCGGGAGCCGATCGGGAAATCAGACCTCCTACGAAGCGACTAAAGCGGATATCTCACCCAGGGCGTCGGCAAATCAGATGGTGGGCGCGTTCATCGGGGTGCACTTGATTTTGCTGCAATAACTCCCGGTAAGAGCACCGCCCATTTCCCGAGTATTCTTAAGCCGCCACCTGTAAGACATTGATTCTGTGGGTCGTTCAGGTACCTCGCAAAACATACCTTTTCCGGCACTGCCAGCGCGGATTTAGGGCTCCAAAAGTTGAATTTTTGGGCTCGTCCATGACGGGAGCAATTGCCCCAGGTAGAGTTCGATCGGAAATCGAAAAATGCCGCGCATGTTCAAACCCTCGGTACGCGTCGGGGGCGCATCGTGCGATCAATTCCGGCGGTATCGCGCCGTTCCGGCGCCGCGCCCAACGATCGAAGATCGCCTGCATCTTCGCCGTGTTCCAGGCCATGACGATATTGGCGAGCAGGCTCAACGCATCGGCAACGGCCTGCATTTCATTCTCGCTCTTGGCTTGATAGCTCGCGACGCGGCCGGTGTAGATCAGGCGCTTCAGGGCATTGGTCGCTTCGCCCCGATTGAGCACGCGCGGTAGCTCACGCCTGAATGCCGGCTTGACGAAGTAATCGGCCAAAAATATCGTTCGCAGCAGGCGTCCGATCCCAACACCAACCTCATACAGCGGATCGCCGCGTGCGGCGGGACCAAAGCGGGCCATGACGCTGACGGCGCTCGTGTGGCCACTGTGGACGGAGGCGATCAAATGAACCCAACGCTCCAAAGTACATCGGCAGGCTTGGATAAGCCTTGATCAGGACTCGCGCGTCAGCGCGAGTTCGAAGTGCCCGAGAGCAGTCGCTCGCGGCCGACTGCAACGGGTCGTGATGACCTGTTGACGGACATCGGCTAAATCGGCACTGTCAAATCCGGAGGACCGGTTCCGGGCGGGCAATCAGTCTCCGGCCATCAAGAGACATTGGGGTCAATGAAGTCCCGACCGCAAAGCCGTCATTCGGGCGGGTTTGGTACGATTTGCCTGGCAGCGGCATACGATCTGGTCTGACCGTGTATATAGTGACAAGGAGAACACTCAAGGCGCTTTGACGAATCATGGGGACTGAGACTATGACGATACGCACACGGCACGTTCTCTTGCCGATGATTCTCCTCGCCAGCTTTAGTGTCATTTCGGCCGAAGCTCCAAAACTATCGCCGGCTGTCGAGGCCTTCGTCCGCGTTCAGGCGCCGATCGTCGTACTGACCCACGTACGAGTCATTGATGGCACGGGGAAGCCATCAGTTGAAGATCAAAATGTCGTGATCGAGCACGGGAAGATTTCGAAGATCGAGCACGCCCACGAGACGCCGCCGAATGGCGACACAACTGTTATTGAGATGAAGGGCTACTCCGTCATGCCCGGTATTGTCGGCATGCACAATCATCTGTACTACTCGGCTACCCCGAATTATGAACCGGGACGAGTTCCATTGTGGGACGCGCCCCCGATCTTGCCGCAGATGACCTTCTCGGCGCCGCGCCTGTACCTGGCGGGCGGCGTGACGACGATGCGCACTGCCGGGAGCGTAGAACCGTATGCGGATTTGAACCTACGCGATCAGATCGACGCCGGGTTGCTGCCAGGACCGCATATCGACGTGACCGCACCGTATCTGGAGGGAGAGAGCTCAAACTTCATACAAATGCATCAACTGGCAAGCGCAGCTGAGGCAAAGCAATTTGTCGCCTACTGGGCCAGCGTCGGCGTTACTTCATTCAAAGCGTATATGCACATCACCCGCGCTGAACTGAAGGCCGCCATCGATGTGGCCCACCAACACGGGATCAAAGTGACGGGCCATCTGTGCTCCGTTACATATCCTGAAGCGGTAGAGTTGGGGATCGATAATCTCGAGCACGGGTTTTGGGTCAACACGCAACTCTCGGCCGGAAAGAAGCCGGATGAATGCCCCGAATCGGCCAGCGAAGACACGATAAAAAGCATGGATCCAGCCGGTCCTGAGGCCACGAAATTGATCCAGCTCCTGGTATCCCATCACGTCGCGCTCACTTCAACCTTGCCGGTATTCGAAGGCGACGTGGCCGGACGACCACCGCTACAGTCCCGTATGCTTGACGCCATGACACCCGAATCGCGGGATGCCTATTTGTATAAGCGAAATTACCGGTTTGACAAACCGCTTCCAGACGGACAGACAATGCTCACCCATGAGATGCAAATGGAGCGCCAATTCGTCGCCGCGGGCGGATTGTTGTTGGCCGGTCCCGACCCGACGGGGAACGGCGGCGTATTGCCCGGCTTTGGCGATCAGCGAGAAATTGAGTTGCTGGTCGAGGCCGGATTCACGCCGGTTGAAGCAATTCGGATTGGAACCCTGAATGGCGCCATCTTTGAAGGCAAACAAGCCAGCATTGGCTCGATCGAGTTAGGCAAGAACGCCGATTTGGTGGTCGTCAAAGGCGATCCTTCCCAGCGGATTGCTGACATCGAGAACACGGAAATCGTATTCAAAGATGGGGTCGGATACGACTCTGAGAAACTGCTCCGGTCAGTTGCCGGCAGGTACGGCCAGTATTAGCTTGTGGCTTTGAGTGCAGCTTTTGCGTAGACCAAAGCAGCCGTTCGCTAACGGCTACGGGTCGACACCGCCAAATGTCGTACACGGCCAAATCTCAAAGTGTAAAATTCAGCGAAGTGGACGGCAGGTCGTACCGCCAGGAAGGTGCCGTTGAAAATCGGTCCCGGCCAATACCGGCCAGTTGAGCGTCGAGCGGAGCTTCCGGTTTGCCGACATTCAATGACTGGTCAATCACGTCATTACGGCGCACGGCCTTGTCGCGCACCCGTGACCGGGACGTTACTGGACCTTCGCGAGGCGCACAGCCCGGCTACATCCCTACCCCGCCGGCGTTGGCGAAGGGCTGGGAGTTAGTGCGATTTGGCCAGAGCGATCCGGGCCTGGATCAGGTAAAGGAAGATGCTCAGAGCGATGGGCGTCGCCAAGCCGATGATCTCCTGACGCGAACCCATAGCGATCAGGGCCAGCATGCTACTGATGCCGATGACGGTCGCAGCTCCGAGGAAGCGGAAGTTCAGAGGCGTGCCGGACAGCGCTACGCCTCGGCGAGCGAGCACCCACGACGCTGCGCAACCGGCGATGTACAGTGCGGCAATGGCCAGTGTTGAGTTTTGCCGCCGGCAGCAGCGTGCGCGGCCGGGTTCGCAGGTCAACGGTCCGCTTGTCAGGGCGACTCAAGCGCTACGATCGGTTGTCACCCCTTGCTGACGGACGGCCGCGAGCGGCCGCTATGGCACCAGACAATTCGGTCAAAAGGGCCTTCTTGCCGGGAGACCATTAAAGGACTATATTTAGTCCTGCCACTCATTGCGGAGAACCAAAGTGCGATATTCAACGCAGATCAGGCCTATTAGTTATCTGAAGGCCAATGCGGCGGAAGTGCTGCAGGAATTGACTGATCAGCGCCAGCCGATGGTCATCACTCAAAACGGTGAGGCGAAAGCCGTGATTCAAGACGTGGCGTCCTATGAGGAAACGCAAGAGACGTTGGCTCTGTTAAAAATACTCGCGCTTGGCAACCAGCAGGTCGTACAAGGTCGGGTAAAGCCGCTCGCCGATGTCGCCAAGAGAATTCGTGCTCTGGCGGTGACGGAGGATTAGTGTCATTCCAGGTCGTTATTACCGAAGATGCCGAAAACGATCTGGAGGACATCGTCACCTACATGGCGAAGCATGATTCGCCGCGCGCCGCGCAGTACGTCCTTAGCCGCATCCTCGACATCGCCGACAGCCTGACGGCCGTACCATCGCGCGGCACGTCGCCGAAGGAGCTGCGTGCGTTGGGCGACCAAGAATATCGACAGGTGTTCTTCAAACCATATAGGCTAATCTATCGCGTCGTCGAACAACAGGTCGTGATTTACGTCATCACCGACGGCCGACGGGATCTGCAGTCCCTGCTTGCACGACGACTACTTGGCGGCTGATGGCCCGTCGCGCATGCGCAACGTGGCTAACTGTCGCAGCCAAAGGAGACACTTAACTCCCAAATCTGAACGGCCAAAGCTCGGTTTTGGCCGATTGGCGCAAGGGCGGGTTGCAAGTCGAACTGCAAGATCTAATTGGGGTGTCCGTCGATCTCGTGACGCCCGGTGATTTGCCGCCGAAATGTCGGTACCACGAATAGTTGGTGACGGGGTGCACTTGATTTTGCTGCAATAACTCCCGGTAAAAACACCGCCTATCTCCCGAGTATTCTTAAGCCGCCATCTGTAAGACATTGATTCTGTGGGTCGTTCAGGTACCTCGCAAGACATTGTCACCATGTCGATCGCTGCCTTCCATGCGGGCCTCGGTCTCCGAATGACACCCGCTCATCTGTGCTTCGCCGGCGATCTCAAACAGCAGGTCGTCCATCAGTTCATCGAGATCGTTTTCGGTGCGATGCGATATATACAGCTGATGCTCGCCGGACGGAAGGAGGGTCGCCTGATAGCACGATAGAACGTGCCGCTCGATATTCTTGAAGGCACGACGTTGTGTACGCATGCGACTGTACGCGTGCTCAATCCGCAGGCGCAGCACAATGACACCGACTCGAGTATCGCTGATCACGTTACTTACCACTGCCGTTACAGGCAACCCTCTCTCCGGCAAGCCACTACTTACCATCGTGTCTACCGTACTTCGTATCCTCGACCCGTAAGACACGCACTCATTGCGCGGTCGTAGGCATCTCGTCCGCTCACCTGTTTATCAGGAGCGACGCCGCCTCCCGTCTGCGTGGGATCAAATCCCGATTGCGTCTTCGCCCAGCTATGACAGTCATACCGGTCAGCCGCCTGCTGTTTCGGATCCTGTCCGTTCTTTGGATAAATGATCAGATCGCCCGCGGCGCTTGCCGGTGGCGCGGTGGGGTTCTCCGCGTTCGCCGGCGGATCGACCACGACGTATCCATTTTGCTTGGGATCCCAGGTGTAATAGACATCATTGGCGTAGTAATAGGGCGCGCCGCCGACCCAGATCGTTGAATAGTAGGGCGGTAAGACGGAGATGACGACGCCAATGGGTGGCCGAACAACGACGAATCCACTGGCTCCAGGTGCGTACCAAACGCCGCCATAGAAATAGTAAGGATGATCGTGGAAGAAGTACGGTCGGTACCCCTCTGGCAACACCCGCACTGAACCACCCAGAACCGGATAGTAGCGTCCGTGATTGTAACGACTATCCAGAAAGTGGCCGCGCCCGTCGACGATCCGATGCTCCTCCGCATGAGCGGTTCCAGCGGAGAGGACCGCCAGCGATCCATATAACAGCGCCCCTGCCAATGCCAATGATGATCTGACGTTGATTACGGTATTCATGGTCTGATCCTCCGAAAAGATTCCTCCACGTTTATAGTTAATCCACGTCCCAATTTGCGCGAGCGAACTGGAACACCCGAACTGATTCACAAACGTATGATCGCAATCTGCGTTTACAATTCAGACGCCGCTTCCTTGAGAGCTTTCTAGGGACTATGGGCAACGTTTCAAGGAGTCGAATCGTCAAGGTTTCCGCAATGCGAGGCGGCGCGAGATCAATTGCGCATTTCGCAATGACGTTGTTGCCCTTGCGGGTCACCCTCTCGCTCGCACCCGTGAATTTCTTTGCCTGAAAAAAAGCGACAGCTGGCATGTCGCGATCGCAATGGAAGTAAATGCGAAATGGTTTGGCACAGGTCGGATGTGCACGCGACTCATGCGCCAATGTCCGCGCACGCCACATGTCGAAGCACCCGACCCCGGCAATGCCGAGGTCGGGTTAACAGCAACTAGCCTTTCTTCGATTGACTGGACTTCAGCAGATCCGATATCGAGGATTTTATCTTCGCAAACCATCCGGTGCCCGATTGATTGTCGGCGGCTTTGTCGCGAATTTCCGCGAGCTGTTGGTACATCTTGTCAAAGTCCTTTTTGGTACCGTATCCCAACGCTTGGGCGAACTGCAGCTGCTCGTTCGCGCTATCGAACGAGGTCTTCAGCCGATCATTGTCATCCTTCGTGCGATCCTTTTTCTGCACGAGGTCTTCCGCGGTCTTCAAGAACTCCTCGGCTTTGACGACCGGCAGGGGAATGACGGTGTCAACGATCACCTGCGTATTCAACGCGGTTTGCAAGACGCGTTTGGCGTCGTCGGGCTTTTTCTCATCAATGAGTTTGACCGCCCGCTTGATCGCGTCGGGATAGGTCGCCAGCGGAATGTTACTCACGCTGATGATCGTTTCGCTGGCCAGGTTTTTAAGCAGCCGGCGGGCCTCCTGTAATCTCCCGGCTTCGATCAGGTCCTCCGTTTCCTTACGCACCTGCTTCACCGCATCGAGACCGCCTTGAACGTCATACGTGGTGACACTGACCCCGGCGGGGGCGAGTTCGAGCTTGGGATCTCGCGCAAGGATCAGATCGAGCTTACCCGTTGCTCGCTCCAAGGCGGCAATCGCCTGGCTCGTCTTCCCCTCATCCAGCGATTTTAAGGCCGCTTGCGTTTCCTGAATTGCGCTGGTTGCATCCGCTATCAGCGCCTTGCGCTTATCCTCTGTTTCCTTCTGCGTCTGCGGTTCCGCTTTGGCGGTCCCACTATCCGCTGAAACAGCCATGGACGGCAGGATCAACAGCGAGCCCAAAAGGCAGGCCAACATGGCCTTGGTTGAAAGCGACATATTTTCCTCCTTTTCGTAAAAGTGTGTGGCGCCGCAACCGCGCGGCGTTCGCACCGAAAATAGGGGGAGGCCTCAGGATTTCAAGAGTCTAGGAAGTGAAGGATGCCGCTGGCGCGAGGGCTGACGCCACGCTAGTCATCTAGCCCGAATTGACAACCACCCGGGGATTTGAATGCCGGCGATGTAAGCGCTCCACGCAATGTTTCCGACTGACCATAAAGTTGGGTAATTTATTCCTTTATTTCAAGGGGGAATATGGATCTGCCCTACGGCACCGCTCACCCTCTTGAAAGCCGCGAGACGCGCTCTATATGTTCCTCGTCTTGGGTTTAACCTTTTTTGCTAGGAGGTAACGATCATGAATGTTCGAGATCTGGTGCCCTGGGTCAAGGGCGACCGTGAGCGTACTTCTGCTCAGTCGGGGTCGTTGGGCTCGGTGGTGAATTTGCATCGCGAGATGAATCGACTCTTCGATGACATGTTCCGGGGCTTTGACGCCAACGGGTTCTTTGGCGGTCGCGGCAACTGGCCGAGCACGGATGTTGAAGAGACGGATAAGGAATATCGCATCTCCGCGGAGCTGCCCGGCCTCGAGGAGCGCGACGTGGAAGTACTCCTTCAGGACGGCGTTCTGACCATACGGGGTGAGAAGAAGGTGGAGTCCGAGACCCGCAATCGGACCTATAGCGAGCGGTTCTACGGACGCTTCGAGCGTCAGATACCACTCGCACTCGACGTCGACGACAGTGCAGTGAGTGCGACGTTTAAAAACGGCGTCCTCATTGTGACGGTTCCGAAGAGCGCTCGCGCAGTTGAGCGCTCCAAGCGGATACCGATCAATAGTGCGGAGAAAAAGCACTAAATTGCAGGGAGGTCTGCGAGGCTGCGGCCTCGTAGACCTCCTCCCTTGTATTCATGTCCGCCTCGGAATTCGCGGCCGCCTCGCACAAGGCCGGCGGGAAGCACTCGGGAGGCCGCCGCGCGGGGCTGCGACAAACGCTCCCGGGCGAGCCGCGCTCCTTCGTCGACTCAGTGATTAGCGCGATTCCTTAGGTGAAGGGACAGAGACGGGCGGGCGCCCGTCTCTGTCGAGCGCTTACATCTCCATGCCCGGCGGCGCGGCGTGCGAGTGCGACTCCTCCTTCGGCGCCTCCGTGATGGAGGCCTCCGTCGTCAAGAACAATCCGGCCACCGAGGCCGCGTTCTGCAGGGCCAGACGCGTCACCTTGGTGGGATCCAGAATGCCCATCTCGATCATGTCGCCATACTCGCCCAAGGCGGCGTTGTAACCGAAGGTGCCTTTGCCTTCGCGGACGCGGTTTAAGACGACTGAGGCATCCTCACCCGCATTCGTCACGATCTGGCGCAGCGGCTCCTCGATCGACCGTGCCAAGATCTTGATGCCCATGGTCTGATCTTCGTTGGCGCCGGTCAATGCGTTGACGGCCTTCAGCGCGCGCACGAGCGCGACACCCCCACCGGGCACCACTCCCTCTTCCACGGCCGCGCGGGTCGCGTGCAGCGCATCTTCGACGCGGGCCTTTTTCTCCTTCATCTCCATTTCGGTCGCTGCGCCCACTTTGATGACGGCCACGCCGCCTGAGAGCTTGGCGACTCGCTCCTGGAGCTTTTCCTTGTCGTAATCGGAGGTGGTCTCCTCGATCTGCTGGCGTATGCTCTCGACGCGCGCTTTGATGTCCTTCTGCTCGCCGGCGCCATCGATGATGGTGGTATTTTCCTTTTCGACCAGCACCTTCTTGGCCTCGCCAAGCTCATTGAGCGTTGCTTTTTCCAGCGACAGGCCGACTTCATCCGAGATCACCGTGCCGCCGGTCAGAATGGCGATGTCCTGCAGCATCGCCTTGCGACGATCGCCAAAGCCCGGCGCCTTGACGGCGGCCACCTTGACGATGCCGCGCATCGTGTTGACGACCAGGGTGGCAAGGGCTTCGCCTTCGACATCTTCTGCGATGATCAAGAGTTGTCGGCCGCCCTTGGCAATCGCCTCGAGTAGCGGCAACAGTTCTCGAATGTTGGAGATCTTTTTGTCGACCAACAAGATCAGCGGTTTCTCGAGCTCCGCGCTTTGGCTCGTCTGGTTGTTGATGAAATACGGCGACAGATAACCGCGGTCGAACTGCATGCCCTCAACCACTTCGAGTTCATTGTCGAGGCCCGAACCTTCTTCCACGGTAATCACGCCTTCCTTGCCGACCTTTGCCATCGCATCGGCGATGGTCTTGCCAATACTTTCATCGGCATTGGCGGACACGGTACCGACTTGCGCGATCGCCTTCGGATCCTTGCAGGGCTTTGACAGCCGTTTGAGTTCCTCTGTAGCCGTAGCGACGGCTTGATCGATCCCGCGCTTCAAGTCCATCGGATTGATGCCGGCCGCCACCGCCTTCAATCCTTCGCGGATGATCGCCTGTGCCAGAACGGTGGCCGTGGTGGTGCCGTCGCCGGCCTCGTCAGAGGTGTTGGACGCCACCTCCTTCACCATCTGTGCGCCCATATTTTCGAACTTGTCTTTGAGCTCGATTTCCTTCGCGACCGATACGCCGTCTTTGGTGACGGTGGGTGCGCCGAAACTTTTATCGAGGATGGCGTTGCGCCCCTTGGGACCCAATGTCGCCTTCACGGCGTTCGCCAGAATGTTGACGCCTTTGAACATGCGTTGCCGCGCCTCGTCGGCAAACACGACTTCCTTTGCAGCCATTTCCTAATCCTCCAAATAGATAATGGTTAGTGTTTCAAAAATTGTGAGTTCAGCCGACGACGCCCATGACGTCCTCTTCCCGCATCACCACCAGTTCCTCGCCGTTCACTTTGACCTCGGTGCCGCTGTACTTGCCGAAGAGGATCTTGTCGCCGACCTTCAAATCGAGCGGGCGAACCTCGCCGCTCTCCAGAATTTTCCCTTTGCCCACTGCGATCACTTTGCCGAACACCGGCTTCTCGGTCGCGGTATCGGGAATCACAATGCCGCCGGGGGATTTGCGCTCCTCGGCTTCGCGCTTGACGACCAGCCGGTCGTGCAGGGGACGAATATTCATGTCGGACCTCCTTTTGAATTTTGCCGAGTGCGCGCCATTTTTAGCACTCGGCATGCGCGAGTGCTAATGTTATTTATGGCAGAAAAATCTGCAATACCCAAGCTATTAGTCAGAACTTATTTTTGCATAAACAATAGGTTACGAGCGTCTATCTGCTGGTGAAACATGGGTTGGCATCAATTTGTGGGCACGACTTTACTGCTCTACGGGCTGATCAATCCGGTCGGCGCGGTGCCGATTTATTCTCGGTTAGTGCGCAAGACCTCTGCCGATCGAACGCATCGGATTCTGCTGGTGGCGACCCTCGCCGTGGGGTGTCTGCTGATTGTCGCGGCCTTGTGGGGCGAGCCGATTTTGGCCTTCTTCAACGTGGGTCTCGATGACTTTCGCATAGCCGGCGGGTTGCTCGCCTTGGTCATCGCGTTTGAAATGTTCCAAGCCCACTACGGTGGTTTCTTGCAAACTTTGGAGGAGCGGGCCGAGGCAGACGCCGACCTGCACGCGATCGCGATCACACCGCTCGCCTTTCCCCTGCTCGTGGGACCGGCGGAGATGAGCGTGATGATCACCCTCTCCAACGACGCGCCTGCGCTGTGGGCCAAAGGGCTCTTGGTGGCTTCCGCCGCTTTGACCACCGCGCTCACCGCTTTAACGCTCTATCTAGCCAAACCCCTGGGGCGTATTCTCGGCACGACGGGCATCAATGTCGTCACCCGGATCATGGCGCTCATCGTCGCCTCGGTCGCCATCGACTTCATCCTGAGCGGCCTTAAGAATCAGTTTCCCGGTCTTAAGTAAAAAAGATGCTGCGCTGCCACCCTGCCCGGCCTCATTCTCGGTGCACCTTGAAAGTGGCCCGACACCTCTTGAAATTTTGCCGGCGATTCATACAATTTTCCCCGTTGCCGCATCCGCCAAGACGAGTCCAGTTCGGACCCGCAGCGATTATGCGGTGGCCAAAGGCGCTACTGACTCATCGACACTTCAAAGAAGGTACTCATTATGTCCACCAACACAATGTTGCCTGTTCTTGCGCATCCTTGGATCAATGCCGCGGGTGAAACCCTGCCGATTAAATCGGGACCTGGTCTTAAGCCCTCGGCGATCGATTCACTCCGGACCACTTTTCCCGGCACCCTGACACCCGACTTCGAGCAGCTTCTAACTGTAAGTTGCGGGTTGGATGGCACTGCGCTTCAGTACATCGATTTCACCGGCCAGTGGCACCAGGACGAACCGCTGGCGGTGTTTCGTCCCTGCTTGACCCTCGCGATCGATGGTGGTGGCCGTCGATGGATCGCAGAAACCGCTAACACGCGAGGATTGCCAGGGCCGGTCTGGTGCGTGATGCAGGACCCCGAAGTCGTCGTCTACGTGAGCGCCGATCTCGGCGAGTTCCTGAAACTGCTGCATCGGACCACGTGCGATCAGTCGATCGATGGCTGGCTCAAGGCAGTGGATACCGCAGCGAAGCGTGCATGGAAACAACGCGGAGCGCTGGCCTTTTATTCTCGACAAGAATGTGGCCACGATCGAGAGGTACGGCAGTGGCTCTTGCAACTGCCACGGGATGCTCGGGTCTATGATCTACGATCACCGAAGTTCGGTGTTGCGTGGCCCTACGGCGCTGCCGGCAACACCGGTCGGTTTCACCGCTGCGGCAGGGAGCTGCTGTTCGCGGTCTCGGGATTCCCGGCGCCCAGTCGATGGGCTGACTATTTGGGGAATCTTGCGCATCACCACGATGCGCCGGCGCCCGCCATCATGGTGAACCAGCGGGCGGGACCGCGACCCGAGCCGCAACCGGCTGTTTCGGCATGCGCTGCGTGAAATCCCGGATCACCGATCAAGGTCAGTCCCAGGGTTTGCCCACTCTCCATCGAGCGCGCGTTGCCGCTACCGTTCGGTTGCCGCCTGCAAACGCACCGGGACTTCGATGAGCTGGTTGCCCCGCTTCACGCCGAGTCGAACCGTATTGCCAATTCGGTAATCGTCCAAGGTCGCAAGTAGCCGGGAGACCGACTCGATTTTCTTGCCGTTGACGGAGACGATGACATCGCCCCCGAAGAACTCGCCCTCTCGGGAAATTTTGGCCCCCTTGAGTCCCGCCTCCTCGGCGGATGAACCCTTCGCGACCCGAAGTATGAACGCCCCCTCGATGCCGGTGGCCTCCTCCAAGCGTTCGTTCAACCGCTCATCGACCCTGATTCCGAGCGAAGGTTGCTCGTAGCGACCATCGCGAACGAGAGACGGCACCACGCGGTTTACCGTATCGACCGGCACGGCAAAGCCGATGCCGGACGCTGCGCCGCTTGGACTATAGATGGCCGTATTCATGCCGATCAGGCGGCCGGCCGAGTCGAGTAAGGGCCCACCAGAATTACCAGGATTGATGGCCGCATCGGTTTGGATTAAATGCTCGAGCAGACTGCCGTCGTCTTCATTGAGTGATCGATTCAGAGCGGACACGATCCCCGAGGTCAGCGTCCAATCAAGACCAAATGGATTGCCGATCGCATAAACTCGCTGCCCCACTTTGAGATCCCCGCTAGTGCCGACGGGGATCGCCCGTGGGCCCTTGAAGCCGATGCCGATCTTAAGGACGGCGATGTCGTGTTCAGGCGAAGCGCCGACCAAGCTGGCCCGAAAGCTACGGCCGTCAACCAGTTTGACGGAGGCCTCGCTCGCACCCTGGATAACGTGGAAGTTCGTGACGATGTGGCCGACATCGTCCCAAATGAAGCCGGAGCCCGTTCCGCGGGGAACCGACGTGACATTACGGCTCCAGAAATCCATGACGGCCTGCTTGGTCGCGATGAACACCACGGAATTGCGGGAGCGCTCAAATAGATCGATGGTCGCTCGCTCATCGGCCGCCAGTTCGGCTCGCGGCGTGATCTCTCGCGGTGCTGCCGTGTCCTTCGGCTCGTTCCGCCCCTCGAATGCCCGCCCCGGCGCCCAAGGCATGAGCATGGTCAATGCGGCGACGCCCAGTAACGGTGACAACCGGATCCTAAGTCTCATGAGGGCCCTCCCAGGTTATGACCTTAACGACATCGTTGCTCGAAATGACGTCACCGGCATCGTTAGGCGTGGAAAGGGGAATTCAAGGGCTGAGGTAAGTCATATGATTGCGGAACTGATCCACTTCCGCGGGCGGGCGAAATAAGGGGTTCTCCATCACATGTCTGCAGTTTAAACGCGACGATGGCCTTGAAAAATTAATGGCAGATCCTAGTTTCGCGATAATTGCCGGGGCCGGTGCTCGGCGAGATCGTCTAAACATAAATCGCTATCCATAAAGGAGTGGTGCCATGAGTGCTGTAATGCGACAAGATCCATGGGGCGTGATGCCGCGCCTGCAGGAGGAAATCAACCGCCTATTTGGGAACGGCGGCGAGAACGACAGCAGCTCCGCAACGGCCATGTGGATTCCCTTGGTGGACATCCACGAATATACCGATCGATTTGAACTGTACGTGGACCTGCCCGGCGTCGATCCCTCCGCTGTTGAGCTGACCCTCGATGGGGGCATTTTGACCTTGTCGGGCGAACGCCGGGAGCCGAGCCGCAAAGGGAGCGACGAGGCCCAAGGGCGACGGGTGGAACGAGGTCATGGCCAGTTTCACCGTCGCTTTGTGTTGCCCGATACCGTCGATAGCGAGAAGGTGAACGCCACGGGCAGCCACGGCGTTTTGACGGTGACGATTCCGAAACAACCCAAGGCGATGCCGCGCCGAATTCAGATCGGCAGCTAACTGACCAGGGCGTACTGGCCCGGGTGGTTGGACCCGGGCCAGTGCACTCCTCCTGATGAGGATGCGTTGCGACTGATATCGGCCGCTACGCGACGCCTTATCGTGCGTAAACAAGCCGAAAGGGTGAGAGCGCTTGCAGCGCAACTACGCTCTGGATGGTTAGCCGCTCGGCGACATCCTATTGGTTACTTCGCAACAATCTCGCGCAACACTTCAGGACGACGCGATGCAATCGCGAGCAGTGATCGCGCAGCGCCGGAAGGTTTCCGTCGACCCTGCTCCCACTCTTGTAAAGTTCGTGTCGAAACGCCAAGCACTTCGGCAAACTGTTGTTGCGATAGACCCGTGCGAGTGCGTGTTTCAGTGATATCGGAGACGCGGACGCGATGGACGTGCCCTGCTCGACCCGCCTTCATTTCTCGAACCGATTCCAGCAGTTCCGCACCGATGTCGCGGGCTGCATCGCGCTTGCGCAACGATTTTTCACTCATCTTTGCCATTGACTGTCTCCGGAATCGCGTTAAGCGTTTTCGCTGGAATTGAATCCCTTACACCCTTGGCGTACATCACGAGCAGGTAAATCACACCATTTGCCAAGCGATTGAAATAAATCACGCGGACTCCGCCGCGCTTGCCGGTGCCGGGTCGCGACCAACGAACCTTGCGGCACCCACCGGACCCCTTAATAACATCGCCAACCTCTGGGTGAAGGGCGAGCCATGCCACGAATTCACCCCGCTCCTCCTCGGTCCAATAGTCGGGCCACAATCGAGCAAAGGTGGGAGTCTCGATAATCGTTTACACGAAGTAACTATACGTCTAAGACGTATCTCCGTCAATGACGTAGTAGGAAGGTCTTTCCGAAAAGGAAATGCAGGGCCTATTTTGTGAGCAGAAACGCTTGTCACCCACAGAGCACTGCGTTACCCTCCGGCGTCTTTTTTGATCCGGATTATCCTCAAAAGTTTGATGCCGCCTTTCGACGAATCACTGGGGACCTGGATGCCGTGTGCATTCACTACATAGGGATCAAGGGAAGCCTGATGCGATAACCGGCCAATTATCGTGGGCAACGCAAATTCCGGCGCCTCTAAGCCCACGTTGCGCTGAGTCCCCGATTGATATAACCTATGAGCAGTTATATGGTGAATGAGAGATAGCCAGGTGAATTTCAACATCTATCTCGATACCAAGATCGGGGCAGCGCTCAAGCGCTTGGCGAAGCGCCGAAAATTAACCCGTAACGCCCTCATCCGCAAGGCGGTGGAGGAACTGCTTGAGA
>Ga0181537_10000953_pt1 | contig 27200 bp, 23 predicted proteins | sample PEATcosm2014_Bin_39_FD_119765 | JGI IMG/M metagenome (GOLD analysis project Ga0181537, IMG submission 119765) | Peatland microbial communities from MTU Mesocosm Facility, Houghton, MI, USA - PEATcosm2014_Bin23_10_metaG | ecosystem: Environmental > Terrestrial > Soil > Wetlands > Peat | place...
GCGCGCCGTGGGCGGCAAGGCCCCGATCGCGCGTGGTAATCCCCGGCAATTGCTCGAGGTCGAAGCGGCGGGTAATCAGGCGCAGGATTGACTCCGTGTCGTACTGCGTATGATCGACGGTACCGCGCTTCGCAAACGGTGAAATGATCAGCGCCGGAATACGCGCGCCGGGACCCAACAGATCGCCGGCTGGCGGAGCCACGTGGTCCCACGCCCCGCCGAATTCGTCGTAGGTGATGACGATCACCATGTGCGGCCACTGCGGGCTCGCGCGCAATTTCGCCACCACGTCGGCGATGTGTGCGTCGCCCTCCGCGACCGACGCGTAACCGGCGTGCTGATTCACATTGCCTTGCGGTTTGTAGAACACGACCGGCGGTAGCCGGCCCGCGGCCGCATCGCCGAGGAGCGCGCTGTAATCCTTCAAATGCAGTGCGCGCCCTTCGGCATGCGCTCTCGGATCGAAGCGCTCGTAGTAATTGAAGGGCTGGTGATGCGGCTGGAAGTCGGGATTGCCGCCGGGAGTCTCGGGCGCATAGATCGCCTCGCGAGATTCGCGCGCGGGCCGTCGGCCATCGGCAAGCGCAGCGTCCCAGGCGCCCGAATACCAGGTCCACGGGATGCGCTTGGCATCCAGGGCGTCGCCGATGGTCTGCTGATTCTGCGGCGGCAGGGTGGTGGGGTTGGCGGGATCCGCATACAAGAAATCGGTATCGGCGAGCGCCGGCTTGTTGCCGCTCGGCTGGTAAGGGGGCTGCATGGTGTTCACCGCGTGGAACTTGCCGTCGCCGAAGTAGTTGGCCGGCGCGAGATTTCCGCCCTTGGCGAATCTGGGGGGCCCGTCCAAGGCGGAGGCCTTGGCGTCCTTCGCGACCTTTAGCCGCGCTAGATAATGGCCGGCCGCGTCCTGTTCGAGGGTCGCTATGGAAGGTTTCGCCGCCGCGGTATCCGCGTTGGGGTATACGGGCGCGCAGGCGCAGATCAGGTATTGATGATTGAGGAACGAACCGCCAAACGCGCCCTGAAAGAAATTGTCGGCGAGCACGAACTCCCGCGCGAGCGCGTACAGCGCCGACCGGCTGTAGTCATAGTGTCCCATCGCAAGGCCGCCGGCGTCGGACCATGCCGCGTACCCGTCGTTCCTGCCGCCGTCGATCTGCATCTGATGCTCGAAGAAGCGATGCACCAGGTCGCGCGTCACGGTCGACGTCGACAAAGCAACATGAGCCTGCGCGCTGAAGGCGCGCTCGATCGAGAAAGGTGCATTGGGAAGACCCGCGCTTTGCGCCTGAGTCACCACCGGCGTCACACCGGGCGCCGTGACGCCGCCCCAAGTCGGGGGCAGCACGGCAAGCACGGACCCATCGCGATCAACCTGCGGAACGTAGGCCGGCAAGGGCCGGCCATCCGGATCAACGACATCGCTCAAGCCCCGCGCTCCGGGGAAGTTGCCGTACAGATTGTCGAAGGCACGATTTTCTGCGTAGATCACCACGATGGTGTTCACCGCCGAGCGCAGCGCTCGAGTCGTGGCGTCGCCGGTGCCGGCGGTCGCGCTCGCGGTCTCAGCGAGGAGATCCTTGTCGGCGCACGCAGCCAGCGCGGCGGCGAACCCCAGCGTGAGCAGCAGCGAGCGGCGCGCGCGGGGTCGAAGCACGATTATCATCCTGCCAGTATTATCATGCTGTCAGTATAGACACCCGCATCCGGCGGTGCGCGATTACCGCCGGCTGGGCAGAGCGACCGTTAGAAAGTCCAAGTGGCGCTGACGGTGAGCGCGTCGGGGTCACCGTAGGTCGAACTGATGCGCTCGTACTCCGCCCGAAACGAGATACCCCAGTACTTGGACTGCAAACCCACGCCGTAGGCGAGTTTGTTGGCAGTCTCATCGTGACGATACGAATAGGGCAGGCAGGCAGGCACCGCGGTACAGGTCGGCGTCACGGTGGTGGTGACGTCGGTATCCAGCCGCGCCACGCCCGCCTTGCCGAAGATATCGAAAAACGGGATCGGCAGCGGTAAATATCCCACGGCGAACAGCGCTGGCGCGTGGGGGTGAGAATCAAGCCCGTAGTAGGCAGCGTTGTAGTAGCCGCTGTGGCCACCGGGCTGTCCGAAGTCGATGTACTCGAATTCGGCGCCTATCACGGGCAGTGGGCGAACCCCCGCGATGACCTTCCACGCAGTCTCGTGATCGTTGAAATAACCGGGCAGGCCGTAGCCTGGATCGTCGCTTCGGATCGTGGAATAACCCACGCCGGCGCCCAGATAAAATCCGGCCGGATCGTCCGCCAAGACCGCCGTCGACGCGGCACACGCGCCAACCGCGATGATTGCCGACAGGGTTCCTGAAATCCGCTTCATCAATATCTCCAAGTGAGGTTCTCAAGCTCGGACCGGCCGGCGGCGCCAGAAGTTCCGGGCGAACTGTCGCGTCGCCGCAAGCGGTATACTCCAAGCATGAGAATTGTGCGTCTTTGGATTCCCATCTACCTGGCCGGGATGGTCGTCGGATGCGGTCAAAAAGGGCCGCTGGTGCTTCCAGACGCACCCAAACACAAAAGAACCATACAAAGTCCCCGCACTCCCGCCGCCCCCGCCCCCGCCGCGCCGGGAACGCCGGCGGCCGCAGCTCCGGCGCCTGCGGGAACAGGCGCCGTCGCGAACCCGGCGCCCGCATCCCCAGCGCCGGCGCCCGCGCCCGGCCCGGGCATTCCGTCGGATACCGCCTCAAAGCCCTGACCCGGGGTGCAGATTCATGAGCTCCGGCAAACTCATTTTGGTCGATGGCTCCGGCTATCTGTATCGAGCCTTTCATGCGTTGCCGCCGCTCAGCAACTCGAGGGGTGAACCGACGGGGGCGGTGCTGGGCGTGCTCAATATGCTGAACAAGATGATCAAGGAAGAATCGCCCGACCGCATCGCGGTGGTATTCGATGCGCCCGGCCGCACGTTCAGAGACGATTTGTTCGAGCAGTACAAAGCGCATCGCCCCGCCATGCCCGACGATCTGAGTTTGCAAGTGCAGCCTCTCTACGACGCGGTCGCCGCGATGGGCGTGCCGCTGCTGCGCGTGCCCGGTGTCGAAGCCGACGATGTGATCGGCACCCTGGCCAAGCAGGGAGCCGCGTCGGGCTACGAGGTTCTGATCTCGACCGGCGACAAGGACATGGCGCAGCTGGTGGGCCCCAACATCGGCTTGATCAACACCATGAGCAATTCCCGTCTGGATCGCGCCGGCGTCAAGGCGAAGTTCGATGTCTATCCCGAGCAGATCGTCGATTACCTCGCGCTGGTCGGCGACAGTTCGGACAACATTCCAGGAATCACGGGCGTCGGTCCCAAAACTGCGGCCAAGTGGCTCAATCAATATCAGACTCTCGATGGGCTGATCGCCCATGCCGGTGAGATCGGCGGAAAGGTGGGAGAGAACTTGCGCGGTGAACTCGAGATGCTCGAGCTCTCGCGCAAGCTCGCCACCATCGACACCGGCGTGAAGCTCGACATCACGGCCGAAGAGCTTGTCGCCGGCGCGCCCGAGCTCGCGCGGCTGCGCGAACTGTACACGCGGCTGGAACTGCGCGCGTTGCTCAAGGCGCTGAGCCCCGCGGTCGATGTCCCCATGGCGGACGCGGACGCCGCGATGGTGCAAGTCGAGGTGGCGGAGAACGCGGCCGGCCAAACCGCCGCGGTGGCGGTCGCCGTGGCCGTGGCCGAAACGCCCGCCGCCGCGCGCGACTATCAAAAGATCCTCTCCCAGGAGGCTCTGGACACCTGGCTCGCCAGGCTCGCCGCCGCGCCGCTCATCTCTTTCGATACGGAGAGCGACAGTCTCAATTACATGCAGGCGCGCATCGTCGGCCTGTCTTTCGCGGTCGCGCCGGGAGAGGCAGCCTACCTGCCGCTCGGCCACGACTATCCGGGCGCTCCGCAACAGCTCGATCGGGACAAGGTGTTTGCGGCCTTCCGGCCGCTGCTCGAGAACGCCGCTCTGCCCAAGTTGGGCCACCATCTCAAGTACGGCGCCCACGTCCTCGCGAACTACGGCATCGCCCTCAACGGACAGCGGTTTGATTCCATGCTCGAATCCTATGTGCTCAACAGCGTCGCCACGCGCCACGACATGGACTCGACCGTCGAGAGATATCTCGGCATCAAGACCATTCACCACGAAGACGTTGCGGGCAAGGGCGCCAAGCAGATCCCCTTCAATCAGGTGGAGGTGGACCGCGCGGCCGAGTACTGCGCCGAGGATGCGGACGTCACTCTGCGGCTGCATCAGCACCTCTGGCCGCAGATCGAAGCGGTGCCGGCTTTGAAAGCCGTCTACGAAACCATCGAGCAGCCGCTCGTGCAGGTGCTGTTCCGGATGGAGCGCGCGGGCGTGCTCGTGGATCGCGAGCTGCTCAGGATCCAGAGCTCCGAACTCGCCGCGCGCATGCTGGAGCTGCAGGCGCAGGCGCACGCCGAGGCGGGCGGTGCGTTCAATGTCGATTCGCCGAAGCAATTGCAGGAGATTCTGTTCGGCAAGCTCGGCATTCCGGTGATGCGCAAGACTCCCACCGGTCAGCCCTCGACGGCCGAGGACGTGCTCGAAGAACTCGCGGCCACGTATCCGCTGCCCAAACTGGTATTGGAGTATCGCGGCGTCGCGAAGCTCAAATCGACCTACACGGACAATCTGCCCAAGCAAATCGATCCGGTGACGGGACGCATTCACACCTCCTATCACCAAGCGGTCGCCGCCACCGGCAGACTCTCCTCGACGGATCCGAATCTGCAAAATATCCCGATCCGCACGCGCGAGGGGCGGCGTATTCGACAGGCCTTCGTGGCGCCGCCCGGCTCTTTGCTCGTCGCCGCCGACTACTCGCAGATCGAGTTGCGCATCATGGCGCACCTCTCGGGCGATGCGAGCTTGCTCGAAGCCTTTGCCGAGGATCGCGACGTCCATCAGGCAACCGCCGCCGAGGTGTTTGCAACGCCCTTGGGAGAGGTCAGCGCCGATCAGCGCCGTTCCGCGAAGGCCATCAATTTCGGATTGATGTACGGAATGTCGGCATTCGGACTCGCGCGCCAATTGGGGATCGGCCGGGGCGAAGCGCAAAAGTACATGGACGTCTACTTCGAGCGCTATCCGGGCGTGAAGCGCTATATGGAAGAGACGCGCCGCCAGGCCCGAGAAACGGGTTATGTGGAGACGGTATTCGGGCGGCGCCTCTATCTGCCGGAGATCCAGTCGCGCAATCAGGCGCTGCGCCAGTATGCCGAGCGCAGCGCCATCAACGCACCCATGCAAGGCACGGCCGCCGACATCATCAAGCGCGCCATGATCGAGGTGGACGCGTGGCTGCAGAGTTCTCGGCTGCCGGCCCGGCTCATCATGCAGGTGCATGACGAACTGGTTCTCGAGGTGTCGGACGCGGCCATCCCGCAGGTCGTGCAGCAGCTGAGGATCCACATGGCGCAGGCGGCGCGGCTGGCGGTGCCCCTCAAAGTCGATGTAGGGATGGGCCGCAACTGGGACGAGGCGCACTAGCACGCGGCAGTGCAACGGGCGGGCGCCGGACGCATCGCTCTCGTGGGACTTTGCCGCACAGCGGTGTCGGACGGGGGGAGGCTGGCGCGTAGGAAAACGTGCATATTGAGGCGGTTTGGAGCAAAATCCCCCCGTAGCCGGCCCGTGAATGCCCCGAAAGGGCGTTTCGGACCCATAACAAAAATTGCTGTTACGAGGGCTGGAACTTTCGGGACACGTCCCCATCTAACCTAATGAGCGTGTAAGACGCTCCCCGCTCTTCTCCCTGAGCGGGAATGACCCGGTTTGTCATCCCCATGCCGGGTTGGTCTGCCTCGGTGGCTGCTCACAGTAACCACCGGGGCCTTTTTTTATGTGAGCCAGCGGTCCATGACCTGGCGCGCCTCCTCGAGACCTTCTTTTGCATGCGCCGAAAACAATTGCGCCGTTACCGACGTATCGGAGCACGCCGCCACGGTCTCGCGCAGCACGCGCTGTGCGTCGCGGCGATTGAGCTTGTCGGCTTTGGTGAGCAGTACGTGCGCGAACCGGTCCCTGGCGAGAATCCATTCGAGCATACCGGCATCCTGGGTCCCGAGACCGCGGCGGCTGTCGACGATCAAAATCAATCCCACCAGAGATTCGCGCACATTGAAGTAATGTTCCATCAATTGCAGCCAATGAAGCCGCACTCTGTCCGGCACCTTGGCGAACCCGTACCCCGGCAGGTCGACCAGTCGCCGTTCGGGAGCCATCTCGAAAAAATTGATCAGCTGCGTGCGGCCCGGCGTGCGGCTCACGCGTGCAAGAGCGGCGCGTTGCACGATCGCGTTGATCGCCGTCGACTTGCCGGAATTCGAGCGTCCCGCAAAGGCAATCTCCTTCCCGGCGTCGGTCGCGAGCTGATGCGCTTCGGCCGAGCTGGTCAGGAATTTCACGTGGGGGTAGGTCGACATGGCCGCCGCTTGGACGAAATTTACGGGCTCTAGTGTACAATTTGGGGTTGGGAGCGGTTCACATTAGCATGGGGTAAACGGCGATCATGAAGCGGCTTTGGATTCTGACAGCGACAATTTCCGGCATGATCATCGGCAACTCGGCACTGCCAGCGGGCAGCGCCGAAACCGGCGCCCCCAAAGCCATCGTTTGCCAGGCGTGTCACGGTGCGAACGGCAACAGCACGAATCCTGAGTGGCCGAGCCTCGCCGGCATCGGCGCGGACTACATCGCGGAACAGCTCAAGAACTTCAAGGACGGCAAGCGCACCAATCCCGTAATGATGCCGAACGCCATGTCCTTGACCCCGCAGGACATGGACGATCTGGGAGCGTACTTCGACAGCCTGGTCAACACCGGGTTGGAAGCCGACCCATCGTACTGGCAGGCGGGCGAGAAGCTCTACCGGGGGGGCGATCCGGCGCGCGCCATCCCGGCGTGCATGGCCTGTCACGGTCCAACCGGCCGCGGCAACGAGCCGGCGAGATTTCCGGCGCTGCGCGGTCAGCAGTCGGTGTACGTTTCCAAGCAGCTGACTGACTACGCCTCCGGCGCCCGTTCGACCGGTCCGAACGGCATCATGCAGACCATTGCCAAGCGCCTGTCGCCCGACGACGTTCGCAATCTGGCGTCGTACGTGCAGGGTCTGCGGTGATCATGCGTATGCGGCCTCTGCTGCTGTTCGCCGGGCTGGCGCTGGTGCTCGCCGCATGCGGCAAGCCGCAATCCGCGGATGAGGAGCGGTCACCCGCCAGCGCCCCGCCCGTGGTATCGGCGCCGAGCCCCGCGCCGGCCCTGGCCGCCGCCGTGCAGCAGAAGACAGTCGATGCGGCGTCCGATCTGCCGTCGAAAATCACTCGCACGAATGAAGATGGTTCCGAGACGGTGGAGGATGTACCCAGCAACAGCGGCGCTCACAACCCACTGCTGGCGGCGGTCGCCTCGACGGTTGCAGCCTCCACCTCCACGGCATCCGCCGCTCCGCTCAACGGGCCCACATTGTGGCAGGAAGGCGTCAATTACACGCGGCTCGTGCCTGCCCAGCCCACGCAGGTTCCCCCCGGGCAGGTGGAGGTGTTGGAGTTTTTCTGGTACGCGTGCCCGCATTGTTATGCGATCGACCCCTTGGTCGAGGCGTGGAGAAAGACCAAGCCGGCCTACATCAGCTTTTCGCGCGTCCATGTGATGTGGAACGAGGGACACCGTGCCCTGGCGCGGTTGTACTACACCTTGGAGAGCCTGGGTAAGCTGGATCAGATGCACACCGCGGTGTTCAAGGAAATTCACGTCAACGGCAACCCCTTGGTTGCCGAGTCGGGCAACGAAGCGGAGACGGAGCGCATTCAAACCGCGTTCGTCATGAAATTCGGCATTTCGGAAAGCGACTTCAAGAAGGCCTACCGCTCCTTCGCCGTGGAAACCGCGCTGCAAAGAGCCGACCAATTGGTGCAGCGCTATCGGATCGACGGCGTTCCGACCTTCGTCGTGAACGGAAAATTCATCGCCGACGTGCGTTCCGCCGGCGACCCGGAGCGGCTGTTGGCGCTGGTCAGCGATCTGGCGGCGCAAGAGCACAAGCGCTAGGCTCACGCGGAATACACAGACAGACTCCCAGCCCCAGAATGCCTACACATACCGGCGGCTGTCATTGCGGTCGCGTGCGCTTCGAAGTGATTGCGCCGGCCAAGCTCGAAGTCGCCGACTGCAACTGCTCCATCTGCAGCAAGTACGGGTATTTGCATCTGATCGTGCCGGCCGATCGATTCAAGCTGCTCAGCGGCCGCGAAGCGCTGTCGACATATTCGTTCAACACCCATGTCGCGAAGCATTATTTCTGCGCCACTTGCGGGGTGAAATCCTTCTACATTCCCCGTTCGCATCCCGACGGAGTCAGCGTCAACGCGCGCTGTCTCGACGGGGACACCGTCGAATCGATGTCCGTGAAACCCTTCAACGGCCGCGACTGGGAGACCGCGCGGGCGGAGTATCGCGACCCGGACCCTTGAGTGGCGCGCCCTGGTTCTTGAGTGCGGCGCACGATGAACATAACGAGGCGCCGGCCTCGAGAATATGTTGCCATGAGGGGGGTAACCGCGAGTTCGGCGCGGATTTGTGACGCATGTCGCGTAAGCCCTGCCCGCAGTTGGAGGATGCTGACGAGGCGCCGGGTGCGTAAGTGTCCACCTCATGACGGAAATTCCTTCAATCAATGATGCGCCGCTCGCAGATCACGCGGCACGCAGCAATATTGTCCACGAGAGGATTCTGCTGGGATTGGTGCTGTTCGCCCTGATCCGCTGCGGTGAGGCGCTGGCGGGCGATCAAGCGGCGATTACCGGCACGGCTGCAACGATTCCCGGCACGCGTGCGACGATTCCCGGCACGGGTGCGAATGGCGACTTCGGCGTCTTTCACGAGGCGACGCCGCCGGCTGCAGCGGCGCTCGAGTCCCCGGGATTCTTTACCGCGCCGGCGGCCGCCGCTCAGGGATTTTCGGCCACGGAGTTTCGTCCGCGAAAGCGGAACGTCCTGGACAGCGAGCCCGCGCTGACTTCCTTCAGCGACACCCCCTTGATCCGGGGCTCCACGGTCTGGGAACGAATGTCGGAATACAAATCGCATGATCGCGTGCAGTTGCTGACCCTGTGGCAAACCACCGGCAGCTCGGTTTCTCTGCAGGCCGGCAAACGCGGAGATCCGTCGCTGCAATGGACCAGCCGGCTCATGAACCGCGGCGGGGCGACGCGAGGTCTGCTCGATCGGCTGTTTGCGGTATCGCTCGCGCATGCGGGCAACGGGCTGCGCAATGCCGGGCGGCCGAGCAGCTCGCCGCCCCCGGCCCAAACGACCAGCGCGGCACCAGTCCCCTCCGCGAGGTGAATCCAATGAGCCCTGCGCCGCGGCATTGACGGCAGCGTCTGCAGCAGCTTGCGCTTGTTGTGGGTCGCGCATTACCCGCCCGTCGGCGAGACCGGGTGCAGATGGCTTACGACTAAAACGCCACACTGAGGCGCTCGCAGTCTGTCATACCGGGCACATAGGTCATTGGAATGGCGCGCCCGACTGGATTCGAACCAGTGACCCCTGCCTTCGGAGGGCAGTACTCTATCCAGCTGAGCTACGGGCGCATATTCGGATTGTAGCAATATCCCTTCTAACCCGCCGATTGGCTCTTGGTCACTCCCCGGTCACTCCGCTCGATGCGCGGACAAAGGGCCTTTTCGAATTCCCGAACTACAGAGCTTTTCGGTCCTAACTGTCCACGACGGCGTGCCCATGGATATGGCCGTATCGTGGGTTCCCTCAGGTACGACGTGCTCCGGACTGCGGCGCTGATGCGAAATCACTCCCCGTCAAGCCATCGAAGAAATCGACGAAGCCGGTCTCCAGCGAGTACTCCGCGCCAACGACCATGAGCCCGGCCTTTTGGATGAGCTGCTCGATGATGTCCGAGCCGTGCCGCAGATGCTTCACCGACGCGCGGATATTGGCGCGGACCGCCGCGCGGCCCAGGGCGGGAAGATCGTGTCTCAAGTCCGTGGCCAACAGCCCTTCGACGGACGGCCGTATCAAGTCCACGATGGAGTGCAAATTGCGCGACTGGTTCTCGATAGGCCGCTGCAGCTGCCGCAGAGTCGTTTCAATGGCGCCGCACTGCGTATGGCCCAGCACCACCACCAAGCGCGTGCCGAATTGCTCGGCGGCGAATTCGACGCTGCCGATCTGGGATGGAGCGACGATATTGCCCGCGACCCGAATGACGAACAGATCCCCGAGACCTTGATCGAAGACGATTTCGACGGGAACCCGTGAATCGGAGCAGCCGAGAATGGCCGCGAACGGTGCCTGGCTTCCAGTCAACTCGAGGCGACGCATCCGGCTCGTGATCGCGTCGCGATTGCTGACGTCGGATGCGAAACGGTGGTTTCCCTCCTGCAAGAGCGCGAGCGCATCCCGGGCCGAAATCATCGATGATTCACTCTACTTCCGCCGCTGGGCGATCGTTGCGTGGCGCTCCCGCGGCAGCTGCGCGTCGCACGGCTCGGACTCGGGGTTACGTGGGACGGCTCGTGGAGCTGCCACGGTATCCGCATAGGCGTGCGGGAAGAAAGAGTATGGCCCGCAGCAAGGCGAACAGGGCGTCAAATGAAACAGCGACCAGGCGAAACGGCAGCGACAAGACCCACAGCAGGGGCCAGAGCACGATGGCCAACACCGCCAACGGCCAGCACAGCACCAACAGAAGGCACCAGCCGACAATGACGAGCAATACTTTCACAGGGGCTCTCCAGAGTTCCTGGGTGCAACATTAGCATACCCTGGGGGCACCCACGTCGCAGAAACCCGCGTGGCTGAGCCGCAGACGGCTCGCCTCACCGATCGGCGCCGGAGTGACCGTGATGGTGGTTCGGTAGCCGCTCCGATGAGCTTTACCGCGGTGAACGTGGCGGCGGACGCGGCGCTCACGGCGCGCGTTTGCGAGCGGTCACTTCGATCTCGATCTGCATGCGCGGATCGGACAACCCCGCACAAATCATCGTCGCGGCCGGTCGAACCGCGCCTAGGTACTTGCGCAGTATCGGCCAGCAGTCGGGAAAGCGCGCGGCATTGGGCAGCACGTAGTTTACCCGTACCACGTCGGCGAACTCGGCGCCCGCCTGACGCAGAGCCGATTGTATGTTTTTCATGCACTGCTCGGTCTGGTCCAATAAATTATCGGAAATGGCCATGGTCGCGTAATCGAAGCCCGTCGTTCCGGACACGAATACCCACTCGCCATCGACCACGGCCCGGGAATATCCAATGTCGTGCTCGAACTGGGATCCAGAGCTGATCAGTTGCCGGGTCACCGAGTGCTCCTGGGATACTGTGCGCGGTCCTGATTGGCGGTTTGCCAGGACACCCGGTGTTCCAGCCAGACCTCCATGGTCGGCGGAAACAGATTCGGATTGTCCATCGATGCGGTGGTGATATCGATGGTTGCCGGGCTCTCTGCGCTCTCATACAAGAGCTGGCTGCCGCAAGTACCGCAAAATTGTCGAACCACACCCCGTGAGGAGCGGTAGGTGCGCGGGTGACCTGTCAAGATCTCAACCTGCCCGCGGTCGAACGTCAGCCAAGCGACGGTCGGCGCGGCGTTCGCTCTGCGGCAGGTGGCGCAATGACAGACGATGGAGAACACCGGCTCGCCCAAGATGCGAAACCGGATAGCCGAACAAAGACACCCGCCCTCATTGATTTGCATGATTCTCCGCCCCCAAAATGGACTAGGGACCGTGCACTAAGCGCGTGGAATCTTAGCAAGACGCTGCGGTGGCGAACACCATCGGGTCCTCCACCCCGAGATGCGCCGCAAGCTCGCGCAAGCCTGACCAGGAGAGATGCCAGGCGATCGTGGATTCGTCAAATCTCGCTTGCACTTTTCAGGACGGCGCGGCCGTTGTTGACGACAACGACGTCGCGCTCTTTCACCCGCGTGCGGTGCGACACGATGTTGCCATCGACCCACATATCCGTGACGAGTGTTTCGCCTGGGAATACGGGGGCTGAAAAGCGTGCGTCGAACCCAGCTATCTTGGCAGGGTCATAGTCGCAAATACTTCGTAGTATGGCGCGACACGCAAAACCATAAGTGCACAGTCCATGCAGGATGGGTCTGGGAAAGCCGGCGCCGACAGCGAACCCCGGATCCGCGTGCAAAGGGTTGCGGTCGCCGGACAAGCGGTAGATCAGCGCCTGGTCCTCACGCGTGACAAGTTCGCACGTCTTGTCCGGCTTGCGGTCGGGAACGGCGTGAATCTCGAAGGGAGGCGGGCCGGCGGGGCCACCGAAGCCACCGTCGCCGCGGGCAAAAATTGTCGCAACCGCGGTCGTCAGCGGTGCGCCGCTTTTGAGCAGCGCAGTCGTTTCCAGGTAGATGACGGCCCCTTTCTCGGGGCCCTTATCCAAAGCCGCCGCAACCCGCGACGTGACGACCAGCTGCGCATTCCAAGGCAGCGGCCGATGTAGCGTCAATCGCTGCTCGCCATGGACTACCATGGCATGATTGAGTCCTTGCAGTAATTGACCACCCACGCCGAACAGCGCCGCCATCGTGGGGATGGCCTTCAAATCTTTTTCGAAGGTAAACCGCAGTTCCTGCACATCCAGCGGATTTCTGCTCATTCCCACGCCCAGGGCGTACAGCATGGTTTCACGGTCGCCATAGGCATAAGGCACTCCCGCCACCTTGCGGGATATGAGTTCGTCATAGTTGATCGCCATTTCGAATCCTCCTTTTTTCAAAAAATCCTTGACCATTGAGAATAAGCCGGTCAATGTGCCAATATAAACGATAAATGTTAGGTATAAATCTCATTGAATGACGGCGGGGACGAGTCCAAATCTCAATGTTGTAAACGGGGCCCCGGGGAGGCGTTTAACGTGATGAATAGCGGTAACCGCGGTTGGCGAGGCGTCATCGGTACGATGAGCGTGTTGGCGAGCGTGTTGGCGCTGTGGCTTGGCAGCACTGTGGTGCCCGCGGAAGATTCCGTGTGGCGGGTCAGTCAAAGTCCGGCAACGCAATTCAACGGCACGTGGGTAAAAAAAGGGCAGGCCCTGCAGTTCGCGGCCGATCCTCCGATGACGCCGGCCGCGAAGGCCAAGTTCGATGCCTTGCGGCCGCAGGATAATCCTGGCGCACGGTGTACGGAATCCGGCCTCGGGCGAATGATGCTGAGTCCTGGTCCGTTTGAAGTCGTCGCCTTGGATAACCATGTCCTCATCGTGGCTGAATATTTTCATGCCGTACGCCGGATCTGGACCGACAAGAAAAAGCACGACGAGGATCCGGATTTGGGATTTTACGGAGACTCGGTGGTGAGCTGGAACGGCGACACGATGGTTGTCGATTCAGTCGGGTTCAACGGCAAGCAGTGGCTCGATTTCGTCGGTCACCCAATGTCGCCAACCACCCATATCGTGGAGCGGTGGCACATGAAAGACAAGAATACGCTGGAGATCGCCTTCACCTTCGAAGACCCGGCCATTTATCTGCATTCGTGGTCCGCCACCTTGCAGTATGTGCGCAAACCGACGTGGCGGCTCACCGAGAATTCCTGCGATGAAAATCTGAACAATCCGGACGATCCAAACGCTCTGAAGGATTTCAGTATTTCGGATGCGCCTCAGAAAGCCACCGAGATCAAGTTGGTGCCGGTGGATCATTGAGAATCATCGGGAGAGAACCGTGAGCATTAATTCGATTTGTATGGGAATTGCCGGGGCGCTGGCATTGAGCATGGCGGCCGATGCGCATCACTCGTATTCGATGTTCGACAACTCGAAAGAAGTCGAGATCAACGGGGTGGTGACCCAATTCGATTGGAGCAATCCGCATATCTGGATCCGTCTCTTGGTCAGCGACGGGAAGGCCGGGACGACGGCGGAATGGATCATCGAGGGGCCCTCGACCAATGGGATGGCGCGTCGCGGTTGGACCAAGCGCTCGCTGAAGGTCGCCGACAAAGCCGACCTGTTCATTTACGTCCTGAAGAGCGGCAAGCCGGGCGGATTCGTAATTCGCGGCTCGGCAAACGGCAAACCGATCGGCACCGGATCGCTCGAACCGACGTAGCCGGGAGCCGGTGTCGGTGCCCAAGCGGCCATCGCGGAAATCGCTCAGGCCGCCGAGAAAAACTGCAACGCAGTCGCGTTGAATTCCTGCGAATGTTCCCATTGGGCCCAGTGGCCGCACTTCGGAATGACGTATAACCGAGCGTCCGGGATCTGCCGCAGCAGCGGCAAGGCCATGTCGAGCGGCATCACCTTATCCTCGCGACCCCAGATCATCAGCGTCTTATGCGGCAACTTGGTCAACCGCACGTCGCGCCAAATCTCCTCCCACGGTGGATCGCCCGAATTGTATTGCATGGGAGGGTTGGCCACGATGGAGGGTGTCATCGCGACCTTGAATCTTTCCGCGATGAGTTCTTCGGTGATTTTCGACGGATCGTACACAAACTGCCCGATGAATCCCTTCAGTCTTTCCAGGGACGGCCCCGGCGGTTGATAGAAGGTGCGCAGCGTCACGATTCCGGGAGTAGGAAACGGCGTCAGCGGCGCGAAACTTCCGCCGGACCCCATGAGAATCATTCGTTTCACGCGCTCAGGAGCTTCGAGGGCCACTTTCAATGTGACCGATCCTCCCAGTGAATTCCCAATGAAATCCGCCTTGGCGATCCCGAGTGCATCAAGCAGGCTCACGATCGTTCCCGCCCACCAACCGGGGACAGCGCTGCCCCGGGGCTTTTCGTCCGACTGTCCGAATCCGGGAAGATCCGGGACGATCACGTGAAAACGCTCGGCCAACACAGCGAAATTGCGGCTCCAGTTCGACCAGCCTGTAGCGCCCGGGCCGCCACCATGAATCAGCACAAGCGGATCGCCGGACCCGGCCTCGTGGTAATGGATGCGAAGTGTTCCGACCTGAGCGAAACGACTGGTACCGTCAGCAGATAGTGTCATGTCATCTTGCCAACATTTGCTGTTTCATTAGCACTCCCCCGGATTGACCAGTTTTCCCTTGGCTGCTCTTAGTCAACGCGGCTTCTCCGACTGTCTCAGTATACTAACATGAGAAATGCATTCAAATAGATCAACATTTACGGGTTCTATTATCTCCAACTAAGAATAACTTATCTGATTCGCATTTTCATCGAGACAGGAGGTTGCGACGGGTCATACGGAGCGGGGTGCCTCAGCTGTCTTAAAACGATGGATCGGGGCGATTTCGTCGGCGCGCCGTGAGGATTGAGCGCGGCCGCCCTCAGTTTGCCGAAGCTCACTCCAACACCCGAGCAGAGCAGCCACTGATCCTTGCAAAGAGCCGGAACGCCGCGTTCAGTGCGCCTGATCTTCGGGGGCGGTGGGCGCGTACACTTCCTGGTATCGGCTCTCTTCGCAAACATACTCGCGGATCTCCTCATTGGGTGGCGCGCGTTTGAGCGTGGTCTTCTGGACGTACGGCCGAGTGAGCGCCACAGGGTCCTCGACCGTCGCCTCCCAGTCGAGGGTGTCCGGGCCGAGCGCATGAATGCGCTCGATGATGTGCAACTTGTCGCTGTGCGGCGCCCCGGATGCGGAAAAGACCGTATCCTCGCGCACCCCGACGGTGTCGACCACCAAGGTCTTTCCCTCCCAGTGACCGATCGAATGGCCGCGAAACGTCGGCTCCAGATCATCACCTGAGGGGTGAGGACGGCCATCCGTGAACACCCGCCGTGTTTCATTGAAGTACTCGGTGAGTATGGTGACTTGACCGGGGGTCATCAGGATCTCGATCGGGTACAGGAAAATAAAGAATCGCGGCATCCCGGGCGGCAGACAATCCGAGGTCCCGTCGTGGATGTGCTCGCCGCGTTCAGCGCGCGCGCGGATTTTTCGATATTTTTCTGCCCAATCCGGGCGATAGGGCAGCTGAAAATTCTTCAGTCTCGCGTTTTTCTCATTTTGGTCCGCGGCATCCACCCAGATGCCGCTGAAATCCGCCGGGTGCGTGCGGACCACCCCCGGTGCATGCACAGCGCTTTGCGCCGATGCGGGCGCAGACAGGGCGACATAGGCGGCTGCGATCAGTAGGACCCTATATCCCCTGGGAGTCTTTCTCGGACGCGCGCTCGCCCTCGGCGTATTCCCGTAGTGAATGCTCGCCATGGGGAAACCTCCGCAGTTCGTTCCGAATTTCGGATCGCATCGATTTTGGCCGGATCCGCCACAGTTAGGGACATCAAACTGCTCAGTAAATCGGTGCTGATGATGTCGCCAGGCGCTTCGCCCGGTTGGAGCATGAATTCCAGCCGGCGGTTGCCGTGGGGCAACGATTGAAACGTTCGCAGACTCTGCTCGTCCATCCCGACGCCGCGTGGAGCGGACAACGCCCGGTCAGAAGAAGCGCTCACGACGCCATCGTGCACTTTCAGCACAACCGCGGGTGCCCCGCGGAGACCGTTAGAATTTCAGCCGCAAGCTCGCGCCGAAAGTGCGGGGAGCCCCAATTTGCGCGAAAAACAGGTCGGGGGCCGGAGCCCCGATGGCTGGCCGCTCAAAGGTGGTGCCATAGACGACCTTATCCGTGAGATTACGTCCCCACAGAGCCACCGTCCACCGATCGCCAGGCAAGTGATAGGTGAAGCTGGCATTCAGCACCGCATAGGCGGCCTGAACCTCTTGAGGCAGAAAATCCGTCGCCAAGTAGGACCGGCTCGCGGCCTGCACATCCACTTCGCCCACCAGCGAACCGGCGTTGCTCAGATGAACGGTGTGCTGCACGCTCGCGGTGCCGGCCCAGTCCGGGGCTCGAGTCAGGGGCAAACCGCTGCAATTGACATTGGCGGCCGGTGCGACACCGAATGGAAATCCGAAATTGGTGATCGCACCCGGTGTGGTGACGCACCCTGTCGTTGGAGCGACGGCATAGAAGGGTAGCGGTGCCGTGTACACCCAATGGACGATCCGGGCGTCATTCCGCTCCACACTCAGGGTGAGCACGTCGTCGGGAGTGACGTAGTACTCCATATCGAGGTCTATGCCTTTGATTTCCACCTTGTCGATATTTTTGGTCAAGATGGTGAGTCCGCCAATATTGCGCTCCGCCAGCTCGTTTTCCTGGTGATCCTTGTCGTTCCAATAGTACAGCTCGGCATTGACTCTCAGTCGGCCGTCGAACAGCACGTTTTTGGAGCCCACCGTATAGGCGGTCAGCTTCTCGGGCGCATAGGTATTGGGTGCAGAGTCCGCATTGATGCCACCGGGGCGCTCCGCGTTGGCGACGGTCGCGTAAAGCAGCGAGCGGGGCGCGACATCCCATTCGACACCCACCTTGCCTGTCACATTACTGTCGGAGGTCGAACCCCCAAGGGCCGCGGGCGCCGGCAACACCTCGGCTCCCACCGCATCACGCTTGATATCGGTGTAGCGTACGCCGGCGATCACCCTAAAATTGTTCGTCACGCTGAATGTGTCCGTTGCGAACGCCGCGTACGTCTTGGTATCGAGGTCGAAGTCGAATTGTTCTGGCAGCGTGCTGGGATTTCCCGGCACGAGATCGTCGGTCGTGACCCTATCGCTCAGCAAGTCCTGAGCCCCCCGGAAATAATAGGCGCCGACCAACCAGTTATTGGGCCCGTCGCCCTTCGATGCCAGGCGCGCCTCGATGCTGCTTTGTTCGGTCCTGGTGGCGGCTTGCAGGAGAAATCCCGGCTCATAGATTTCGTTCGTTTCGACTTTGCGATACGCCGGCAGAACGGTCAGCGTGCCGAAGCCCAGGTCCCAGTTGATCTCCGCATGCAGTCCCCACGAGTCAGAACGGTCAATGTCATCCGGGGTGAGTTGCGGCACGGCGTAGGGCGCGAGCCGCGCATTGCACTGGGCGGTCGCGGGGCCCAACCACGGATCGGCGGGCTCGGCAAGGGGCAGGCAGACGAAAGTGCCCAGCCGCGAGTCGATATGGGTACCGTCGGCCACCAGCAGCACCGACAGCGCATCGCTCGGCGAGTACAAGGCGGACAAGCGCAGCGATTGATGGTGATCATCATCCCCACCGTCGCTGAGATAACCGCTGCGGTTGACGATTTGCGTCGCCACGCGAAAGGCCAGTACGTCGCTGGCGGGAAGGTTCACGGCCCCGTCGAATTTGAAATAATTGTAATTGCCGCCGTCGATGTCCACCGTACCGCCGAAAGTGTGAGTCGGTATGTTGGAAATGACATTGACCGCGCCCGCGGCCGAGCTCAGACCGTACAGCGTTCCCTGCGGGCCCTTGAGCACCTCGACGCGCTGCAAGTCGTAAAACGCACCTTGCAGCGCCGCGCCGGTCGCCAATGGCACTCCATCCAGCGACGGCAGCACGGATGAATCGTTAGTCACATTGCCGAACGTACCCAGGCCGCGCAAATACAATTGCGGGTAGCCGCCATTGAGGCTGATCGCCAAACCAGGGACCAACTTGTTGAGATCGTTGGCCTCGACGATACCGTGCGATTCGATGGCGTTGCCGCTCACGACGTCGATCGGCACGGCGACTTGTTGAAGATCCTGCGCGCGCCGCTCAGCCGTGACCACGATTTCCTCGAGATTGCCGGAGGCAGTCGCGGCGTCGGCTGCCTGATCGGCGGCGGCTCTCTGGCCGAAGCTGATGAGAGACGTAACGGCGCAAGCGATAGCCAACATTTGCTGTTTCATTAGCACTCCCCCGGATTGATCAGTTTCCCTTGGCCGCTCTTATCAGCGCGGCTTTCCTCATCTTTGTGGCATGCTAGCATGAAAAATCTGCTCATATAAATCAATATTTCGCCCATTCATTATCTTTAGATACGAATAACTGGGCGGATTGGCATATTTACCGAGATACAGGCGGTTGCGACGGGAATCCATGGTGCAGTGCGTCATCTGTCTCGAGCCGATGGATCGGGCGGTCGAGTCGCCGCCCCGCGGGGTCGAGCGCGGCTTGCCCCCTTCCCCGCACCTCCAATCTGGAAAATCCAGGCCGTGATGAACGATTGCGCAATGCGGACCGCGTCGAAGTACGGCGGGACTTCTGAGGGGAGCACAACGCCCACCGGTGATGACTTCTCCTATGGCGGGAGACAACCCACGAGTCGTGCTTCGTGCAGGCATTGCGTGGCCCCACCTCATTTCAAGAGTGCATAGCTATTTTTGCAAAGATTTGATAAAAATTGTACCCTGTTGACAAATATATGCCGTGGATTTGACGAAAAATTGTGAATATTCTCATATTGATTCGGGAGCCGAAACCGACGCTTAGCCCCCGGAATACTCTGCCCGGAGCGAAGGCAGGGTCTCAGCGTAATTAGTACTCCCGCGAAACAGCCTCCCGGCTCGAGCGTGACGCGCAGCGCGGCGACCGACGGGTTGCCGGTTCCCCAGCGCTATTGGTCAATCGTCGCGCTTGCCCTGGCCACCATCATATCGGTGCTGGATGCCACCCTCGGCAACATCGCGTTGCCCACCATCGCGCGCGACTTGCAAGTGAGCGCGGCCGCATCCGTGTGGGTCATCATTGCTTACCAGATAGCGGTGATCGCCACGCTCCTGCCTTTTGCGTCCCTGGGCGAAATCGTCGGATATAGGCGCGTGTCGCTCGTCGGTTTATGTATTTTCGCCTTGGGCGCTGTGTCAGCAGCGTCCTCGCATTCCTTGTTGGCACTCAGTGTGTCGCGCATCGTGCAAGGATTGGGTGCTTCGGCCGTGATGAGTGTCAGCGGCGCGTTGGTGCGGTTTACCTATCCGCACGCAATGCTCGGTCGTGCACTGGGCATCAATGCAATGGTCATTGCCATATCCGCCGCCGCGGGTCCAACCTTGGCCGCAGCCATCCTTGCATTCGCGGATTGGCGGTGGTTGTTCGGCTGCGAAGTGCCGATCGCACTCGCGGCTCTTTTTCTGGGTTGCTCCGTATTGCCCGCGTCCGATCCGGTTCCGCGGCGGCTCAACGTCGGAAGCGCTTTGCTGAATGTGTCGACCTTCGGCTTCTTGATCACGGGTGCGCAGGTATTCGTTTCAGGACATGACGCCTGGATCGCAGCGCCCGCGGTGACGGCCGGACTGATCGCCGGCGCGCTCTTGGTGAATCGTGAACTGACTGAGCATTTGCCTCTTCTGCCACTCGATTTGATGCGGAGCCGATTGTTTGGGTTGTCGGTCGGAACCTCGATCGGGTGCTTCATGGCACAGAGCCTGGCGTTCGTGTCGCTGCCCTTCGATTTTCAAGTCCGCCTAGGCTATTCGGTCATCCAAACCGGCGTGCTTCTGACAGCGTGGCCCCTGATGATCGTGGTAGTTGCCCCGTTCGCCGGCCGCTTTGCGGATCGCTACAGCGCCGGATCCATGGCCACGCTTGGGATGGTGATATTCGGCATCGGCATGGCCTTGTTGGCGCTGATACCGTTAGGCGCGACTAAACTCGACATTGCGTGCCGCATGGCGGTGTGCGGCCTCGGCTTCGCATTGTTTCAGGCTCCCAACAATCGCGCATTGCTCAGCGCGGCGCCCCGGAGCCGCAGCGGGGCAGCCAGTGGGATGCTCAGCATGGCCCGCTCCCTGGGCTCGACCATAGGGGCGGTCGGTGCGGCTGCGTGCCTCAAGGCCTCGATCCCGCATGGCAGCACCATCGCCCTGGTTTCCGCCTCCATCATCGCCTTCATGGCAGCGGGCTTCAGTTCACTGCGATTGATCGAGGTACGCACGCCATGAGATGTGGCGGGTGAGCGATCCAGGGGATGCCGAGCTAAAGTCCGGGACGCCCTAGAGACAAGGTGATTTGTGCCGCTGCCTGCATCACCAGCTGGGCCAAAACATCCTTGTCCAGGAGAGCGAAATGCTCCGCACTGGCAACGAGTTGGATGGCACGCACTTCGGATCGATCCGGGGAGCAAATGGCCACCGCCAGAGCACTCGTTTCGGGGCGAATTTCTCCAATCGAGATATGGTAGCCCCTCTTTCGAATCAGGCCCATGGCGGCACGGAATTTTTTCCAAGAATCCCCGAGACCGGCTGCCGCTGCTTCGGCAGGGTCGGTCTCGTACAGGACCCGCAACCGCGGTGTGGCAATGTTTGCCAGGATCGCCTTCGAAGAGGCCCCGCGAAATAGCGGCCGCCGACGACCCCTCGCGTCTATATCGGCAACCGGTCGTGCCCCGCCGACCTCATGATGGGTGGTCCAGATCTCGTGCCCATACAGCGTCGAAAGCATCGTATCGCAACGCACCCGAGCGGCAAGTTCTCGTAACGTGGGAACGGCAATTTGTAAAATCGGGTCGGAATGACGCACGATGTAGTCCATCGCGATGATGCGGTAGCCTAGCGAATATCGTCCTCCCGCGATGCGCTGCACGAACCCCGCGTCCGTCAGGTCACGTAGATACCGATAGGCCGTTGGCAGCGCGTATCCCAACGCCTGGCTGAGGGATTCGGCGCTCCAGACGGGCCTTTCGATCGTGAACAGGTCCAGCACCCGCAGCAATCGAGTCGATACGCCTCTGTCCGGAAGGTGTGCTGTGTCCATCGTTTGGCAAATTCACATCAATACCAGCGCCGAACTATACCGCGAATCTTGCACGGCAGGGACCCATCCTCTGTGCAGCGGATGCGCCCTGGCGCCTACATTTTCGAGACTTTCACGTTGGCCAAGCCTCCTTTCAAGAACGCGATCGCGACCTGGGCATACTCAGCCGGTTTTTCAAATTGCGGCCAATGTCCGTTCCCGGCGAAGGTCACCAATTTCACTTTCTTGATGCCTTCCACGAGAAACTTCGGACCATCGCCCATTGCATAGTCGTTCTCACCCCAAATGACCAAAACTTCGCACTGGATCTTGCCCAGTACTTCCTTGGTCAACGCCCAAGGCGTGAAGGTCTCCGGCGAGGTCATCGCCATCAGATTGTCCAAACCCGCAATGAAAGCAGGCTGCTTGTAGATCGCGTGCCGCACGTCGACCAATTCGTCGGTGAGTTTTGTTGCATCCGTCACCACCGTCAACAGGCGCTTTTTTGTCGCTTCCCAATCGCCCAACACGCCGTCCCGGGTGCTCTTGCGCAGCCACTCGCCGATCTTGGGGTCTTTCGCCGGTTTCGAATCCGGATCGCCGGCCGCCGACAGCAACTGCAGGGAAATCACACGCTCGGGATAGTGGGCCGCGACCCAGGCGGCCGTCCATCCGCCGAGGGACAGGCCGGCCAGATGCGCCTTCTTCAGGCCTACCGCATCCATGTAGCGGATCACATGGTCGGCCATGATCTTGGCCGTCATCGGTTCGGTGAGCTTGTCGGTAAAACCCTGGCCGATCTGATCGATCAGGTGCACCTGAAAACCTGCATCGACGAAAGCACGTGCCGAACTGACGTACGCCTCGAGGTGCCCGCTGATCCCGTGCAGGAAAACGATGGCTTCGCCTTTTCCGGCGATCATCGTTCGCGTGCGCGTGCCGCCGGCATCGACGAATTTGATTTCGAAGGCCATTCCCAATGTATCGGTCCAAAATGTCATTTACTTCTCCAGTCTTGAAGTCAAAATATCCCCAGCGGCGGCAACCCCAACACAGCGCGGCCGCTGCCGAGCAAGCCATCCCAAGAACCGCCTCGATGCGCCGAGCCGGTGATGACATCGCGCAGAATTGCCTGCATCGGATCGCCGTCGAATACCCAACGTGAACCGCTCATCGCGCAAAGCTTGAGCACCACCGCCACCATCCGGTGTGCCAGATGCGTGAAGTCCCTGCGGCCGGCGAGCGATTCCTGCACGCTGACCGACCGGCCGGCGCGCATGTCCGCGATACCTGCGCGGACCTGATGACGGATCATGGCGCGAATCATATCGATCTCCGCGCCGGCCTCGGCGGCCGCGATCTGCATCGCCTGTTGTTCAGCGAGCAATTGACCATTGGGCAATCGACGGTCTCGCATCGAGTTCGCGAACACGTCGAGCGCTTTTTGGGTCGCTCCCAGCAGAACCGCAGGCAGACTGTAAGGGGCCAGCAATTGCTGCGGGGTCCTGCATAAATAGTAGTCCGGGTGCACCTTGGCACCCGGTGAAGTGCCCGCTATCAAGTCCTGGTACGCCAATGTGCGGTGGGCCGGCACGAACACGTCGCGCACGCGAATAGACTTGCTGCCGGTGCCGCGAAGCCCCAGCACGTGCCAATCGTCGACTATCTGCACTTCGCCGGCAGGCAGCAGCATCATCATGGGCTGCTGGCCGATTCCTCCCAAGAGGAACCACTGCGCATGATCGCAGCCGCTCGCGAAAGACCATGTACCGGTAACCTGGTATCCGCCGCTCACAGCCGTGACGGGCCGCGGCATGAAACTGGCCGCGGCACAGGCGTTGTTGTCCTGCCTCCACACGTCATTCTGCGCTTGCTCGGGAAAGCAGGAGATGAACCAGGCGTGCTCCCCGAGCACGCTGCAAACCCAGGCGCTCGAGGTGCAGCCTTGGGCCAATTCATTCAGCACCTCGAGGAATACTCCATAATCACCCTCCTGGCCGTCGAACATTTTGGGGCGCAGATAGCTCATGAAGCCGGCATCGCGAAACGCCGCCACGACCTCCTTGGAGACCGTTCGATCCTGGTTTATCTGGGCTGACCTCTCGGCCAGCCAGGGAGCAAGAGACTTGGCGCGCGCGACGAGGTTGGCGGCCTGCTCCGCGGCTTCATCGTCGCGACGAATGTCGGTGCGTGCAGCGTTCATTGCGTTCTGTCCCCCTTGGATTGATGCTAACGTGTTTGCCATCTCGATCGGGCAGCCGGCCGGCACGCGATGACGAAGTGAGCGGCCATGATGATCAGCGCAGCCGCGAGGTATACCTTGCCGAAAGATCCAAACGCGCTGAGCAGTCCACCGAACTGTCGCGCGAGAAAGGTGAGCAAGCCGGCACTGACAAATAAACCGATGCTGAACGAGCCCTGCCACAGACCGATCCCCCGACCGCGGATATCATGAGAGAGGCCGCGCGTGGCCCATACCAGCAGCGTCGGCAACATCATGCCGCAGCCGATTTGTTGAACGTTGGCGGCCAGCGCGTAGTACATGGGCGTGGCGGCGTGGCCCATTCCCGTGAAGCCGACGCCGATCAGCAGGTATTCGATGCCCAGCAGCCAGCCGGTGCCGATGCCGCCGACGACGGAGAATACGAGGCTGCCGATGGCGACTCCGATGCTCGCCACTGACGAGAACCAGCCGACGAGTCTCGGTTCGGTGACGCCTAAATCCCTGAGCGCGATCGCGTTCTGGGTGATGGTGGCATAAAAACTGACCGAGCCTATCACGCTCATTACAGCGATGCCGGAAAGCCGCGCCCATGGCAAAGTACGGTACCGCACGTCCACATCGGTCGCTCCACCCGCCGGCTCGCTGTCGCGCGACGGTTCCCAGGTGAAGGCGATCACCAAGGCCACCAGCGGTAGACTGGAGAGGTAAATGAGAAACGGGCCTTGCCATCCGAATTTCGCACCGAGTACGCCTCCGATCCAAATGATCAGCAGCGATGAGAATGTGGCGACACCCGTCTGGGCCGCGAGCCAGCGGGCGCGTTGCTTGTTGTGGAAGTAATCGCACAGCAGGGTGCTGGTGCAGATCAGGATCATGGATTCGCTGATGCCGACGAAGCAGCGTGTCGTCAGGATCAACCAGATATCCTCGAGAAAGTAAGGCATGCTCCCGGCGACGGTGTGTATCAACATTCCGATGATCAATATGCGTCGGCGGCCGTAGCGGTCGGCGAGCCAGCCTGCGGCCGGCGAAAACACCACGATCCAAAACGCGGGCATGGTCTGTAGGAGACCCACGAGGTACTCGCTGTTCGCGACGCTCTTGAAGTGCTCCTGCATCATTGCCACGGTGGCGGTGAATACCGCGATACCCATGACGCTGAGCATGACGGGCAACACCAGGGTCACGCCCTGGAGGAAACCCGCCCTGCCTGACATCGTTGTCGCTGCCAACTGAACTCCCATGGGGAATTTACCGTGCGCACCCTGCCGCGGTTGCGCAGCGCTACCCACGGTGGCCACCACTCGTGGCGTCGGACTTCCCCCCGCTCGTGCGCCTCTACAGACTGTTTATATGAGAATCCGTCGTGAAGCAAGCGAACAATCAATTATATGTTTTGGTAAAAGTATCATCTAGTGATATTGCGCCCGGTCAGCAGTGAGTTGCCGCCCGCTCACCCACCGACTCAACGCCCCCATCGATTGCGATCCGTTTGAGGGAATTCAGCAAATCGGCGGTCGTGATTTGGAAATGGGCCGCAATGACCTCTGCCGCTCGATCGCCATCGCGATCAAGCGCCGCTTCGACCAGCGCTTGATGTTCATCGTGGGCGGCGCGACGCGAGCCCGCGAAACGGGTTGCGAGGTGACGATAGCGTTCGCTTTCCAGGTACAGCATGTCGCGAATCCGCAGGAGCCTCGCATTGTCGCAGGCCGAGCACAGTGCGCGATGAAATCCTTCGTGGACCTCGCACCAACGCGCGTACTCGGCCGGCTGAGTGACCGGGGATACGGCAGGCGTACGTTCCATGGCGTGCGAGGCGGCAACGACGGCGGATTCCCAATCGATATCGCCCAGTTGCAGTGAGCGGCGCAGGCACAGGGTTTCGATTTCGACGCGTGCGTGCGTCAGATCGGCAAGATCCGTGGGCGAGACAGGCGCGGCGCGGAAACCGCGTTGCGGTAGCGCGATCACCAGGCCTTCCGCACTCAATCTTGACAACGCTTCGCGGATGGCACTCAGATTCATGGCGGTAGCTTGACACAGGTCGCTGATTTTCAGCCGGCTGCCGGGCGGCAGCGCGCCGGTGATCAAGTCCCGTCGCAAACGCTCGTACGCGGCGACCGTCACACTGTGGGCGACTTTCTCGCTCAGGATTCGCTACCTGCCGGCACATCAGTTGGCGCAGCCGTCGGCGCAGGAAAGCTGAAGATGTTGCCGCCTTCGACACGAATGGTTTGGTCCTTCGGATCGAATATGACCCCCGCGGGATCCTCACCCGCCAGCACGCGTTCGATCTGCTTGCGAAGTGCCCGCCGCAGCAGCACTACGCCGCGATCCGACGCAACGAGATGTTCGTCGGAATGCAAGGTAATCGCACCCTGCCCGGTCTGCGCCTCATAGTCGCCCGGGACATCGCGCCGCTCCTCTTCCGTCATTTGATCCCAGCGTTTGCCGCCAAGCGCAGCAAATGTGTAACTCTCTTTGCCGCGCCGCTGCTTGATGAGTGAGAGCACAAAATAATGGGTATCATCGACCGGCACCGTGAAGCCGATTGAGGTCAGCCGGCCGGGCGCCATCCACGGATCTGCCATGCGCTTCTCGGTGGGAAAGCGACATTGGAACGTCCGTTGGACGTGCCGCCCGTCCGCGAAAGTTCCACCGCTCAACTGACGGACGCCGTCGGGCATGGTCTCGAACACCCAGGGGTCATTGATGACCGGTACGTTGGTGGTGAACTGAACTCCGCTGAATTTGATGTGCAAGATCTGCACGTGCGCCGGGTCCAAAACATTCTCGTAATGCTGCAACCAATTGCAGGGCGCGATGAAGCGCTTCCCGAAACCGCCGGTGGTGCGCCCCATGTCGTTCGCATCCACATATTCATCCTCGGCGAGATTCTCAAATATGTCGTACTTCTGCAGTAGCGGCTTCTTGTCCGGCGGACCCATGTAGGCCCACACCAAACCGTATTGCTCCTGCACGGGATACCACGGCTGACGCATTGATTGCGGATAGTGTTTTCGGGGCGGCTCACAGGGCTGATCGAGACACGTGCCGTCCACCGCAAATTTCCACCCGTGGTAGCAGCAGCGAATGCCGTCCTCCTCACACTTGCCAAAGTAAAGCGAGGTACCGCGATGCACGCAGCGCGGATATAGCAGGCCTGGCTCGCCGCGGCCGTTTCTAAAAAGGATCAAATCCTCGCCGAGGATCCGAATTTTCATCGGCCGCGTGGTCGCGTCGGTTGAAAGCGCGACGGGATGCCAGTAGCGGCGCATGAATTCGCCGCAAGGTGTGCCCGGGCCGACTGCGGTCAAAAAACCGTCGGCCTGCCCGGCGACATGGCCGTAAGCCGTGCCGGCGTCCCGATCTTCACTCGCCACCTCTCGTTTGAGTTCCATTGCCCGCCCTCCTCC
>Ga0181537_10000954_pt1 | contig 27199 bp, 23 predicted proteins | sample PEATcosm2014_Bin_39_FD_119765 | JGI IMG/M metagenome (GOLD analysis project Ga0181537, IMG submission 119765) | Peatland microbial communities from MTU Mesocosm Facility, Houghton, MI, USA - PEATcosm2014_Bin23_10_metaG | ecosystem: Environmental > Terrestrial > Soil > Wetlands > Peat | place...
CGGGCTTCGCGGGCGCAGGCTTTGCGATTTCGGGTTTGGGAGTCGGCTTGTTGGGTTTCACTGTTGCCTTGGATGTAGAAGACGGTGGCGTGGGTTTGGCAGGCGGCCGAGCCGCCTTCTTCGGCGGGGCGGCCTTTGGGGCCGATTTCTTGGGTATGGCCTTTCCTGGCCGTTTAGCCGCTTTATTGGGTTTCTTCGAGGGCATTTGACGTCTCCGCCTCCTAACGAAAGAGCGCGCGATTATACCGACGCCTTCAGGCGTGTACAGAGCGCCGGGCCAACATATTTTATTTATCTAAGCCCCTGATTGAGAAGCAAAACCAAGGAGCCGAGGGTGCCGTGGGGGTAGGTCGTCAGGGCAGTGTGATGGCTGTGGCGCCGGACCAGCCGCCCTTGCGATGTTCCGCCACCACCGTCGTATAAATCCCGCCACGCACGTTGAAATCCGCCGACAAGCGCATGAATCTTGGGTTGGTCGCCGCCACCAGGTCGCGCAGTATCTCGTTGGTCACGGCCTCGTGGAATGCGCCGCGGCTGCGAAAGGACCAGATATAGAGCTTCAAGGACTTGAGCTCGACGCAGCGCTCCTCAGGAACGTATTCGAGTTTGAGCGTCGCGAAATCCGGCTGTCCCGTTTTCGGGCAGAGACAGCTAAACTCGGGAATGGTCATTCGTATCGTGTAGTCGCGTTCGGGCGACGGGTTTGCGAATGTTTCCAAGGAGGTGCGGGGTTCAGTCATGACGGGATCGCCGGCTGCAGCTCGGGGGTTTACGAAAGTGACGTTTACTTTACACTACGCGCCACGTCGACGCCCCCGCGTCCAGGACCGCCGAAAACCATGCGCCTAACCAAACTCAAGATCGCCGGCTTCAAGTCCTTTGTCGATCCGACCCACATCACGTTTCCGAGCAGCTTGACGGGCGTCGTGGGGCCGAATGGCTGCGGGAAGTCGAACATCATCGATGCCGTGCGCTGGGTGATGGGCGAAATCTCGGCGAAGCATTTGCGCGGCGAATCCATGGCGGATGTCATTTTCAACGGCTCCGCCGCGCGCAAACCCCTGGGCGCCGCATCGGTGGAGCTGGTGTTCGACAATTCCGACGGCAAGATCGGCGGCCAATACGCGAGTTACAACGAAGTCGCGCTGCGCCGTTCGGTGAGCCGCGACGGGACTTCCGATTACTTCATCAACGGCTTGAAGGTGCGCCGCAAGGACATCACCCAGCTGTTTCTCGGCACCGGGCTCGGCACTCGCAGCTACGCCATCATCGAGCAGGGCATGATCTCGCGGGTGATCGAAGCGCGGCCGGACGACTTGCGCGCGTTCCTCGAGGAAGCCGCGGGCATTTCGCGCTACAAGGAGCGGCGCCGTGAAACGGAGAGCCGGATCGGCCATACGCGCGAGAACCTGGATCGACTGAACGATCTGCGCGAGGAGGTGGAGAAACAGATCCGCCACCTGCAGCGCCAGGCCGCCACCGCGCGCCGCTATCAAACGCTGAAAGACGAGGAGCGCAAACTGCAGGCTGAGTTGCTGGCGCTGCGTCTGCAGAGTCTTGATGGGGAGGCGGAATTGCGCGATGCCGCCGCCGCATCGCGCGAGACCGCGATGCAGGCCGTACTCGCGGAGCTGCGCGAAGCCGAAGCGCAAATCGAGCGGATTCGCGCCGAACAGTCCTCCAAAGCGGAGGTTCTGGGCGCAATCCAGTCCCGCTACTATGCGGCCGGCGGCGAGGTCACCCGCATCGAGCAAGGCATCGAATACGCGCGCGAGCTGCGGCAACGTCAGCGCTCGGATCTGGAGCAGGCGGAGGCTCAGGTCGCCGAACTCACCGGCGTCACGCTGCGCGACCGGGGCCAGCTCGACGCACTGACGGAGGAGCTGGCGACCATGGTGCCCGGACTCGAGTCGGCGCATGAACAGGAGTCTGCCACGGCGCAAACGCTCGACGAGTGCGAACAGGCGTTGGCCGCGTGGCAGCAGCGCTCGGACGCCCACGCATTGGCCGTGGCGGACGCGCAGCGCGAGACGGGGGTCGAGCGTGCGCGCATCGAACAGCTGGACGGCCAGCAGCGGCGCCTGCTGCAGCAGCAGGAACGGCAGGAGAGCGAGCGGGCGCTGCTCGCGGGCGCGGAACCCCCGGTCGCCTTGGAAGTATTGGCGGAGCGGGCCGCGCTTGCGCGTGATGCGGGTCAGAAGGCGGCCGCGGAGCTGCAGGAACTGCTCGCCGAGCTGTCCGTCACGCGCGAGCGCGAGCGCGAACAGTCACAGGCGCTCAACGCCTTGCGCGCGCGTGCGCAAGAAGCGCTCGGGACCCTGGTGTCGACCGAAGCACTGCAACAGGCGGCGCTCGGCAAGGCGTCGGGCAAAGTCGCCGAGTGGCTGAAATCAAAATCTCTCGACCGCCGGCCGCGGGTCGCGCAGCAGGTCCGCGTCGAGCGCGGCTGGGAGCGCGCGGTGGAAACCGTACTCGGATCGTACCTCGAGGCCGTGTGTGTCGACGGCTTGGACAGCGTCACGGGCCTGCTGGAAAGCTTCGATGGCGGGCAGCTGGCGGTGGTGAGCGTGGCACCGGGCGCCGCGGATGACGCCGACTCGCCGCGGCCGCCCGCGAATCCGCCGCAATCGCCGCTGCAGGCAAGAGTGCAGGGCGCCGGCGTGCTGCACTCCGTGCTGTCGTCCGTATTCACCGCCGAGACGCTGCCGGAGGCGCTCGAGATCAGGCGTCGATTGACCGCGGGCCAATCGGTGGTGACGCGCGATGGAATCTGGCTGGGCACCGACTGGCTTCGGCTGTCGCGCGGCGTGGATCCGCATTCGGGCGTGATCGAGCGCGAGGAAACCTTGCGCGCGACCCGTGTGCAGGTGAGCACGCTGGCGGAGGAGGTCAAGGAACTCGAACGCCGGCTCGAGCTCACGCGCGAGCGCGTACGCGAACACGAGGATCGGCGCGATCGGTTTCAAATCGACGTGAACCGCCTGCACCGCGAACATGTCGATCGGCGTGCCGAGCTCGACGCCGCCGAGGCCCGCAATGTCGATGCGGCGCGGCGCTTGACGCAGCTCGAGGCCGGCCTCGCCGACGTACGGGCGGAACTCGAACGCACCGACACGGACCTGCGCGCGGCGCGGGCACGGATGGAAACCGCCATCGATGAATTGGCGGCCCACGAGTCCCGGCGCGTCGCTCTCGAACAGGAGCGCGAACGCCTGCGCGCGGCATTGAGCGCGGCACGCACCGCGGCGCAGACGGCGCAGCAGTCGGCGAGAGAGCTGGCGCTTCAGGTGGAGTCGCGGCGCTCTTCGCATTCGTCCCTGACCACGACCCTCGAGCGGGTCGAGAGGCAGCTGCAAGGACTCAAGACCCGCCGCGACGAATTGGCGGCTCAGTTGCGCGACGGCGAGGCGCCGCTCGCCGAATCGCAGGCACTGCTGGAGCAGGCGCTGCGCGTGCGCGCGGAGATCGATGCCGAGCTCAAGGCCGCGCGAATCGCGAGCGACGAATTGGACGCCTCGTTGCGCGACCACGAGGCGGCGCGTCTTGCGGTCGAGGAGCGGCTCGAGGCGGCGCGCGCCGGTTTGGATGAAGCGCGGCTGGCCGCGCAGCAGGTGCGCGTGCGCCGCGAGAGCGTCGCCGAGCAACTGGCGGCGACGAGCTTCGAGCTGCCGGCGCTGCTGGCGCAACTCGCCGCGGATGCGACGGTCGAGGGCTGGGAGTCGCAGCTCGGGGAGACCGGCGCCAAAATCGAGCGCCTGGGCCAGGTGAATCTCGCGGCCATCGGAGAGTTCAAGGAGCAATCCGAGCGCAAGGAGTACCTGGACCGGCAATTCAAGGATTTGACGGATGCGCTGGAGACCCTGGAATCGGCCATGCGCAAGATCGACCGGGAGACGCGCACGCGCTTCCAGGATACCTTCGACCGCGTGAACGCCGGGCTCAAGGAGAAATTCCCGCGGCTGTTCGGCGGTGGACATGCCTACTTGGAACTGACCGGCGAGGAGGGCGCCGCGGCGTCCGGCGTGTCGGTGATGGCGCGCCCCCCCGGCAAGCGCAACAGCACCATCAGCCAGCTGTCGGGCGGTGAGAAGGCGTTGACGGCGGTCGCGCTGGTGTTCGCGATCTTCGATCTGAATCCCGCGCCGTTTTGCCTGTTGGATGAGGTCGACGCGCCGCTCGATGAGAACAACGTCGGCCGCTTCTGCGAGATCGTGCGCGACATGTCGCGCAACGTGCAGTTCATATTCATCACCCACAACAAGAGCACCATGGAGTTGGCCTCGCAACTCGTCGGCGTCACCATGAACGAGCCGGGCGTCTCGCGCCTGGTCACGGTCGACGTCGATGAGGCCGTGCGCATGGCGGCGATGTAGGGCAGACCGAGTCTTGGACGAGTTCCGCTGGATATTGTTGGGATTGGGCCTGTTGTTGATCGGCGGCATTTGGTGGTGGGGTGCGCGCCGGCCGGATCAGGCGCCGGGCAATGCGGAACTGCGTGAACCGGTGCTCGAGAACCTGCGCTCCGCCCCGCCCGCACGGGACTGGGGCGTGCCTCCGCTCGAACCCCTGAACATCCGTGCCGCCGAATTCGAGCGAGTGCCGGTCTTGGATACCCCCATGATGGCCGAGGCCGGTCCTTCCCATAGCCCCGCTCCGGAACCCGCCGCCCCGGCGCCGGCGGCCGCCAACGCCGCGGAGCGGCAAAAGATCGTGACCATCCGCGTTTGCGCGCCGGGAGAGGCGCGGTGGTCCGGCGCGGAGCTGATGGCGGCGCTCGAGGAGCAGGGATTGAGCCTCGGACGCTACCAAGTGTTTCACCGCAATCACATCGATGGGCGCAGCCTGTTCTGCGTCGCAAGTCTGGTCGAACCCGGCACATTCGACATGGCGACGATGCCGGAAGAGGAGTTTCGCGGCGTGACCCTCTTCGCGGTGCTGCCCGGACCGCTCGGGCCGCTCGAGACCTTCGACGAGCTCATCGCCACGGCACGGGGATTGGCCGAAGAACTGTCGGGCATGCTGCAGGATGCGAAGGGGATGGCCCTGACGATGCAGCGCGCCGGTGCATTGCGCGAGGACGTGGAGCGCTTTCAGGCGCGGCTGCCCGCAGGATAGCACCCATGTGCGCGCAGAAATCAGCGGCTCCCGGCAAGAAGGCCGCGGCACGCGCCGCAGTGCTGCGCAATCTGCTCGAGCGCTACAACTACCGCTATCACGCGCTCGATGATCCGGAAGTCCCCGACGCCGAGTACGACCGGCTGATGGTGGAATTGCGCGGCATCGAGGCCGAGTTCCCGCAGCTCGTCACGCCGGATTCACCGACGCAGCGCGTCGGCGCGGCGCCGGCCGCGGCCTTCGGCGCGGTCAAGCACCGGATCGCCATGCTGTCGCTCGACAATGCGTTCAGCGAGGAGGAGGTGCGCGAATTCGACCGCCGCGTCCGCGAGCGGCTTGGGTTGGAGGGCTCCGTACGCTATTCCGCCGAGCCCAAATTGGACGGCCTGGCGATCAGCGCCCGATACGAGAGGGGTGTGTTCGTGCAGGGCGCGACGCGCGGCGACGGCGAGACCGGCGAGGACATCACGCAGAACCTCAAGACCATCGCGGCGCTGCCGTTGAAATTGCGCACGCCCAAACCGCTGCGGGTGCTCGAGGTCCGCGGCGAGGTGTTCATGCCGCTGGCCGGCTTCGAGCGGTTCAACCGGGAGGCGCTCGCGCGCGGCGAAAAAACGCTCGTCAATCCGCGCAATGCGGCGGCGGGCAGCCTGCGCCAGCTCGATCCGCGCATGACCGCGGCGCGTCCGCTCGACCTGTTCATCTACGGGCTCGGGGTCGTGGAGGGCGGTGCGCTGCCGGCCCGTCATAGCGAGACGCTCAAGACATTGCGCGAGTGGGGATTCAAGATTTGCCCGCAATCCGCCGTGGTCGAATCCGTCGAGGGCTGCCTCGATTACTACCGGCGGATGGGTGCGCTGCGGAGCACGCTGCCGTATCAAATCGACGGCGTCGTGTACAAGGTCGATGATCTCGATCTGCAGCGGCGGCTCGGCTTCGTCTCGCGCGCGCCGCGCTGGGCCGTTGCGCACAAATTCCCGGCGGAAGAGGCGCTCACCACGGTGCGCGATATCGAATTTCAGGTCGGCCGGACCGGCGCGCTGACTCCCGTCGCGAGGCTCGAGCCGACCTTTGTCGGCGGCGTGACGGTGAGCAATGCCACCCTGCACAACATGGATGAGTTGACGCGCAAGGACGTGCGCGTGGGCGACACCGTGGTGGTTCGCCGGGCGGGCGACGTGATTCCGGAGGTGGCGAGGGTGCTCCCGGAGCGCCGGCCCGCGGACACGAAGCCGGTCGTGCTGCCGAAGTTCTGCCCGATCTGCGGATCCCCGGTGGTGCGCGAGAGCGATCAGGCGGTCGCGCGCTGCAGCGGCGGCAGGACCTGCGCGGCGCAGCGCAAGGAGGAGATCAAGCACTTTGCCTCGCGCCGCGCCCTCGACATCCAAGGACTCGGCGACAAGCTCGTGGAGCAGCTCGTGGACCGCGACTGGGTGAGGACTCCGGCCGATCTGTTTGCGCTGCAGCCCGATCAGCTCGCGACGCTCGAACGCATGGGTGAGAAATCCGCCGGGAAAATACGCGCGGGCATCGAGGCGGCGAAACGCACGACGTTGCCGCGCTTTTTATACGCGCTCGGCATTCGCGATGTGGGCGAGGCGACCGCACTGGCGCTGGCGCGCGAGTTTCGGGAGGTGGCGGCGCTGCGCGACGCCTCGGAGGATGAGATTCAGCGCGTACCCGACGTGGGGCCGGTCGTGGCGAAACATGTCGCGGCGTATTTCCGGGACCCCGACAACGCCTCCGTGGTGGATCGGTTGCTCGCCGCCGGCCTCAACTGGCCCGCCCCGCCGCCGCTCGATGAGCAGGGGGCGCTCCATGGAAAGACCTTCGTGCTCACGGGGACGCTCGAGTCGATGACCCGCGAGGCGGCCGCGGAGGCGATCGTGCAGCAGGGCGGCAAGGTGAGCGGCAGCGTTTCGAAGAAAACCGACTATGTCGTGGCGGGCGCCGACGCCGGCAGCAAGCTCAAGAAAGCCGGCGAGTTGGGGCTCGCGGTTCTCGATGAGGCGGCGTTCCTGGCGCTGCTGAAAAGCCAGGAGACTGGCTGACTATTCAGACAGGCTCCCGGTGAATTCGACGCGAATTACAATTTCTTTTCGATCGTCGCGGTCTTCTTCAGCTCTTCGATGTGCGCCTGGAACTTCTTCTGTACCACCGCATTGCTCAACTGAGTCTTGAGCTGATCGAAGGGGGGCGGCACCGCGTCGCGCGTATCCACGAGCTTGATGACGTGCCAGCCGTATTGAGTCTGCACGGGGTCCGGCGTGATGTCGCCTTTCTTCAGGCTCTTTACCGCTTCGCCGAATGGCTTGACCATATGCGCCAGCGTGAACCAGCCCAGATCCCCGCCCTGCGCCTTCGAGCCCGGATCGATCGAATCCGCCTTCGCGAGGTCCTCGAATTTCGCGCCACCCTTGAGCTTCTTGATGATCTGCACCGCGAGATCCTTGTCCTTGGCGGCGACCAGAATGTGCAGCGCGTGATACTCCGTCTTGTCCATGGCGGCGACCTGCGAGTCGTACTCGGCATGCAGTTCCTGATCCGTCGGGGTGATGCCCTTCAGATACTTCTGCGCGCCCGCTTCGGCCAATATTTGCGAGTGCAGCAAATCGAGCCGATCGACGACCTCCGGATCCTTGTCCAAGCCGTCCTTCACGGCCTGATTTGCGATCAACTGCATGTTGATCATCTGGTCGAGAACCTGATTCTTTTCTTCCGGGGTCACATCGGCGACGGGCTTGCCGCGCAACAGTCCCTTCAAGTAGTCATCAAAGGCGTCGCGCGGAATCGACTTGCCGTCGACCACCGCGACCGGCGGCGACGCAGGTTTATCGGACGTTGCGGGGGCGGGCGCCGCCGCCTGCTGTCCCTTGCCGCACGCTGCCAGCAGCAGGGTAACGGCTGCCACGGTGGACACACGGGTCCACTGGGCGCTGAAAAATTGGGTCATTTGGGTCCTCTGAATGCGTATAGGGCGACTGTGGCCGATATGGCCGGTGCGCCCGGGGGCGGCAGTGTAGCCGTTACGGCCTAATTCTCCAATTATTGTGCCTGGGAGCCTGTCCGAGGGCGCGCCGCCCGGCTCAGTTTTTTGGCGGTTCGGCGGGCGGCGACGCCTCGATGCGGAGCGCGTGAATGTCGGTTTTCAGCAGGTCATCCACGGCGGCATACACCATGCGGTGCCGCGCCAGCGGCGCGACGCCGCGAAACGCTTCCGCCACGATCGTCACACGGAAATGGCCGTGGCCGCCCGCCGCGCCGGCGTGCCCCGCATGCCGGTGGCTTTCGTCCTCGATGTCGAGCCGCGTCGGCGCGAAGCGCGTCACGAGGCGTTCGCGCAACCGCTGCTCGCGAGATTGATCGGGCGCCATGGGTCAGCTTCCCTCGGTCGGTGCGGGCTTGGTCTTGCCGCTCAGCCACAGGACCTGCGGAACCATGAAGACCACCATCGCCGCCGTGATGCCGAACACCTTGAAATTCACCCAGACGCTCTCCGCAAAGTTGCGCGCGATATAAATATTTGCGGCCGCGAGGACCGCGAACCAACCCACCCACGAGGCGTTGATCAAAGCCCAGGCGCGCGCGGAAATTTCCAGCGGTTCATTGAACGCCGACTCGAGCATACGCCGCGCGAGCGGCTGCTTGCCGATGAACATGCTGCCGAGAAAGGCGACCGCCGCGAGCGCGAGCAGCACGGTCGGTTTCCATTGAATGAATCGGCGGTCGTGCAGCAGCAGAGTGGCGGAACCTAAGACCACGGCCACCGCGGCGACGATGATCTGCATGGTCTTGAAGGCGCCGGTTTGCAATCGGTGCACGACCATCACCAGCACGCACACCACCATCAGCGCCGCCGTCGCCCAATAAATGCCCAGCGTCTTGAAGGCGATGAAAAACACGATCAGGGGCGACCATTCGATGAGCTGATTCATCGGCGTATGATAGCCCACCACGGAACATGAGCATCTATCTGCAACTGCATCCGGTTTCTCCGCAGCGCCGCTTCGTGCGCCAGGCGGCCGAGGTGCTGCGCGGCGGGGGTGTGATCGTGTATCCGACCGATTCTTGCTACGCGCTCGGATGTCACATCGGCGACAAGGCGGCGCTCGAGCGCATACGGGAGATTCGCCAAACGGATCGAAATCATCATTTCACGCTGGTGTGCCGCGATCTCGCCGAAGTCGGCAAATACGCGCTGGTGGACAATTGGCAATACCGGCTGCTGCGGGCGCATACGCCCGGTCCGTACACCTTTTTGCTCAAGGCCTCGCGGGAGACCCCGCGCCGCTTGAAGCACGAGCGGCGCGGCACCATCGGGCTGCGCGTTCCGGACCATCCGGTGACCGCACTGCTGCTCGGCGAATTGGCCGAGCCCATCATGAGTTCCACGCTGCTCCTGCCCGGGGAGGAATTGCCGCGGACCGATGCCCGGGACATTTATGAGAGGCTCGAACATAGCGTCGATCTGGTGCTGGACGGCGGCAATTGCGGACTGATCCCCACCTCGGTGATCGATTTGTCCGGCGATCGAGCGCTCGTGGTGCGTGCCGGGCGGGGCGACCTCACCCCCTTTGGGGTCGCCGCCACCGTATAATGATCCCGCGGTCTTCGGCAGAAGTTCGCGCTTATTCTAAATAATGAGTGTAAGACTTGGATTTTAATGTATTTCTGATCAAGGTCTCCATTGGGGCGATCCCGGTCTTGTTGGCGATCACCCTGCATGAAGTGGCGCACGGCTGGACGGCCAGATACTTCGGAGATCGCACGGCGGAGATGCTCGGGCGTTTGAGTTTGAACCCGCTGCGTCACATCGATCCGATCGGAACCTTGCTGGTGCCCGGCCTGCTGCTCGCCATCGGCGGGCCTCTGTTCGGATGGGCGAAGCCCGTGCCGGTCGCGACCAGCGTGCTGCGCAACCCGCGTCGCGCGATGGTGCTCGTGGCCCTCGCCGGACCGGCGGCGAATATCGTGATGGCCGTGCTGTGGTGCGGCGTGCTGGCCGGCATCGCGCGCATCAACGGCAACGAGACTTTCGACGGCTGGATCGCCTCCATGGCGCAGGCCGGGATCGTGATCAATGTGGTGCTTGCGGTGTTCAACCTGCTGCCCATTCCACCGCTCGACGGCGGCCGCGTGCTCGCGGGATTGTTGCCGCCGCGGCTCGGCGCCCGCTTGGAGAGGATCGAGCCGGTCGGTCTGTTCATCGTGCTCGGACTGTCGGCCTTCGGCATGTTCGGTTGGTTGTTCGATCCGGCGTACCGGATCATCGGACGCGTCATCAACGCGTTGTTCGGTTCGCCGGCGTGAGCAGCACCGTACAAAACCGCCGCGTGCTCTCCGGCATGCGGCCGACCGGGCAACTGCATCTGGGCAATTATCACGGCGCCCTGAAGAATTGGATCGAACTGCAGTATCAGTACGAATGCTATTTCTTCATCGCCGATTGGCATGCGCTCACCACCGGCTACGAGGACACCTCGAAGCTGGAGGAGCACGTCTGGACCATGGCGGTCGACTGGCTGGCCGCGGGCCTGAACCCCGGGGTCGCCACGCTGTTCATCCAGTCCAAAGTACCGGAGCACGCGGAGCTGCACCTGTTGCTGTCGATGATCACGCCCTTGGGGTGGCTCGAGCGGGTCCCGTCCTACAAGGATCAGCAAACCCAACTGGCCGATCGCGACCTGAGCACCTATGGATTTTTGGGCTACCCCTTGCTGCAGACCGCCGACATCCTGCTGTACCGCTCGCAATATGTACCGGTCGGCGAGGATCAAGTGGCGCATGTGGAGATCACGCGCGAAGTCGCGCGGCGCTTCAATCACATCTATGGCCGCGAGCCGGAATTCGAACGCAAGGTCGAGAAGGCCATCAAGAGCCTGGGTGCGCGCAACTCGAACCTATACCGCACTTTGCGCAAGGACTTCCAGGAGAAGGGAGATGCGGATGCGCTCGCCAAGGCGCGTGCGCTGGTCGAATCGAACGCCCGCCTGACGGTCGCGGACCGCGATCGTCTGTTCGGGTTTCTCGAGGGCACGGGGATTGCGATTCTGCCCGAGCCGGAAGTGCTGCTCACCGCGACGCCCAAGGTGCCGGGGCTCGACGGACGCAAGATGTCGAAATCCTACGGAAACACGATCGGGCTGCGCGAGGACCCTGACGCCATCGTCAAGAAGCTCAAAGCGATGCAGACCGATCCGGCGCGCGTGCGCCGCACCGACCCGGGGGATCCCGACAAATGTCCGGTCTGGGATTTGCACAAAGTGTATTCAAACGCCGACACCCAGGCGTGGGTGCAGCAGGGTTGCCGCACCGCGGGTATCGGCTGCCTGGAGTGCAAGGCGCCGCTGATCGAGAAGATCGTCGCCGAGGTGACCGCCATTGCAAAGCGCGCGCAGGAGTTCGAGGAGAATCCGGAGCTGGTACGCGGTATCATCGCCGAGGGGTGCGAGCGTGCACGAGGCGCGGCGCGCGATACTCTGGACGTCGTCCGTCAAGCCATGGCCATGGATTACCGATGAAACCCGAATTGACGCTCGTGCAGAAAGCCGCGGCGGCGCCCGCGGCGCCGGCCACGCCACCGGCGCAGGGCGAGATGCCGTTTGCGGTCGTGGAGGGGCAACCGATCACCGAGATGCCGCGCGATCTGTACATTCCGCCGCAGGCGCTCGAGGTGTTCCTCGAAGCCTTCGAAGGACCGCTCGACATGCTGCTGTATCTGATCCGGCGGCAGAACCTGGACATCCTCGACATTCCGATCGCCGAAATCACGCGCCAGTACATGCGCTACATCGAGCTGATGCAGGTGCTGCAGCTGGAATTGGCGGGCGAGTATCTGCTGATGGCGGCGACGTTGGCCGAAGTAAAGTCGCGCATGCTCCTGCCGCGCATCACCGCGGAGGCCGCCGCGGACGATGGGGACCCGCGCGCCGAGCTGGTGCGCCGGCTGCAGGAGTATGAGCGCTTCAAGCGTGCCGCCGAAGGCATCGACCGCCTGCCGCGTGTGGATCGGGATACCTGGGTTGCGTCGGCGGATTTGGTCGACCGCAAAGTGGTGCGCATTCCGCCGCAGGTGACGCTGCAGGAAATGTTGCTGGCGTTTCAGGACGTGCTCGCGCGCAGCGATATGTTTGCGCACCACCACGTGCAGCGCGAGCCGCTGTCGGTGCGCCAGCGGATGACCGACGTGCTGGCCGCGCTGACGGTGAGCGCCTTCGTGGATTTCGTGCGCTTGTTCGCCGCCGACGAAGGCCGACGCGGCGTCACTGTCACATTCGTCGCGATTTTGGAATTGCTGCGCGAAGGATTGATCGAAATCGTGCAATCGGAAGCGTATGCGCCGTTGCACGTACGGCTCGGCAATCCGTCCCGGCACCTGAAACTGGTGGCCGACAACGGCGGTGCGGCCAACGAGGGCGCCGCCATTGACGGCGCCGCCAACGAACCCGGAGCGAATACTTAATGAACGATCAATACGTCAAGAATGTGGTTGAAGCGGCGCTGCTCGCGGCCGGCCGGCCGCTCACCATGGACGAGTTGGTGAGCGTGTTCGACGAACGCGACGGCTCGAACGCGGACGAAGTGCGCGCCGCCCTCGCGGCGTTGACGGCGGATTACGCGACGCGCGGGCTCGAATTGCTCGAAGTGGCGAGCGGTTATCGAATTCAGATCAGGGCGTCGGTCGCCGAACCGGTCTCGCGCCTGTGGCAGGAGCGGCCCACCAAGTATTCCCGCGCGCTGCTCGAAACGCTGGCCCTGGTCGCCTATCGGCAGCCGATCACGCGCGGAGAAATCGAGCAGATTCGCGGTGTCGCGGTCAATCCGAATATCATCAAGACACTGCTCGAACGCGCCTGGATCCGCGTGGTCGGCCACCGCGACGTTCCCGGAAAACCGGAATTGCTCGGCACGACGCGGGATTTTCTCGACTATTTCAGTTTACGCAAACTCGATGACCTGCCGACGCTCGCGCAACTGAAGGAACTCGAGGATCTGCGGGTGCAATTGGCGCTGCCGGGCGCGGACCCGCAGGCCGCGGCGGCATCGCCGCCCGATGATGCCGCGAAGGCGGAGGACTCTGCGCAACCCGCCGTCGAGGAGGACGAGGAGGAGGACCAGGAACCCCCGGGCACGCCGCCGCGCTCTGCCGGCTGGGTCGCACGCGGCGTGAATGATGAAACTAATTGATGCGACCGCGACCGCCGCGCAAGGAGTCGACGCCGCGAAAAGTAGAGCCTCCCAGCGAACGTGTACAGAAACTGCTGTCGGCGGCCGGCATCGGCTCGCGGCGCGAGGTGGAGCGATGGATTCGCGAGGGACGGCTCAAAATCAATGACGCGGTCCCGGCGCTCGGCGCCAAGCTCGCGCCGCGCGACCGCATCACGCTCGACGGACGGCCGGTCAGGCTGCATGCCGCGGGGGGTAGGAAGGGGGGCGAACAGGGGGGCAAGGAACTTCACGTCCTGTTGTTTCACCGCTCGCCGGGCGACACGCTCGATCTGAAGGCGGCCACGTCGCGCGCGGCGGAACATCTGAATTTGCCGCGCTCATCCGGCCGGTGGCTGGCCATCCAACCCATGCCGCCGGTGGATGGCGGACTCGAAATCCTCACCGACGACGGTTCCTGGGCGCACCGCGTGTCCCGCGGGGTGCATGCGCTCACCGTCGACTACGTGCTGCGCATGCGAGGTCCGCTCAACGAGGCGCTGGTCGAGGAATTTCGCGCCGCCACGGATTGCGAGGGTGAACCGATGAGCATCCTGCGCGCCGAGGCGCAGTTCGGCGAGGGATTCAATCATTGGCTCAACATCACGGTCCGCGCGACCCGCTCCGCGCTGGTGAGGCATTGGTGGGGCGCGCGCGGCATCATCGTCAGCCGTCTGATGCGGGTTCGCTTCGGACCGGTTCACTTGTCGCGGGAATTGCCGCGCGGACATTCGCGCGCCATGCTCCCGAGCGAGCGCAACGCGCTGATCAATGAGATCGATGCCGCCAAGCAGGCCGCCGTCGCGGCCAAAGCAGAGGCCGCCGGACAGGGTGCGGCGTGATCGCGGGGGCGCCGCGCCTCACTGCGCCTCGAGATATTGTCCGTCGATGCCGCGGCCGAGCCCGGAGAGCACGTACAAGAATGCGCCGCTGACGGACGCCGGCGTGGGCACGGTGTTCGGATCCTCTGCGGGATACGCGGCCGCCCGCAGAGCCGTGCGGATGCGGCCCGGATTGATGCTGTTGACTCGGATGTTCGGTTCGCCCTCGAGTTCGGAAGCCAGCAGGCCGCGCACCGACTCCAAGCCATTCTTCGACACAGCGTACGCCCCCCAATAAGGCCGCGGGTTCTTCACGATGCCGCTGCTCACGAAAATGACCGAGGCGTCCGCCGACTTACGCAGCGCCGGCAGCAAGATCTGCGTCAAAATGAACGGTGCGGTGAGGTTCACGTGCAGCACCCGGCACCAGGTCGGCACGTCGTACTGTTCGAGCGGGGTGCGGTCTCCCAACAAAGCGGCCGCGTGAACCAGCCCGTCGAGTCTGCCGAATTCCGCGTCGAGGGTGGCCGCGAGATGATCGTACTCGACCGCCGTCGCCGTGGCGAGATCGAGCAGGGCGATCGCGGGCTGCGGCGCTCCCAGAGCGACGACTTCATCATAGACGCGGTCGAGCTTGGCGCGGCTTCGCCCCGAGAGAATCACACTCGCGCCGCTTCGCGCGCAGGCGATCGCCAGCGCCTTGCCGAGACCGCTGCCGGCGCCGGTGATGAAGATGACGCGACCGGTGAGCAAGCCGGGCTCGGGCGTGAATTGCGCCGGAATCAAGTCGGGACCTCATCCGACGCATCCTCTTCGGCGGCCGGAATGCGCGGCGTGCGGGCGAGCCCGGTCACCGGTTCGAGGGGTTCGATCTCCCGATTCACCCGCATGCCGAGTTCCGGAAAGCGCCGCGCGGCCGGCAGCACCTGTTGCTCCAGCGAGCCCACCGCCTTGTTGAATGATTCCACGCTGGTGCCCAGAGATTTTCCCAGCCGGCCCAGGTGTTCGCCGAACACCGCCAGGCGTTTGTACACGTCCTCGCCGAGGCGGCGAATCTCCGCGGCATTATCCGCCAAAATCGTCTGCTTCCAGCCGTAGGAGACGGCCTTCAGCAGGGCGACCAGACTGGTGGGCGTCGCCAGCATGACGTTCTGGCGCAAGGCGTCGTCCATCAGAGCCGGATTCTCTTGCAGCGCCGCGGAGAGAAACTGATCGCCCGGCAGAAACAGGACCACGAAATCCGGGCTGCGCTCGAACTGGGCCCAGTACTGCTTCGAGGACAATTCCCGCACCCGCGCGCCGACGATCTGCGCGTGGCGGCGCAACTGCGTATCCCGAGTCTCCTCATCCTGCGCTTCGACCGCCGCGAGATAGGCCTCGAGCGGGGTCTTGACGTCGACGATGATGTCGCGCTGCTCCGGCATGTGGACGATCATGTCGGGGCGAACGACGCCCGACTCGGTCACCTGGTGCGGCTGCTCGGTGAAGTCGACGTGCGCGGTCATGCCGGACAATTCGACCAGCCGGTGCAGGGTGATCTCGCCCCATTGTCCGCGCACATCCGGCCGGCGCAGCGCGGTGACGAGATTGCGCGTTTCGCGCGACAGCAAGGTCTGGCCGCTCGCCAGCACTTCCATCTGTGTCTTGAGGGTGGCAAAGGCATCGATGCGGTCGCGTTCGATCGACTGGATCTGAGCTTCGGTCCGGGTGAGCGCCTCGCGAATCGGCCGCACCAGGGATTCGATCGCGGTTTCGCGCTCCTTGAGCGCCTGTGCGGCGTCCTGCTGCTGGCGGGTCAGGCGTTCGCGCGCCAATTGCAGAAACACTTCGCTGTTGCTCTGCAAGCTGTCGCGGGCGAGTTCGCCGAAGACCGCCTGCAATTGTTCCCGTGCGCGCGTCAGCGCCTGCTCGCGCTCGGCGCTGACCGTCTCCTCGGTCTTGAGCCGCGCGCGCAGCAGTTCCGAATCGATGCGCAATGATTGTTCGCGCCGTGCGCGCCAGAGCAGCGCCGCGAGTGCGCCGAGCGCCGTGCCCACTGCCAGCGCCAACCAGTGGCCGGCTTCGTTCATACGCGGCCGCTGGCTTCGAGCCAATCCAACAGGTTCGAGGGCTGCTCCAAATAGCCGTCCCCGCCCCACGCCGTCGAGTCCTCGCCGGCCTGCAGATACCCATAGTTGGCGACCAGCGCCGGCATGCCCGCCGCATGCGCCGCCTGCACGTCGCGCTCGGCGTCGCCCACGTAAACGCATTCACCGGGGGAGACGCCGGCCAGCGTCGCGGCGTGCATCAGCGGCAGCGGATGCGGCTTGCGCTCGGGCAGGGTATCGCCGCTCACCACGCAGGCGAAGCGCGCGCGCAGCCGCAGTTGCTCCAGGAGCGGATCGGTGAGCCACGCCGGTTTGTTGGTGACGATCCCGGACTTGAGCCGCCGCCCGTCCAGCCCCACGAGAACCTCATCCATACCGGGAAACAGACGGGTGCCGACGCTCAAGGATGCGCGGTAAATCTCCAAGAATCGCGCCTGCAGGGCAGCCATCCTCGCATCGGCCGCGTCCGGGAAGCCGGTCCGCACGAGCCGCGCCGCGCCATGACTCACGTCGCCGCGCACTCGATCGTACGGCAGCGGCGCGAGGCCTTCCTCGCCGCGCAGCGTGTTGAGCGCGCCCACCATGTCGGGGGCGGTGTCGAGCAACGTGCCGTCGAGGTCGAACAAAATTGCGCGCAGCGGGGCCGTCATATCAAGTGGCGGTGCGGACGAAATCGGCGAGGTAGTTCACGTCGGTGTTCGGCGTGAGGCGAAACGCGCGCGTCAAGGGATTGTAGCCGATGCCGGTCAAGTCCTTGAGCTCGAGACCCGCCGCACGGCCCCAGCGGGCGAGCTCCGAGGGCCGGATGAATTTCATATATTCGTGGGTGCCCCGCGGCAGCACCCGCGCGATGTATTCCGCGCCGAGGATGGCCACCGCAAACGCCAGGGGATTGCGGTTGAGCGTGGAGACGATGACGCGGCCGCCGGGCTTGACCAACGCGGCCAGCGCGTTGACGGTCGCGGCCGGATCCGGCACGTGTTCGAGCATTTCCATGCACGTCACGAGATCGAAGGCGGCGGGGCGCTCCTGCGCCAGCTCCTCGGCGCTGATCGCGCGATAGTCCACGCGAACCGCGCTCTCGAGCGCGTGCAATTCCGCGACATCGAGCACCCCGCGCGATAAGTCGACGCCGAGCACCTCCGCACCGGCGCGCGCCATGGCCTCGGACAGAATGCCCCCACCGCAACCCACGTCGAGCGTCTGCTTGCCGGGCAGGGCGACCGCTCGTCGGATGTATTCGAGCCGCAACGGATTGAGCTGGTGCAGGGGCTTCGAGGATCCTTGCGGGTCCCACCAGCTCTGCGCGAGCGCCGTGAACTTGGCGATCTCCGCGGGATCCGCGTTTCGAGTCGAGACATTCATCGCCGCCCCTCTCCCATGTTGAATTGGCCCATGTTGTATTGGCCCATGTTGAATCGCGAAGCCCACTCGTTGGCGCGTGCGGCGACGGCAGGCCAGTCCAAGCGCGTGAATTCCGCGCTCGAGAGCAGCTGCCGGCCCGCCACCCACACATCGCTCACGCACTCGCGGCCGCCGCCGAACACCAATTGTGTCACGGGATTGCCCATCGGTTGAGTGGCGGGGCCGGCGAGGTCGACGCAGCACAGGTCGGCCCACTGGCCGGGCTCGAGTGCGCCGACGTCGGCCTCGAGTCCCAAAGCCGCGGCCCCGCCGCAGGTGGCGATCGCGAGCGAGTCCCACGCGGCCTGCGATTCGCCCGCCCGCGATTCGCCCGCGGCCTGCGACACAAGCGCGAGCAATTTCATCTCGCCCCAGACATCCTGAGTTTGATCGGCGCCGCCGCCGCTGCCGACACTCAGGCGAATACCCGACGCCGCGAGTGCGCCGATCGCCGGCAATCCGAAGCCGCGTTTCAGGCTCGACTGAGGGCAGAGGGTCAGGGATATTCCGCAGCGCCGCGCGAGCTCGATGTCCCGTGCCGTCGCATGCGCCATGTGAACCGCGCGCAACGCCGGCGTGAGCAGGCCCAAGTTCCACAGCCGCTCGAGCGGACGCGCCCCGTGCCGCGCGATCGAGCCGTCGATCTCAGCCGCGGATTCGTGCAGGTCGAGCACGATTCCCGCATCGAGCTCGTCGGCCAATGCCGCGGTGCGCGCCAAGGCCGCATCGCTCAATGTAGAGACCCGGTGCGGTGCGAACACGGTGGAAATGGACGGATGGCCGCGGTATTCGTCGCGCACGTTCAGGCCTTCGGTCAAATAGTCGGCGGCGCTCTTCGAGGGACCGGCCGTCTCGGTCACCGGCATGCCGATGACGATGCGCATCCCTTGATCGGCGGCGGCGCGGGCAGCCTCGTGCGGAAAGTAGCCGCGATCCGCAAAACAGGTGATGCCCGCCCGCAGCATCTCGGCGATCGCCACAAGGATGCCGTCGCGCGCGAATTCGGCGCCGACGATCCGCTCATCGGGCGGCGTCGAGCCCGCCGCCACGCCTCGGAACAGCGACGTCGCCGCGTGGGTATCGGCGTTGACCATGCCCGGCATCAGCAGATGCGCGGGTCGCCGGATGAGGACGGTGCAGGCATAGCGCTGCGCCGCGAGGGTGGCCGGGAGAACCTCGAGAATCCGGCCGTCGCGCACCACCACGGCATGGTGTTCGAGGACCGCGCCGCGTGCGCGCATCGGCACGATCCAACGGGCTTCGATGCATAGATCGGCGTGAACGGCGGGCATTCCCAAGTATATCGGCTTATCCCCAACGCATGCTCAAGAGCGAGGCGGATATGTGCTAGAATGGCCGGATGTTGAGACCCCGTCTCGCCTCCCTTAAACCCGCTGAATAGAAGCCGATAAAAGGCTCACCGGACTCTCGCAAATGGCCGAGATCGCTCGCGAAATATTGCCCGTAAATCTCGAGGACGAGATGCGCAAGTCGTATCTCGACTACGCGATGAGCGTCATCGTCGGGCGCGCCTTGCCGGATGTGCGCGACGGGTTGAAGCCCGTGCATCGGCGTGTGCTCTATGCGATGCGCGAATTGAGCAACGACTGGAACAAGGCCTACAAGAAATCCGCCCGCGTGGTGGGCGATGTCATCGGCAAATACCATCCGCACGGCGATGTCTCGGTGTACGACGCCATCGTGCGCATGGCGCAGCCGTTCTCGATGCGCTACCTGCTGGTCGACGGCCAGGGAAACTTCGGTTCGGTCGATGGGGATCCGCCCGCGGCCATGCGCTACACCGAAGTGCGCATGTCGAGAATTGCCGGCGAACTGCTGGCCGATATCGACAAGGAAACCGTCGATTTCAACCCGAATTACGATGAGTCGGAGAGCGAACCGTCGGTGCTGCCGACGCGCGTGCCGAACCTTTTGGTCAACGGCTCCTCGGGTATTGCGGTCGGCATGGCGACCAATATCCCGCCGCACAATCTGACCGAAATCATCAGCGCCTGCATCGCACTGATCGAGAACCCCGACATCACGCTCGCGCAATTGATGCAAATCGTGCCCGGACCGGATTTCCCCACCGCGGGTTTGATCAACGGCGCGCAGGAAATCGTCGCCGCCTACAAGACCGGCCGCGGCCGCGTGCACGTGCGTGCGCGCACGCATTTCGAGGACGTGGGCAAGGGAGATCGCCAGGCGATCATCATCACCGAGCTGCCGTACCAGGTGAACAAGGCGCGGCTCATCGAGCGGATCGCCGACCTGGTGCGCGACAAGCTCATCGAGGGCATCGCCTCGGACGGACTGCGCGACGAATCGGACAAGGACGGCATGCGCGTGGTGATCGAACTGCGGCGCGGCGAGGTGCCGGAGATCCTGCTGAACAATCTGTATGCGCAGACGCCGATGGAAACGGTGTTCGGCATCAACATGGTCGCGCTCGTCGACGGTCAGCCGCGCCTGCTCAGCTTGAAGGAAATGCTCGATGCGTTCCTGCGCCATCGGCGCGAAATCGTCACGCGCCGCACGGTCTTCGAGCTGCGCAAGGCGCGCGAGCGCGGGCACATCCTCGAGGGACTGGCCATCGCACTCGCCAACATCGACGAGATCATTGCGGCCATCAAGGCCTCGCCGTCGCCGGCGGAGGCGAAGACCGCCTTGATGTCGCGGCCGTGGGCCGCCGGCGCGGTGCCGGAGATGCTGGCCCGCGCCGGATCCATCACGACGCGCCCGGAGGGCGAGGTCGGCGCGTTCGGCATCGTGCCGGGCGGGTATCGGCTTGACGAGATCCAGGCGCAGGCGATCCTGGAGATGCGCCTGAATCGGCTCACCGGACTCGAGCAGGACAAGATCATCGCCGAGTTCCAGGAGTTGCTCGCCCAGATCCGCGATCTCGGCGACATTCTGGCACGCCCCGAGCGCCTGCTCGAGGTCATCCGCAACGAGCTCGAGTATATCCGCGACACCTTCGCCGACGCGCGGCGCACTGAAATCATCACCACTCACGAGGACCTCACGATCGAGGATTTGATCTCGCCCGAGGATGTGGTGGTGACGCTCTCGCACGGAGGCTACGCCAAGGCGCAGCCGGTTTCCGACTACCAGGCCCAGCGCCGCGGCGGCCGCGGCAAGGCGGCGACCAGCGTCAAGGATGAGGATTTCGTCGACAAACTATTCGTGGCGAATACGCACGACACGCTGCTGTGTTTTTCCGATCACGGAAAACTGTACTGGCTCAAGGTATATCAACTGCCCCAGGCGAGCCGCGGCTCGCGCGGCAAGCCCATCGTGAATCTATTGCCGCTGCAGGAGGGCGAGCGCATCAGCGCCATGCTCTCCATCAAGGAATTCGAGGAAGGCAGGTACGTGTTCATGGCGACGAGCCTCGGCACCGTGAAGAAGACCTCCCTGGCGCTGTTCTCGCGGCCGCGGGCGAGCGGCATCATCGCCGTGGCGCTCGAGCCGGGCGACAAGCTGGTCGGCGTTGCGATCACCGACGGCACGCGGGACATATTGCTGTTCACCACCGGCGGCAAGGCGATTCGCTTCGTCGAGGACGAGGTGCGCCCCATGGGCCGCGAGGCGGCGGGCGTGCGCGGCGTGAAGTTGAGCGATGAGCAGCGCGTCAATGCGCTCATCGTGGCCGACCAGGGATTCATTCTCACCGCATCGCAAAACGGCTTCGGCAAGCTCACGCCGCTCGATGATTTTCCGCGGCACGGCCGCGGCGGCCAGGGCGTGATCGCATTGCAGATCACCGATCGGAACGGACGGATGGTCGGGGCTCTGCAGGTGAGCGTGGACGATGAGATCATGCTCATGAGTCAGAACGGCGTTCTGGTACGAACGCCCGTGAAGGACATTTCCGTGGTCGGGCGCAATACCCAGGGCGTGCGCTTGATCCGGCTGGAAGAAGGCGATCAGCTGTCGGGGCTCGAGCGGATCGACGGACTTGCCGGTGAAGTGGACGAGGCGTCCGATCCGCAAAACGGAGACGTCCCCGACGCGCCGGCGAGCGACCCCTCGACCGATTGATGCGCGTCTTCAATTTCTCTCCCGGACCTGCCGTGTTGCCGCTCGAGGTGCTCGAGCAGGCGCGCGACGAACTGCTCGATTGGCGGGGGACCGGCGCGTCGGTGATGGAGATCAGTCATCGCGGCAAAGAATTCGGAGAGGTCGCAGAGGCGGCCGAGGCGGATTTGCGGGACCTGTTGTCGATCCCGGCCGATTATCGGGTGTTGTTCATGCAGGGCGGAGCGTCGGCGCAATTCTCGCTCGTGCCGATGAATCTTGCGGCATCGGACACCACGGTCGACTATGTGAACACCGGGCACTGGTCGCGCAAGGCGATCGAGGAGGCGGCCCGCTATTGCCGGGTGCACGTGGCCGGCGACGCCGGGGGTGATTACTCGCGCGTGCCGGCGCAGACCGAGCTGCGTTTCAGCGAGAATGCCGCGTATCTGCATTACACGCCGAATGAGACCATCAGCGGCGTCGAATTCTCCTATGTGCCCGTGAGCGCGGGTGCTCCGTTGGTGGCGGATCTCTCGTCCAGTATTTTATCGCGGCCGATCGACGTCGCGAAATTTGGACTGATCTACGCGGGAGCACAGAAGAACATCGGTCCCTCGGGCCTCGTGGTGGTGATCGTGCGCGATGACCTCATCGGCCGCGCGCGGCCGGAGACGCCGCATGTGTTCGATTATCGCGCCGTCGCCGAGAATCGGTCCATGCTGAACACGCCGCCGACGTTCGCCTGGTACATGGCGGGTTTGGTGTTCAAGTGGCTGAAGCGGTCCGGCGGGTTGGCGGCGGCCGGCGAGCGCAATCGCCTCAAGGCCGCGACGCTCTATGCCGCGATCGATGCCTCGAAACTCTATGCGAATGCGGTGGCGAAGGACGCGCGTTCGTGGATGAATGTGACGTTTCATTTGAAAGAACCCGCGTTGAACCAGGCATTTCTCGACGCGGCGGCCGAGGCCGGCCTCAAGGGCCTCAAGGGCCATCGGGTGGTGGGCGGTATGCGCGCGAGCCTCTACAACGCCATGCCTCTCGCCGGCGTCGAGGCACTGATCGCGTTCATGCGCGAGTTCGAGCGGCGGCACGGGTGATGCGCAAAGTCAGCGCGAACAAACCTCGACCCTCCAAGCCCCGGACGTCAAAACGACCGGAACGGTCGCAAGACTCCGCGGCCGCCGGGCAACCGGGGCTCGCGCCGGCCGCCGGCGGCCTCTCGAACATCCGCGACGGCATTGATGCCATCGATGCCCGGATTCACGGACTCCTCAATGAGCGTGCGCGGCTCGCGCAATTGGTCGGCATCTCCAAGACGGCTTCCGGCAAGGCGGTGGATTTCTACCGGCCCGAGCGCGAAGCCGAAGTGCTGCGGATGGCGCTCGAGCGCAATCAAGGCCCGCTGCGCGATGAGGAGATCGCCCGATTGTTCCGCGAGATCATGTCGGCCTGTTTGGCGCAGCAGGAGCCCCTCAAGGTGGCGTTCCTCGGGCCGGAAGGCACCTTCACCCAGGCGGCCGTGCTGAAGCATTTCGGCTCCTCGGTGCGGGCATTGCCCTTGCCGGCGATCGATGAGGTGTTTCACGAAGTCGAAGGCGGCATCGCCGACTTCGGCGTCGTGCCGATCGAGAATTCGAGCGAGGGCACGGTCAATCACACTTTGGACATGTTCCTGGCCTCGGCGCTCAAGATCTGCGGCGAGGTGGAACTGCGCATCAATCATCATTTGATGGGCCGGATGAGCGGCACTTCGGACATCAAGCGCGTGTGTGCGCATCCACAGGCGCTGGCGCAATGCCGCGGTTGGCTGGACGATCAGCTCCCCGACGTGGAGCGCATCCCCGTCGCGAGCAACGCCGAAGGCGCGCGGCGCGCACGCGACGAACGCGGCACGGCCGCGATTGCGAGCCGCGCGGCCGCCGAGATCTATGGGCTCACGCTGCTCGCGAATGAGATCGAGGATCGGCCGGACAACACGACCCGATTCCTGGTCGTGGGCAGAAAGTTGTTCAGCGCCAGCGGCGTCGATCGCACCACGCTGCTGGTGTCGGCCGCCGATACCGACGACGCGGGAGCGCTGTTCCGCCTGCTCGAGCCGCTGTCCGAGCATCGGGTCAACATGACCCGCATCGAATCGCGGCCATCGCGCAAGCGCAAGTGGGATTACGTATTTTTCATCGACGTCGAGGGGCACGTGAGCGACCCGCCGGTCGCCAAGGCGCTCGCCGCGCTCGAGCAGCGCGCCTCGTTGTTCAAGGTGCTGGGCTCGTATCCGAGGGCGGTCCTCTGAGCGCTGAGCCGCGCAGCTTCGAGGTCCGCCCCGCGCAAGCCGTGTCGGGCGCCATCGTGGTTCCCGGGGATAAGTCCATTTCGCACCGCGCGTTGATGCTCTGCGGTATCGCCGACGGCACGAGCGAGGTGACGGGTTTTCTGGCCGGCGAGGATTGCCTCGCCACCCTCACCGCGATGCGGGCGCTCGGAGTGCGGATCGAGCGGCCGGCACCCACGCGCGTCGTGATTCACGGGGCGGGGCTGCGCGGCCTGCGCGACGCGGGGCGCGCGCTCGATATGGGAAACGCGGGAACCGCGATGCGATTGTTCACCGGACTGCTGTCGCCGCAGGCCTTCGGTTCGCGGTTGGTCGGCGACTCCTCGCTGATGAAGCGCCCGATGGAGCGGGTCGCGAAGCCGCTGCGCGAGATGGGAGCCGATGTGCGCACCCATGACGGGACCCCGCCCGTCGACATCCTCGGCGGCCGCAACCTGCACGGCATCACGTACCGCATGCCGGTGCCGAGCGCCCAGGTCAAATCGGCGGTGCTGTTGGCGGCGCTCTATGCGGATGCTCCGACGACCGTGATCTCGCCCGCGATCAACCGCGATCACAGCGAGCGCATGCTGACGGCCTGCGGAGTGCGTATCGACATCGAGGGCCTGGCCGCGACGCTGCATCCCCCGCAGGCGCTCGCCAATCTGCGCCTCGACGTGCCGGGCGATTTCTCCTCGGCCGCGTTTTTCATCGTGGCCGGCCTGTTGGGCGCGAACTCATCGGGCTTGTTGATCCAAAATGTGGGATTGAATCCGACGCGGACCGGACTGCTCGATGTGTTGCGCAGCATGGGCGGGGACATCGAGATCCTCAACGAGCGGCACAGCGGCGCGGAGCCGGTCGGGGATTTGCGGGTGCGTCGGTCCGCCTTGCGGGGCGTCGAGATGCCCGCGGCGCTGGTCCCGCTCGCCATCGACGAACTGCCGGTGCTGTTCATTGCGGCCGCCTGCGCGTCGGGCGAGACCGTGGTGACGGGCGCACTGGAGCTGCGGGTGAAGGAAAGCGATCGGATCGCCGTCATGAGCGCGGGGCTCACGGCGCAGGGGGTCGTGCACCAGGTGCTGCCCGACGGGATGCGCATCGAGGGTCGCGGCGAAGGCCCGGCGTTCACGGGTGGTGAGGTCGACAGTGGCGGCGATCACCGGATCGCGATGTCCTTCGCGGTTGCGAGTTTGCGGGCATCGCAGGCGATCACCATCCGCGATGTGGCGAACGTCGCGACCTCGTTTCCGGGCTTCGTCGAGCTGGCCCGTTCGGTGGGCTTGGGCCTGTCATGACCAGCGTGCCGGTATTGACCATCGATGGACCCTCCGGGTCCGGAAAAGGAACGGTGAGCCGGGCCGCCGCACGCGCGCTCGGCTGGGGGTTGCTCGATAGCGGTGCGCTGTACCGGTTGGTGGCCCTGGCGGGCCGCAGAGCCGGAATCGGTCTCGAGAATGAGGCCGGGCTCGCCCGACTGGCCGGTTCCTTCGATATTCGCTTCGGCTCCACCGAGTCGGGCGAGGAAGTCGTCCGGCTCGACGGTACGGAGGTGACGGATGCCATCCGCACCGAGCAGGCGGGCAATGATGCCTCCAAGGTCGCCGCCTTGCCGGCGGTGCGCGCGGCCCTGCTGGAGCGCCAGCGGCGCTTTGCCGCACCCCCAGGCCTGGTGGCCGATGGGCGCGATATGGGCACCGTGGTGTTCCCTCAGGCGATGGTCAAGATTTTTCTGACGGCGAGCGCCGAAGAGCGGGCCGCCAGACGCTATAAGCAGTTGAAAGAAAAGGGGGTTGCTGCTACCCTTGCCGCCCTTTCGCTGGAGATAGCGGAGCGCGATCGGCGCGATATGAATCGTGCGATTGCGCCTCTTGTCGCAAGCGCCGACGCGGTCCTGCTGGACACAACGGGTATGTCCGTCGATGCGGTGATTGATCGCGTCTTGAGAGAAGTTCGCGGGCGGTTGAGGCTGGACGAGTGAATGGTGAAGAGAGTGTGGAAGATCAGGTTGCGGCACTCAAAGGAACGAGGGCCGTCATTTTAAGTTAACCCTCGAGTACACAGGATCCGTGCCGGGGAATCGTCAAGAGAAAACATGACAGAAAGTTTTGCGGAACTGTTCGAACAAAGCATAGCCAGCCAGCGCATTCGCCCCGGCACCATCCTCAACGGCCTGATCGTCGAAGTAGGCCAGGACTACGTGATCGTCAACGTCGGATTGAAGTCCGAGGCGGTGATCCCCTCCGACCAATTCAAGAACGAAAAAGGCGAAATCGAAGTCGCCGTGGGCGAGACCGTCGAGGTCGCCCTGGACAGCGTGGAGGACGGTTCGGGAGAGACCCGCCTGTCGCGCGAAAAGGCCAAGCGCGCCCGGACCTGGACGCGCCTCGAGACCGCGTTCGAGAAGCAGGAAGTGGTCATCGGCATCATCACCGGCCGCGTCAAGGGCGGCTTTACGGTCGAGATCGACAATGTGCGCGCGTTCCTGCCGGGCTCGCTGGTCGACGTGCGCCCGGTGCGCGATCCGTCGTACCTGGAAAACAAGCCGCTCGAGTTCAAGGTCATCAAACTCGATCAGAAGCGCAACAACGTCGTCGTCTCGCGGCGCGCCGTGGTCGAACAGGAATACAGCGCCGAGCGCTCGGCGCTGCTCGACAACCTGCAGGAAGGCGCGGCGGTCAAAGGGGTGGTCAAGAATCTCACCGACTACGGCGCCTTCGTCGACTTGGGCGGCATCGATGGCTTGCTGCACATCACCGATATGGCGTGGAAGCGCGTCAAGCATCCGTCCGAAGTCGTCAAGGTGGGCGAGGAAATCGACGTGCGGATCCTGAAGTTCGACCGCGAACGCCAGCGCGTCTCCCTGGGGCTCAAGCAATTGGGCGCCGATCCGTGGCAGAACATCGCGCGCCGCTATCCGGCCAACACCCGTCTGTTCGGCAAGGTCACGAACATCGCCGACTACGGCTGTTTCGTCGAGATCGAGGAGGGCGTCGAGGGCCTCGTGCACGTGTCCGAAATGGATTGGACCAACAAGAATGTGAATCCGGCCAAGGTCGTGCACGTCGGGCAGGAGGTCGAAGTGATGGTGCTCGACATCGACGAGGAGCGCCGCCGCATCAGCCTGGGCGTGAAGCAGTGCAAGACCAACCCCTGGAAGGAGTTCGCCGAGAACTACAACCGCGGCGACAAGGTCAGCGGGCAGATCAAATCGATCACCGATTTCGGTATTTTCA
>Ga0181537_10000955_pt1 | contig 27198 bp, 23 predicted proteins | sample PEATcosm2014_Bin_39_FD_119765 | JGI IMG/M metagenome (GOLD analysis project Ga0181537, IMG submission 119765) | Peatland microbial communities from MTU Mesocosm Facility, Houghton, MI, USA - PEATcosm2014_Bin23_10_metaG | ecosystem: Environmental > Terrestrial > Soil > Wetlands > Peat | place...
ATGTGCTGGCGCTCGGCATGCTGACGGCGATGCACCGCTGCTTCGACCTGATCGAGGGCTATCGCGGCACGCGGCTGCGCATGCAGGACATTCCGCCGAAGGATACCGCCACCTTCGACATGATCTGCCGCGCCGAGACCATAGGCGTGTTTCAGATCGAATCGCGGGCGCAGATGAGCATGCTGCCGCGCCTGCGGCCGCGCAATTTCTATGACCTGGTGATTGAAGTGGCGATCGTGCGTCCCGGTCCGATCCAGGGCGATATGGTGCATCCCTATCTGCAACGCCGCGAACAGCCGGACACTGTCAGTTACCCGAGCGCGGCGCTCAGGAGCGTACTGCAGAGAACCCTCGGCGTACCGATCTTCCAGGAGCAGGTGATGCAGATCGCGGTGGTGGCCGCGGATTTCACTCCCGGCGACGCCGATGGGCTGCGCCGGGCAATGGCCGCCTGGAAACGTCGCGGCGGCCTTACGCCCTACCGCGAGCGGTTACTGTCCGGCATGGCGAGAAATGGCTACAGCGGCGAATTCGCCGAGCAGATCTACAAGCAGATTCTGGGTTTCGGCGAATATGGTTTTCCCGAGTCCCACGCCGCCTCGTTCGCGCTGCTGACCTACATCTCCTGCTGGCTCAAATGCCACGAGCCGGCAGCCTTCGCCGCCGCGCTGATCAACAGCCAGCCGATGGGCTTCTATTCTCCGGCGCAGATCACGCAGGATGTACGCCGCAACGGCGTGCCGGTGCGGCCGGTCGATGTCAGCATCAGCGATTGGGACTGCACGCTCGAACCGGACAGTTGCCTGCCGCAGGGGCAACCCGCGCTGCGCCTGGGAATGCGGCTGGTGCGTGGCCTGCCACGCGCCGACGCCGAGCGCATCGTGGCCGAACGTGTGCAGCGAGCCTTTGCCAGTATCGATGAACTCGCGGCGCGCGCGCTGCTATCGCGGCGCTCGATCCAGGCGCTGGCCGCGGCTGGCGCGCTCGGCACCCTGAGCGCGCACCGCCATGACGCCAACTGGCGGGCGCTGGGCGTCGAGCGGCTGCCCGGTCTCATCGCCGGGTTTTCAGCCAGCGAAGCGGCGCTGGCTCTTCCGGCACCGACCGAGCGCCAGGATATCCTGGCCGACTACCGGCATCTGGGCCTGACCACCGGCCGCCATCCGCTGGCGCTGCTGCGCCCGGCGCTGGTACGCAAGGGATTTCGCAGCAGCAGCGATCTGCAGCAACTCGCCGACGGCAGCAGCGTGCGGGTCGGGGGGCTGGTGACCCACATGCAGCAGCCGGCAACCGCCTCGGGAGTGGTGTTTGCCTCACTGGAGGATGAGACCGGTATTGTCAATATCATCCTGTGGCCCAAGGTATTCGCGGCGCAGCGCCGCTGCGCGCTCGAATCGAGCCTGTTGGTGGTCGAAGGCACGCTGCAACGGCGTGATCGCGTCGCGCACGTGATCGCGCAGCGGCTGCGCAACGGCTCGGCATGGCTCGGGGGGATACGCCGGGATTCGAGGGATTTTCATTAAACCGCGCACTACCAAATCGATCCGGTCATTCGACACGGTTGTGCCTACGGTTGCAAAATGTGCCTCGTGAAACTCATCGACGCCCGCCGCCTCGCGATGTCATTGCCCGAGGTTACAGAAGAGCCCCACTTCGAGTACACGTCGTTTCGCGTCAGGGGCAAGATTTTTGCGACCGCCCCGCCGGGTGGCAGGTACCTGCATATCTTCGTCGCTGACGAAGACCGTGAGCTGCCCCTGCTGATGCAACCTGATGTTATCGAGAAGCTATGGTGGGGCGGCAAGGTGCGCGGGCTGCGTGTCACGCTGCACGACGCCAAAATGCCCATCGTCGCCCGCCTGATTAAGAAGGCATGGTCGCGTAAGGCCCCAAAGGCGCTGGCGGCGAGGATGCGCGCGTCTGAGCAATAAGCATTAACGGTAGGCGGCGGCGACCGGCTACGCGGGGCTTGCCGGTTCCCATAGCTCGATCGGATTGCCCTCCGGATCGTGCAGTCTGGCGAAGCGGCCATAGGGAGAAGTTTCAGGATCCACCTTCACCTCAATGCTGGACTTCTGCAGCTGAGCGACCATGGCGTCCAGACTTCGAACTCGAAAGTTCACCATCCACGCTTGCTGCTTCGACCCGAAATAATCCGTATCCATCGCAAACGGAGTGAATGCGGTCGGGCCGGCGGCTTGCTGCCACACTCGATGGTCGATCCCGAGATTGAGTTGATACCACTGCGCCAATTTCTTGGGGTCGCGGCTGCGGAAGAATAGCCCGCCGATGCCCAGTACACGCTCGGTTGGAAGATTCATCTGCGTCTCCACTGCATCGGGCAGCGCGCCCTCCGTCGTTGTTACGGCGGCCCACGTTGCCGCGCCCATTATCACCGTTCTGCGGTCGACCAGCATGGTTGGCTCTCCTCACCGTGAACTGCAAATGACCCCGTGATTATCTCAGCAGAACCAACCGGCCGTCAGCGATGTCTGAACAGCGAGCGCCGGCAGTGCACAAAAAGCTGCCACCGGCCGCAACAGAAAAGTGGTGATGAGCCAACTGATCAATTCCGTGGTGCGCTTCGACTTTCACCTTATCAGTAGCCGTGGCAGAGAGCTTCCGCCGGGAGCGGATGAGTTCACAACTTTCCTGAAGAGCTACGTTGCTACGTGGGCGGGACGCGCGGGAGTGCTGTGAGCGAGCTCTTCCAACCGGATATCAGATCGCGCCGTGCTCGAGCACCGGTGGGCCGGCATGATGCGGGCGGAACAGCCGCCAGTGTTCGGCCAGCAGCACGAACAGCAGGCTCGACAGCCCGCAGGCAAATGCGCCGCTGGCCAGCGGCAGCGTGGCGCCGTCGAAGCGCCGCCCGATCAGCGCGCCAACCACCGCGCCGCCAAAGGTGCTGATGAATCCCTGCAGCGAGGCGCCAATGCCTGCTACCGACCCCACCGGCTCCATCGCCATCGCACCGAAGTTGGAAGCGGTCAATCCGATGCAGGCCATGGTAGCCGCCTGCAGCAGCACGAACGTCGGCAGGCTCTCCAGGCCGGCGGCGGCGATGAGCGTGTGCACCCCGGTGATGCCGATGAATACCAGCAATCCCAGGTGCGAGATGATGCGCATCCCTATGCGCTCCACGATCCTGGAATTCAGGAAGGCGGTGACGCCCATCGATGCGGCGCACAGCGCGAACATGGCGGGCATCAGGCCCGGGCGGTGAAATACGTTCTCGAAGATCTGCTGCACCATGCCGACGTACGCCAGAATGGATCCGAACATCACCGTCATCGCCAGCGTGTAACACAGCGAGGTACGGTTGCCGAGTACCAGCGTGGCCGCGCGCAGGATGTGATTCGCGGTCAGCGTCAGGCGGAATTCCGGGTGCAGCGTCTCCGGCAACCGCAGCAGCACCCACACGAACACCAGCGCGGCAAACGCGCCAAAGATCACGAAAATCGATCGCCATGGCGCCAGCAGCAGGATCAACTGGCCAAGGCTGGGGGCGAGAACCGGGACCATGAGGAACACGATGAAAGTCAGCGACATGACGCGCGCCATGTGGCGGCCGGAGTAAAGATCCCGGATCACGGAACGCGATACCACCATGCTGGCGGCCGCCAGTCCGTGCGCGAAACGCCATGCCAGCAGCGTGACGAAGCTGGTCGACAGTCCGGTGAGCACCGCGGCCGGCACGTACACCGACAGCCCGATCAGCAGCACCAGCCGCCTGCCAAACCGGTCGGAGAGCAATCCCCAGAACAGCTGGCCGCAGCCGACGCCGGCAAGATATGCGGTCACGATCCACTGGCTGTGATTTTCGTTGAGCAGGCCGAGTGCTGCGGCGATGGTCGGGAGCGCCGGCAACATCGTGTCGACGGCGATTGCCTGCGTCGCCATCAGGGCGGCCGCCATGGCGACAAATTCGCGAAATCCGATGGCTCTCGCTGCGGCTCCGGAGGACTCAGATTGCATTGCCGGACCATCCTACCTGAATGGCATGGCCGGCCGCGGCACTGGTGCCAGCAGGGTATCCGCGCGGCGCTAATGCCCCAGAGCGCTGCGCAGCGCCGCCAGTTCCGCGGCTGATTCGCCGACCAGCGCCTGGCAGATATCCGGATCGAGTCCGAGGTGCACGGCGGCTTTGCGGTTGCCGAGCCGGGCACGAATCAGTTCCGGCGAATCCTTGCACATCGACAGCATGTCGGCGATTTCCAGTACGTCGGCCAGCGCGGCACTGGTGCCGCGCAGCTCGCGTGCGCTGTCCTCGTAGCTGCTGACCGCGTTGACAATCTCCTCGGCCAGGAACCAGCTCTCGAGCAGCGCCTTGGCGATGTTGCCGTGCCAATCGCGCACGATGCGCTGGTACATGGTCTGGTCGCCGAACAGCGCCGGGTGGCGCATCGAGTGAGTGAGGATATAGAGCTTGCCGACCCCGTGCACCAGGCCGGTCAGCATCGCCATATCGGGACTGACTTTATTCGAGCGGCGCGCGACCACGAAGCACAGCGATGCCACCAACACGCTGTGCTGCCACAGCACGTTGAGGTGGCGCTCGATGCCCGCGAACGCCTTGGCGCGCCGCAGCTGCGCCATCGCAAAGCCAACGGCGGCAGCGCGCAACGAATCAAAGCCGAGCCGGGTCACCGCAGCGCGCAGTTCCGTGACCGGCTTGCCGCCCGGGTTCAGTGCGGCGGAATTCGCCATCGACAGCACGCGGGTTGCTAGCACCGGTTCAGCACCCAGCACCCGCACCACACGCTCGGCACTCGCACCTTCCTGCGACAGCACCTTCTGCACCCGCAATGCAACGTCCGGAAAACTGGGCAGCTCGATGGTGCTGGAGGACAGTTCGGTCGCCAGCTCGCGCACGAACTCGAACGCATCCATGCTCGCATCGCGCTGCATGGCCTGGCCTGGCGCCGGATCAGGGTTCTGCGCGGCGGTCATAAATTTCGTCTCATGGGCGGCAATGCTAAAACTCGCTCCAATCGTCACCCGAAGCCGCGCTCACGGCCGGCCTGGCCGCGGCCCTGTGAGTGGCTGGCTTTGATGCTGCTGGCGCGGGGGAAGTCGTGGACCAGGGTCGCGAGCCGGCGCGCCGTTCGCCGTGCGGTGCCGGCTGCTGCTTGCCGGCCGCTATCGCCACTTCAGGCGCTGCCGCGGACACGGACGCCGACGTACCCGGCACGGTGATGAATTCTGCACTGCTCGGCACGCCGCTGTAGCCGTCGCGTAGTTTGAAGAAAGCGGTGAGCTGCGACAGCCGTGCCGCCTGATCGTTCATCGAGGCGGCAGCGGCACTCGCCTCCTCCACCATCGCGGCATTCTGCTGCGTGCTCTCGTCCATCTGCAGCACAGCGCGGCTGATCTCTTCCGCGCTCGCGGCCTGTTCCTGGCTGGCGTTCGATATCTCACCGACTACATCGCTGACTTTCTTGACCGAGGCGACGATCTCGCCCAGGTGCTGGCCGGATTCGCTCACCAGGCGGCTGCCCTCGCCGACCTTGGCAACGCTGTCGTGGATGAGATCCTTGATTTCCTTGGCGGCCGAGGCGCTGCGCTGCGCCAGGCTGCGCACCTCGCTCGCCACTACCGCGAAACCGCGCCCCTGGTCGCCGGCGCGGGCCGCTTCCACCGCGGCATTGAGCGCCAGCAGATTGGTCTGGAACGCGATTTCATCGATCACGGATATGATGTCTGCGATTCTCTTGCTGGCGACGTCGATAGCCCCCATGGCAGCCACCGCGCGCTCGACGATCGAGCCGCCGAGTTCCGCCTGGTCGCGCGCCGCCTGCGCCAGCTTGTTGGCGAGCTTGGCGTTATCCGCATTCTGCTTCACCGTGGAAGTCATCGCCTCCATCGACGAGGCGGTCTCCTCCAGATTCGCCGCCTGCTGCTCGGTGCGCGCCGACAGATCCGAGGTGCCGGCGTTGATCTGGCGAGCGGCCGTCGCCACCGTCAGTGAACTCTCCTTGACGCCGCTCAGCACGCCGCTGAGCTTGCTCTGCATGACCTGCAAGGCCCGCATGGTGCGTGCCAGCTCGTCGCTGCCATGCACGCTGATATCGTGGGTATAGTCGCCATCCGCCAGCCGCGATACCACCCTGACCGCCTCGTTCATGCCACCGACCGTGGTCAAAATCACCACGCTCAGCGAGCCCAGCCCCACAAGTAGTGCAGCCGCTACGAGCAGCAGCATGTGGTTGCGCGCGCCGTACAGCTGTTCGAGCGAGCTCTCCAGCCGTTTCTGCGCTGCCTGCTGCATCGTGCTGTGCAGGTTGCTGATAGCAGCCGTGAGCTGCGAGGCATTCTTGACCACATCGTCGAGCGGTTCGCTGATGCTGCCGCTGGTGACATTTTCGCGCACATATCTGCCAAACGTCTCGAAGGCGCTCTTGACTTGCGACAGCGACTGCTCGGCAGCGGCGCGCATCGCTTCGTCGCCCGGGCCGCCGGCCGCGGCATGACGGATGTCGGCATCGATATCGTCGAGCGCGCTTTGAGCCAACACCTCGGTGCGCGTGATCTCCTGCACCTCGGCCATGGTCGGCTTGCCGGCGGCGCCGACGCCGGCGGCGCGCGAGCGCATCTCGGTCAGGTAGCTCTCATAGTTCGGGATGCGCATCACCGCGGCGTCGATCATGAAGGAGCCCACCGCGTCACCGTCGAGCGCCAGGCCGGACGTGGTGGCGATGTAGCTTCGGTATTCGAGGATCTTCTGCCGCAGCTGGCTGTGCATGCGGATCACTTCGGCAGTCGATGTCGGCTTGGCGCCGGCGAGCGCCGCCCACGCGTACTTGATCTCGTTCCAGCGTCGCGCGTCCTCGCCCGGGGTGGCGCCGTACTCGTCGCTGGCACCGTCCTGCCGGACCAGTGTCCGGTTCACGTCAGCGGTCGCAGCCTGCAGCTTCTCGGCCACGCCCTCGCCGGAGGCCGCGGCGGTGCTCCAGACCTCGTGCAGGCCGAGCGGCAGCAGGATCGTCTCCAGGCCCTGGTAGCGCTGCAGACCCGCGAGCTCGCGCGCGGCGACGTTGATGTACTTTTGCTTCTCGGATAGGAACAGCACCGTCAGCACGATCACAGGCACCATGGCAGCGATCGCAATGACCACCAGTTTGGTGGAAAAGTTCAGGCTGCGGATCCAACGGGTCATGGATGCATCTCCAACTGAATATCAGGCGCGTCTGGTGTGCGAACTGCGTCACATTGCGATGCCGCGCGCGCCGCAAGGGCCGCAATCCGGGCGATTCCTGACCATGTTTTCGGCCGCCCGACGCAAAACTTGATGCCACCGGCTTTGATCTGTTCAGTTTCCGGCGGCACGACGCTCCTCCCTGCCAGCGCCCGCTGCGATCACGGTTTCGGCGATCTGATCGATCGGCACGACGCGATCGACTGCTCCGAGAGCAACCGCCGCGCCCGGCATGCCCCAGACCACGCTGCTCTTCTCATCCTGGGCAATGGTATGCGCGCCGCGATCGCGCATTGCCCTCAAGCCACGGGCGCCGTCAGCCCCCATACCGGTGAGAATCACGCCGACCGCGTTCTGCCCGACCTGCTCGGCCACCGAGCGGAACAGCACGTCCACGCTTGGGCGATGCCGGTTGACCGGTGCAGCCTCGGACAGGCGGCAGCGATAGCGTGCACCGTCGCGTTCCACCTGCAGATGCCGGTCCCCGGGCGCGATGTAGGCGTGACCGGGCACGATCAACGCCCCATCGACCGCTTCCTGCACCGTGAGCTGCGAGCTGGCGTTGAGGCGCGCGGCGAACGGCGCACTGAATGCCGTCGGAATGTGCTGCGTTATCACGATGCCGGGCGCGGCCGGCGGCAGACGCTCGAGCACCCGACGGATCGCCTCGGTACCCCCGGTTGAGGCGCCAATGGCCACGATCTGGTCGGTGGTACGAAAGCGCAGCTCGGATTGGCCGCGATGCGCGCTGCCGGAATGGCCCGGAACCGGCGGCTGTTGCAACAGCGGCAGCACCTTGGCCACCGCGGCGACCTTGACCTTGCTGATCAGTTCGGTGGCGTAAGTTTCCAGCGCATGGGCGACGTCAACCTTGGGTTTGGTCACGAAATCAATGGCACCGAGTTCCAGCGCAGTCAGCGTGACGTCGGCGCCGCGTTCGGTAAGCGACGAGCACATGACCACCGGCATAGGCCGCAGCCGCATCAGATTGCGCAGGAATTGCAGCCCGTCCATGCGCGGCATCTCGACATCGAGCGTCAGCACGTCTGGATTGAGCGCCTTGATCTTCTCGCGCGCGATGTAGGCATCCGGCGCGGTGCCGATGACCTGCAGCGCGCTGTCGGCTCCCAGAACTTTGGTGAGCAGGGCGCGCACCAGCGCCGAATCGTCAATGATCAGCACCTTGATGCGCTTGCCTGCGGGTATGTCGTGGTCCATAGATATCTTCCTGTTATCTGTGGCGGTCAGAAAAGCTCGATGTCGCCGCCGACCGGTGTGGCATCGATATCGCGCAGATAGCGCGTCTCGTCGGCGACCACATAGCCTTCGCTGCGCGCCAGGCGCTTGACCCGGGCGAAACCGGTGGTCGGGTCATAAAGCACCTTGCGTGGATACAGGTCGCCGAGATCCTCGCCGATCACCTTGAAACCTTCGGCCTGCACGTATTGCTTAACGAAGCGGATATTGCGCGCCCCGACATCGCTCAGCGCATCGAGCACCTTGCCGCCGCCGACCAGCTTGAACTCGAGATCGTCGCGCCGCCCACCAAGCTTGAGGATCTCGTTAATCAGCCGCTCCATCGCGACATTGCCGAAGCGGGTCGAGGCGCTGGCGGTGCCGTTCCAGCTGCTGGCGCCGTCCGAGCGGTCCACCGGCAGCATGAAATGGTTCATGCCGCCGATGCGCCGGCGGCTGTCGCGTACGCAGGCCGACACGCACGATCCGAGCACCGTCCGTATCAGCTCCCCCTCGGCGGCTACGTAGTAGTCCCCGGGATGCAATGTCGCCACCACGGCATCTAGCCGGGCGTCAAAGCGACGCTGGATATGGCTGAACTGGCCCGGCGCACTCGACCCATCGTTTGCTGGCAGGTTCATCACGCCAGCCTGCGGTGGATGGTGTCACGTAGCAGCCGATACTGGGTGCTCACCTGCAGCAGCGACTCGGAATGGCCGAGGATCAGATGATCACCGGGGCGCTGCAGCGCAGCCATGCGAGCGACTATCCGGCGTTGTGTGTCCCGATCGAAATAGATCACGACATTGCGGCAGAAGATCGCATCGATCGGACCCGTCATCGGCCAGTCGTCCATCAGATTTAGCGTCTTGAAGCACACCAGGCGCTTGAGCTCCTCGCGCACCTGCAGATGGCGCGCATCCTGTGCCGGTTCGAACCAGCGCTGCACCCGGCTTTGCTCCACCTTCTGCAGTCGCTCGCCGGCGTAGATGCCGGCACGTGCATGGCTCAGGACATTGGTATCAATATCGGTCGCCAGGATCCGGACATCCCAGTCGTGCAGATGCCGCATGTTCTCGAGTACCACCATCGCGATCGAGTACGGCTCCTCGCCGGTCGAGCAGCCGGCCGACCAGAAGCGCATGCGCCGTGTGCCGGCGTTGCCGCGCTCGAGCGCCGGCAGCAGCCGCTGGGCCAGGAATTCGAAATGATGGCGTTCGCGAAAAAACGAGGTGAGGTGGGTGGTGATGGCGTTGCAGAAATGCTGCAACTCCTCCTCGTCGCCGGATTCGATGCGCTGCAGGTAGCGGGTGAAGTTCTGCAGCTTGAGGACACGCAGACGGCGGCTCAGCCGGCCATAGACCAGCTCGCGCTTGGACTCCGCTAGCGCGATACCGAGGCGCGCGCGCACCAGGCTGCGGATGCGCTGGAAGTCGTCATCCGACAGCTCGTACTCTCGAAGCAGCGCACAGTCAGCGCCCGCAGCCATGGCTGAGTTCTCTCCGGCCATGTCGGTCGGTGATCAGAAGACTTCGAGTTCGCCGGGCGCCGCCGCCGCGCGCAGGCCGGTGAGTGCCTTGAGCATCTGGTCGGCGCTCAATCCGCGCATCATGAAATCGAACAGTACCCGCTCCTCGACCATGCTGTAGCGCGAACGCACCTGTTCCAGCATCGAGTTCCAGTCGGATCGGGCCGGATCGAGCGAACTGACGGTGGAATCGGACGGAATCGCCAGCCCGTCGCGCACGTGCGTCAGGCGCTGGATCAGTTTGTCGTAGAACTGCAGCGAGGTAACCGTGGCCTGTACGTGCGTGTCGAGTTGCGCGGCGAGCTCGCGGATGCGTACGCGCGCTTGTTGCTCGCCGGAGCTGCCGGAGCTGGCGGAGTCGAGCGCCTGCAGCTGCACCTCGAGTTCGCGCGCATCGGTGGCCACCGCGGTCACGGCGGTGGCGAGTTTGTCGACGCGCGCATCGCTTTCGCGGATCGCGGCATCGAGCTGCGCGGCTCCCAGTTCCAGAAAACGCCGCAGTTCGCCGGCAAATTTGACGTTGGCGCTGGCCTCGGCAGGCGCGCTTGGGGCCGCGGCGCTGCGTGCGGATTTATCGGGTGAGCTCATGGCTGTATCTCCGCCGCGGCGGCCAGGTGGTCGGTGAGCCCCAGCGCGTTGGCGGGGCCCGCGTTCAGTCGCTCGGCGCCGAGCAGCTTCAGAGTCAGGCCGCGCCGGCGGGCCGCCGCAGCGGCCGCCAGCAGCAGTTGCAGGCCGGCGGTGTCAACGCTCTCGAGCATACGGGCATCCACTTCGGCCGAGCCGGCCGCAAACATTGCCTTGAACTGCGCGGCGCACCCGCCGACCTCGCGAATCGACAGCGAAGCGCCCAGCACCAGTGCGGAGGCAGCGCCGCTCGCAGCCGCGGCGGCGGCGGCCGGGCTCGTTGCAGCCGGTGCTGGCGCTGCGGCAGCCGTGCGTGAGCGTCGCGCTCGGCCGCCAGCGGCGGCCTGTTTCTTCGGCGTGCGCTTGCCCACTAGGCCGCCTTCGGCGTCGCAGCCGGGTCGGTCAGCGTGCGCGTAACCAGTTGCGCCACGTCCAGCAGCACCAGCATGCCGTCTCCCACCATCGCCAGTCCGCGCACGAAGTCGGCGTCGATGGCAGAACCGACTTCCGGGGGCGGTCGCAGATTCTCGGCGCTGATATTGCACACCTCGCACACCGCGTCGACCACGATGCCGGCGGTCAGCTCACCGCGCGCGGAGTCGACTTTCACCACGACGACTACCGTGGTGCGCCCGTATTCGGTTTCTCCCAGGCCAAAGCGCCGTCTCAGGTCGAGGATCGGCACTACCGCGCCACGCAGGTTGATCACACCCTGCACGTGATCGGGTGAATGCGGCAGGCGGGTCGGCTTCTCCCAACCCTTGATCTCCTGCACCCGCAGGATCTCGATCCCGTAAGTCTGGCCGGCCAGTTGGAACGTCAGGTATTGCTCCGCGCTACCGGTGGCAGTGGCATCCATGGCTGCGTCCGTCAGCTGCTGCGCGCGGCGCTGCTGCGCACCGCGGTCTGATTACCCAGTACGCGCTCCAGCGTCGCCAGCAGTTGATCGGGATTGAACGGCTTCACCATCCAGCCGGTGGCACCGGCCTGCTTGCCCTGGATTTTGCGGTCCGGGCTCGACTCGGTGGTCAACAGCAGCAGCGGCGTCAGGTGATAGCCGGGCAGCGTGCGCAACTGGGCGATCAGAGTGATGCCGTCCATGCGTGGCATATTCACGTCGGTCAGCACCAGATCGACGCGATGCTTGCGCGCGTATTCCAGCGCCTCGTCACCATCGGATGCTTCGATTACCTCGTAGCCCGCCGCGCGCAGGGTCACGCCGACCATCTGCCGCATCGAAGCCGAGTCATCCACCGCAAGAATTGTCTTAGACATTGACTGATGCTCCGCCCGTCATTACGTCAAACCCGAAACCGCCGACCCTAAAGGCCGCAGGCAGCGACCGATATCCGGTGTATCGGCGTTCCAGCGCGATGATTAAATCCGATCCGGCGAGCGCTCCCTGGAATGCGTCGCACTTCACATTCCGGCATGGCGCACCGCGCCGACAGCATCATGCGGCCAGTGACTCGGCCACCGAGCGCGTCAGACCGGCGATATCCAGAATCAGCGCCACCGAGCCGTCGCCGAGGATCGTGGCGCCGGCGATGCCATCGACATGGCCGTAGTTCGCCTCCAGCGTCTTGACCACGACCTGCTGCTGGCCGAGCAGTTCATCGACACACAACCCGACCCGCTTGCCGTCGCCCTCCACCACCATGATCAGGCCGTCGCCGGACTCGCGCTCGTGCCCGCGGCGGGCGTTGAACACTTTCTCCAACCGCACCACCGGCAGGTACTCGCCGCGAAACGACAGCACTTCACCGTGGCCGACGACATGATTGACCGATGCAGCGTGCATCTGCAGCGATTCGACGATCGCGGTCAGCGGCACGATGTATGACTCGTCGCCGACCGCCACCGTCTGGCCGTCGACAATCGCCAGCGTCAGCGGCAGCGTAATGATGAAGCGCGACGCCTTGCCGTCTTCGGAGCGCACCTCGATGCTGCCGCCGAGCTCGTCCACATTGCGCTTGACGACATCCAGGCCTACACCGCGTCCGGAGATGTCGGTGGCCTGGTCGTGGGTGGAAAACCCCGCCAGGAAGATCAGATTGCAGACCGCCTCGTCCGACAGCTGCTCGTCGGCGCCGATCAGGCCGCGCTCGCGCGCCTTGGCCAGCACCCGCTCGCGCTTGAGACCGCCACCGTCATCGCTGACTTCGACGGTAATGCTGCTGCCGCGGTGGTAGGCGTGCAGATGCACCGTGCCGCGCGGGTCCTTGCCGCCCTCCAGCCGCTGCTGCTGCGATTCGATGCCGTGATCGATACTGTTGCGCACCAGATGGACCAGCGGATCACCGATCTTCTCGAGCACGGTCTTGTCGAGCTCGGTCTCCCCGCCGGTCATGCGCAGCTCGACCTGCTTGCCCAGGCGCTGGCTCAGGTCGCGCACCATGCGTGGGAAGCGGCTGAAAACGAAGCTGATCGGCACCATGCGCACCCGCATGACGCTCTCCTGCAGCTCGCGCACATTGCGCTCGAGCTGGGCCAGACCCGCGCGCAGCCGCTCGCCCAGCGCGCCGTCCAGCAGCGCGCCGAACTGGCCCAGCATCGACTGCGTGATCACCAGTTCGCCGACGCTGTTCATCAGGTCATCGATCTTCTCGGTGCTGACGCGGATCGAACTGGCGTCGCCTCCCTTGGAGTCGCCGGCCTTCGCCTGCCGACCCTCCGCGTCCTCGGCTGCTGCCGGGGCCGCGGCTCGCGCTGCGACAGCGGCACCGCTTGCAGCGGGACTGGGTGCAGCCGCCGCCGCGGCGGCCGGCGCTGCCGCCACCGCTGGCGCCGGCTCGGTTTCGAGCGCGCTCACCTCGAGCGTGCAGTCGCCCTCGGCCCAGTCGAATACTTCGACAATCGCCTGGCGCGCGGCCTCGGTGCGCAGCTGCAACGTCCAAGACAGGTAGCAGTTCTCCGGGTCAAACTCCTCGAATGCGGGCAGTGCCGAGATGTCGGCCGTCACCTGCAGATCGCCCAGGTCGCGCAGCTCGCGGAACATGCGCAGCGGATCGTTGCCACGGGCCAGCAGGTGCAGGAACGGCCGGAAGCTGATCCGGTACAGCGTGCCGCGGACCGCCTCGGCCGGCGCAGCCGGCGCGGCGCCTTTTTGTGCCACGGCAAGCTCCAGGTCGAACTGCAGATCGGTGACCCGCTGCGCATCCACCGGCTGCCTGGCCTGCTGGGCGCGCAGCATTTCCCGCATCACATCGACCGAACGCAGCAGCAGATCCGACAGCGTCGTAGTGACCTTCATGCGCTGGCCGCGCAGTTCGTCCAGCAGTGTCTCGAGCGTATGGGTGAACGAGGTGATCTCGGCGAACCCGAACGTGGCCGCGCCGCCCTTGATCGAATGCGCGACCCGAAAGATGGTATTGATCAATTCCAGATCGGGGGTGCCGGCATCGAGGCGCAGCAACGCCTCCTCCATCTGCCCGATGGCCTCGAAGCTCTCTTCGTAGAAAGCATCATGAAACTGTGTCAGGTCGATGGTCACGGGTTACACGCCCAGATCCGACAGCAGCGCGTCGACGCCTTGCTGCCCGCCCGCGACATCAAGGCCACCCATGGGGCGTACTGGTTCATTCAGGCCGCCGCACGTGCCGCCAGGATCTTGTCGATCTTTTCCTTCAGCGTCACGCCGCTAAACGGCTTGATGACGTAGCCGCTGACTCCAGCCTGCACCGCCTCGACGATCTGCTCGCGCTTCGCCTCGGCGGTCAGCATCAGCACCGGCAGCTTGCCCAGGCGCGCGTCGGCGCGCACCTGCTTGAGCAGTTCCAGCCCCGGCATGCCAGGCATGTTCCAGTCGGTGATCAGGAAGTCGAAATTGCCCGCCTTCAGCAGCGGCAATGCCGTGGTGCCGTCATCGGCCTCGGTCACGCTGGCATACCCAAGGTCGTGCAGCAGATTCTTGATGATCCGGCGCATCGTGGAGAAATCGTCGACCACGAGAAAATTCAGGTTCTGCTGCACCAGCGTCACTCCACTAGCTCCGTTACCCCGATTCGTCGCGATCGGCGACTCGGTTTATCGGCTTGTATACCGGGAATCTTGAGAACTGTCGTGGCGCCGGCCGGTCGAGTTGGAGCGCACGCGACGCGGTTCACATATTGCAAGCGCGGCCGTGCCATGGCGGCGGCGCGGCGAACGCGCACGGCGGCAATTAATTGCCGTCGCTGATGATCGTGCCGCCGTCGACGATCAGGTTCTGTCCGGTAATGAAGGCGCCGGCGCGGCCGGCGAGCATCACCGCGACGCCCGCGATCTCATGCGGCTCACCGGCGCGGCGCAGCGGAGTCAATGCCAGGCGCCGCGACAGCAGTTCAGGATTATCCAGCAGCGGACGCGCAAATTCCGTGGCGATGATCCCGGGTGAGATCGAATTTACACGCACGTTGGCCGGCCCCCACTCGACCGCCAGATTGCGCGCCAGCTGCACCAGCCCGGCCTTCGACACACCGTACAGGCCGATCGATTTGTTGCCGCGCACGCTCGCCAGGCTCGCGGTCATGATGACGCTGCCGTCGCGCCGCGATGCCATCCCCGGAATCACAAGACTGCTGATCCATACGGCGCTGCGCAGGTTGATGGTCATGGTGCGGTCCCAGTCAGCGTCGCTGGCGTCCGCGATCGGTCCGAACTGCGGCGCCACCCCGGCATTGCACACCAGCACATCGATGCGCCCTCGTAGAGCCAGGGTCTGTCGCACCAGCGCCTCGATCTGCCCGCGCTGCATGACGTCGCAGGCGAGTCCGATCGCATCCAGGCCTTCCCCGCGCAGCAGTTCCGCCGCCTCGGTGCAGTCGCCAGCCGCATCGCTCGACAGCACCACCTGGGCCCCGGCGCGCGCCATTTCGCTCGCGATGGCAAGGCCGATGCCGCGGCTGGCCCCGGTGAGCAACGCCACCTTGCCTGCGAGGCTGAACAGCTCGCTCACTAGCTGCTAGGACCTGGCCGACAGGTGCGGCCAGGCATCACGCAGGTACAGTCCCATCGAGATCAGGGTCAGGGCGGCAGCGATCACCGTCAGCCAGATGCCGATCAGATAGATGGGCAGGCCGAACAGATCGGCCCGGAACAGCAGCATCGTGACACCGACCATCTGCAGGATGGTCTTGTACTTGCCTATGCGCGACACGGCGACCGCGGTGCGCTGGCCGATACCGGCCATCCACTCGCGCAGCGCCGAGATGGCGATCTCGCGCCCGATGATCACTGCCGCGGTCAGCACGATGATGGGGCGTGGATCGCGGCTGACGATCAGCACCAGCGCGACCGCGACGATCAGTTTATCAGCCACCGGATCCAGAAAAGCACCGAGGCGCGTGGTTTGCCCGAGCCGTCGCGCCAGGTAGCCATCGAGCGAATCGGTGATTGCGGCGGCGGCGAATACCAGGCCGGCGATCGGATATGCCAGGCTCCAGTGATTCCTGGGCCCGAACAGAAACATCAGCACCACCAGCGGAATCGCCAGGATGCGCAGCCAGGTCAGGACATTGGGCAGGTTCCAGATCATCACACGGCCCCCGGGTGCAGATGATCATAGATCGAACGCGCCATCGCCGCGCCGACCCCGGAGACTTTTTCAAGATCCGCGACGCCGGCACGTATCACGCCCTGCAGGCCGCCGAAGTGCGTCAGGATCGCGCGCCGGCGCGCCGGCCCCAGGCCCGGGACGGTTTCGAGGATCGACTCGCGGTAACGGCGCGCGCGCCGCCGCCGGTGCCCGGTGATCGCGAAACGGTGCGCCTCATCGCGCACCCGCTGGATGAAATGCAGCGCCGCACTGTCGGATTGCAGCACGATCGGAATCGGCTCGCCGGGGCGAAACAGCCGCTCCTGGCCGGGCCGGCGGTCCGCGCCCTTGGCGACGCCGACCACGGCCAGTCCCTGGCAGCCGACCTCGGCCAGGGCGCCGACCGCGGCGTCCACCTGGCCGGCACCGCCGTCGATCAGCAGCAGATCGGGCCGCGGACGCTCACCGCTCACGATCCGGGCTCCATGGCGCAGCAGCGCCTGGTGCATGGCGCCGTAATCGTCGCCGGGCGTGACACCCTCGATGTTGTAGCGACGGTACTGATTCTTGCGCGCTCCTTCCGGCGTGAATACCACGCACGATGCCACGGTCCCTTCGCCGCCGGTATGGCTGATGTCGAAACACTCGACCCGCTCGGGCGCTGCGGGCAGATCCAGTACCCGCGCCAGCAGTTGCATGCCCTCGAGCGCCAGTTCGGCGCGCAGCGCACGCATGCGCAGTGCGTTGCGGGCGTTCTCCAGCGACAGTTCCAGCCACTGGCGCTTCAGTCCGCGCTGTGGCACGCGCAGTTCGAGCGAGCGCCCCGCGGCGCTCGCCAGCGCCTGCGCCACCGGCTCGTGATCCGGCAGCGCGATATTGATCAGGATCTCCGGCGGCGCCGGCTCACGGCTGTAGTAGAGCAGCAGGAAGTCCGCCAGCGTGTCGGCCGGCTCGCTGAGCGCGCTGGCGGGAAAATGGCTGGCGGTGCCGAGGTTCTGGCCCTCGCGCACCGGCAGCACGCAGATCGCGTACTGCCCCGGCTCGCCGGCAATCGCGATCACATCGGTGTCGGCGGCGCGCTGCGCATTGGCGATCTGCTGCGCGCGGATCTGCTGCAGTTCGCGCAGCTGGTCGCGCAGCCGCGCCGCGTCCTCGAATTTCAGCTCCACTGCCGCCGCTTCCATGCGCTGCTGCAGCGCGCCGATCACCTCGGCATTGCGCCCTTCCAGCACGCCGATGGCCGCTTCCAGGTCGCGCGCATAATCCTCGCGACCGATCAGCGCCACGCATGGCGCCGAGCAGCGTCCGATCTGGTACTGCAGGCACGGGCGGCTGCGATTGGCGAAGAACGAGTCGCGGCAGTTGCGGATCTTGAATACCTTCTGCAGGTGCAGCAGCACTTCCTTGACCGCGTGGGCGCTGGCGAATGGCCCGAACTGGCGGCTATCGGGCTGGCGCGGGCCGCGGTAGAACACCAGTCGCGGGAATTCGTGATCCAGCTGGCACAGAATGAACGGAAACGACTTGTCGTCGCGCAACATGATGTTGTAACGCGGCCGGTGAGCCTTGATCAGGTTGCATTCCAGCAGCAGCGCATCCTGCTCGCTGTTCACGACCGTCACCTCGACGCGCGCGATTCGTCGCACCATGGCCGCGACCTTGGCCGACAGATCATGACCGCTGAAGTAACTGCCGACGCGATCGCGCAGCCGCGCCGCTTTGCCCACGTACAGCAGCTCGCCGTCGGCGCCGTACATGCGGTATACGCCGGGACGCTGCGGCAGCGTCGCCACGTAGCTCTTGAGGTCGAAGTCGCTGTCGCTCATGGCGGCCGGGCGCCGGGGCGCTCATCCGATGCTGCGCGGCTGGCTGGGCGCTTTGGGTTGCGATTGCTTATAGGCGGCAAGTTCGGCGTCCGTAGCCAGACTCAGGCCGAGGTGCCGCAGGATGCCGTCATCGAGTCCATAGATCAGACCGTGCACTGCCACCGCCTGCCCGCGCCGCCAGGCGTCCTGCACCACCGTGGTCTCGCCGACGTGCACGGTCTGCGCCAGCACATGCAGCTCGCACAGGCGCCGAAGTTGCGCGTCGATTGGTCCGGCAGCGGCGAGCTCCGCGACGTGGCGGTGACGCACGTCCTGCACGTGCCGCAGCCAGTTGTCGATCAGGCCGAGCTTCTGCTCACGAAAGGCCGCACTGACGCCGCCGCAGCCATAATGCCCGCAGACGATGATATCGCGCACCTGCAGCACTTCCACCGCGTACTGGATCACCGACAGGCAATTCAGGTCGCTGTGCACGACGACGTTGGCGACATTGCGATGCACGAAGATTTCCCCGGGCATCAGGCCCAGGATCTGGTTCGCCGGCACGCGGCTGTCCGAGCAGCCGATCCACAGGTAGCGCGGCAGCTGCTGGTGTGCGAGCCGCGAGAAGTACTGCGGGTCGGTGGCGGTCAGGCGGTCGGCCCATTGGCGATTGCGCGCGAGCAGTGACTCCAGGTCGTCGCTGCCGCTCACGGCTTCTGTTTGCTGCGCTCGGCAATCAGCATCGCCAGCTCCAGCGCCTGTTCGTAGTTCAGGCGCGGATCGACCTGCGAGCGATAGGTGCGCTGCAGGTCGGCATCGGTCAGCCCGCGCGCGCCGCCGGTGCACTCGGTGACATCCTCGCCGGTGAGCTCGATGTGCGCGCCGCCCAGGTAGGTGCCTTGCTGCGCGTGGATGCGAAACGCCAGGTCGAGCTCCTTGAGGATATTCTCGAAGCGGCGCGTCTTCAGGCCGCCGGTACTGGTCTCGGTATTGCCGTGCATCGGATCGCAGCACCACAGCACCGTATGGCCGGTGCGCCGTACCGCCTCGATCACCCGCGGCAGCGACTTCTCGATGTCCTTGGCGCCGAAGCGGTGAATCAGCGTCAGCCGCCCGGGCTGGTTCTGCGGGTTGAGCGTGGTCACCAGCTCCTGCAGCCACTGATCGTCCATCGCCGCGCCGATCTTGACGCCGATCGGATTGGCGATGCCGCGGAAATACTCGACGTGCGCGCCGTCCACCTGCGCGGTGCGCATGCCGATCCAGGGCATGTGCGTGGACAGGTTGTACCAGTGGTTCTGGCGCGCGATGAAGCGCGTCTGCGCCTGCTCGTACAACAGGTGCAGTCCTTCGTGGCTGGCGAAGAAATCCACCCGGGTCGCATCATGCACGGCGCGGCCGGTCAGCGACTGGAAGAAATCCAGTGCATCGCCGATCGAGTCGGCAATGCGCTGGTAGGCCTCGCGCAGCTCGGCGTGGCGCACGAAGCCGAGGTCCCAGTACTCCGGATGGTGCAGGTCGGCGAAGCCGCCATCGACCAGCGCGCGCACGAAGTTGAGCGTCAGCGCTGCGCGCTCATAGCCGCGCAGCAGCAACTGCGGATCGGCGCGCCGCGCCGCGGGCGTGAATTCCACCCGGTTCACCAGATCGCCGCGATACGCCGGCAGCGTCACGCCCTCGCGCGTCTCCATGTCGGCCGAGCGCGGCTTGGCGTACTGGCCGGCCATGCGGCCGATGCGCACCACCGGCTTCTTCATGCCCGACAGCAGCACCAGGCTCATCTGCAGCAGCACCTTGAGCTGCTTGGCGATGCGGTCCGACTCGCAATCCGCGAAGCTCTCGGCGCAGTCCCCGCCCTGCAGCAGGAAGCCCTCGCCGCGCTGGGCTGCGGCCAGCCGCTCGCGCAGGTTTTCGACCTCCCACGACACCACGATCGGCGGCAGCCGCGCCAGTTCGGCGACCACGCGGCCCAGCGCCGTCGGGTCGTCGTAAACCGGCTGCTGCGAGGCCTTGCGCGTCTGCCAGCTCGCCGGGTGCCAGGAGGTGCTGTCGGTGGATCGCATGCGGCAATGTTAACATGCACGCTTTAGCGGGGAACACGAATGAACAAGGTGCTGGTCCTGGGCGCCGGCAAGATCGGTGCGCTCATTTCAGGCCTGTTGGCCGAATCCGGCGCCTACCAGGTGCAGCTGGGCGACGTCGATGAAACCGCGGCGGCCGGCGTCGCGCGCGCCCATGGGCTGGCGAATATCCAGCCGGTGCGGCTCGATGCCACCGATGCCGCGGCGCTGCGCTCCTTTCTGCTCGCGCACCCGGTGCTGGCGGTGGTCTCAAGCCTGCCCTATCACTGCAATGCGCTGGTGGCGGGCGCGGCACGCGAGTCCGGAATTCATTATTTCGACCTGACCGAGGACGTGGAGGTCACGCGCCGCGTCAGCAATCTTGCGCGCGGTGCCGCGGCGGCGTTCGTGCCGCAGTGCGGCCTGGCGCCGGGATTCATCAGCATCGCCGGCGGCGAACTGATCCGGCACTTCGACAGCCTGCGCAGCGTTCGGCTGCGGGTCGGCGCATTGCCGCAACACCCGCACAACGTGCTGAAGTATTCGCTCACCTGGTCCACCGAAGGCCTCATCAACGAGTACGGCAATCCCTGCGAGGCGATCGTCGACGGCCGCACGGTGGAAGTGCGCCCGCTCGAGGGCATGGAGGAAATCGAGATCGACGGTACGCTGTATGAGGCCTTCAACACTTCCGGCGGTCTCGGATCGCTGGCGCAGAGCTTCGGCAGCAGCTGCGAGAGCATGGATTACAAGACCATCCGCTACCCGGGGCACTGCCAGCAGATGCGCCTGCTGATGAACGACCTGAAGCTCAACCAGGACCGCGGCACGCTCAAGCGCATTCTGGAAAACGCCGTGCCGCAGACGCTGCAGGACGTGGTGATCGTATATGCCGCGGTAACCGGCATGCAGAACGGCGAGCTGCGCGAAGAGAATTACGTCAGCAAGATTTATCCGCAGATCATCGCCGGGCGCCTGTGGTCGGCGATCCAGGTCAGCACCGCGGCCGGACTGTGCGCGGTACTCGACCTGGTACTGCTGCATCCGGAGCGGCGGGCGGGGCTGGTCACACAGGAGTCGTTCCGCCTGCCCGACATCCTCGGCAACCGTTTTGGGAGCCACCTGGCCGCCGGCGGCAGCAAGGACATCTCGGGCGATGTGGTGGTCAGCGGCGCACCGGGGCGGCAGCGCGCGCGCGCGGGCTGAGCCATGGCCCGAACCCACATCAGCTCGCTGCTGCAGCATTTTTCACTGCCGCCGGCCGGGCCCGACGCAGCAGCCGAGGGGCTCGAGAGCTACAGCCCCGCCGACGGCAGCCTGCTGGCGCGTGTGCACACCAGCGGTGCGGCCGGCTACAACACCGTCATGAGCCAGGCGGTTGCCGCCGCGCGCGCCTGGGCCCAAGTACCGGCGCCGCAGCGCGGGGATCTGGTGCGCCACATCGGCGATGCGCTACGCCAGCACAAGCGCGAGCTGGCCGAGCTGGTATCGCTCGAGAATGGCAAGATCATCGCCGAGGGGCTGGGCGAGGTGCAGGAGATGATCGACATGGCCGATCTTGCGATCGGCCAGTCGCGCATGCTCTACGGGCGCACCATGCACTCGGAACGCAGCCAACACCGCATGTATGAGCAGTGGCACCCGCTCGGCGTGGTCGGCGTCATCACCGCGTTCAATTTTCCAGTGGCGGTGTGGTCGTGGAACGCGCTGCTGGCCGCGGTATGCGGCAATGCGACGGTCTGGAAACCTTCGCCCAAGACGCCGTTGTGCGCGCTGGCGGTACAGCAGTTGTGCGATCAGGTGCTGAAGCGCCAGGGTGCGCCGGCGATTTTTCAGCTGCTGATCGATCGCGGCGCCGAACTCGGTGCGCGGCTTGCGGCCGATGCACGCGTCAATCTGCTGTCGTTCACCGGCTCCACGGCGGTCGGTCGCCAGATCGCGCAGACCGTGGCCGCGCGGCTGGGGCGCAGCCTGCTGGAGCTGGGCGGCAACAATGCCATCATCGTCGATGAAACCGCAGATCTTGATCTTGCCTCGCGCGCCATCGTTTTCGGCGCGCTCGGCACCGCCGGCCAGCGCTGCACCAGCACGCGCCGGGTGCTGGTGCACCGATCGCAGCTGCCCGAGCTGCAGCGCCGGCTCACCCATGCCTATCGGCAGGTGCGCATCGGCGACCCGCTCGATCCGACCACGCTGGTCGGCCCGCTGATCGACCTTACGGCGGTGCGCGCCTTCGAGCGCGCGATCGCCAGTGCGCAGGCCGCGGGCGGGCAGCTGCTGGTAGGCGGCAAGGTGTTGCCACGTGCAGGACATTTCGTCGAACCGGCGATCGTGCTGGCGGGCAATGACTGGGACATCGTGCAGCAGGAGACCTTCGGACCGATCCTGTACCTGATCGCGGTCGACTCGATCGACGAGGCGATCCGGTTGCAGAACGAATCGGCCTACGGGTTATCCTCCGGCCTGTTCACGCAGCGCCTGCAGCACGCCGAGCTGTACCTGAGCCACCAGGGTAGCGACTGCGGCATCGCCAACGTGAATATCGGCACCTCCGGCGCCGAGATCGGCGGCGCCTTCGGCGGCGAGAAGGACACCGGCGGCGGGCGCGAGGCCGGCTCGGATGCCTGGAAGACCTACATGCGCCGCCAGACCAATACCGTCAACTGGAGTTCGGCGCTGCCGCTGGCACAGGGCATCGAGTTCGATATCGCGCCGTGATGCAACCGGGCAGCTCATACCGATTGTACGGCAGGCAGGGCGCTGGATCCCTGGCCGCGCAAATGCTGCTGGAGGAGATCGGTGCCGCGTATGAGCTGGTGTGGGTCGGCAAGGCGCCCGCAGAGATCGAGGCATTCCGCCGCATCAGCCCGGCAGCCAGGATTCCGGTGCTGGTGCTGCCGGATGGGACGGTGGTGTCGGAATCGGCAGCCATACTCATTCATCTGACCAACGCGCATCCTGCCGCAGCACTGGCGCCGGTTGCGGGCAGTTCAGCCCACGCTCAGTTTCTGCAATGGATGGTGTTTCTATCAGCAAATGTGTACGAGGCGGCGCTGCGGTACTTTTACCCAGAGCGCTACTCGGCGGCAGGTAAGGCCGTGGCGGCTCAGGTCAAGACCCAGGCGCTGGCAGACTGGAGGGGCCACTTCGAGCTGGTCCACGCCGCGTTGTCACCCTATGTGCTTGGCGCACAGCTGTCCGCCGCTGACCATTACTTGCACATGCTGTCCAGCTGGTACCCGCTGGACGACCCGGCGCTGGCCTCGCGGCTGCCGCAACTCAGGCAGCATGCCGAGCTGCTGCAGCGCCGGCCGGCAACCCGCAAGGCGGAGCAGGACCACAGCCACAGTTAGGCGGCCGATCGGCTCTACGCTCGCTCTGGCCCTGCCAGATGCGCCACTTCATCATCGGTGCACGTCCGACCCAGGATTCGATTGCGGTACGGAAAGCGCCCGAAGCGAATGATATCCGCCTGATGCATGCGCGCATGTCGGGTCCAGTTCTCATCCCCAAGCTGCTCGATCAGGCGCACGGACAGCGCCTGATGTTCCCGATCCTCGCTGTGCTCGAATGGCAGGTAGACGAAGTATCGCTCCTCGGGTGTCATGGACACGTCAAGCCCGTCTGTGATGAGCCGCTCGGCCAGGCGACGCGCGAGCGGATCGGTGGAGAAGGCGTGTGGCGTTCCTCGAAACATGTTGCGTGAAAACTGGTCCGCGACAATGATCGCCGCAAGCAGCGTGCGCGCGCCCGCGAACTCGCGAGCGTCAGTTCGTGCAATCTGGCCGTGCAATTCAAGAAAACCCTGCCGAACCTGCTCGTCAAGCTCAGCAGTGCCGGCAAACCACAGCTGTCGATCGATTTCGCGGAACCAGAAGTCAAGCACCGGTCCGACCCAGGCAGGTTCGCCGGGCGAGCCATGGCCTGCTGATTCCGGCAGGCCTGCCAGACGCAGCGATTGTGCGAGGTTTTCGGCATCCGAGCTCAATTTGAACGGCTCGATCACCAGCAGGCGCTGGATCGAGAAATCCGGCCGGCTCGCCAGGCATTCCGCCGCGAGGCCGCGCGCACGGTCGGAATGTCCCAGGCGGGCGTGGCAGGCCGCCATATAGGCAGCATCGTAATAGGTGCGCAACGGGATATGCTCGAACATGCTCAGCGCTTCCTGATAGCGGCCCAGAACCGTGAGACTGCGGCCTTTTTGCCGCCACAACCAGGGGGTATCGAAGTACGGATCCGCCTCCGTTGCGCGAGCGCTCCAGGCCAGGGCCTGCTCCGCTTCACCCGCGTAGCTCAGCACGTAGCCCATGTCCGCCAGGTTCCATTGATTGTTCGGATTGAGCTCCACGGCACGCTTTATGTGCTGCAAGGCGGGTTCGAATGCGCGCTGATACATGTACACCTGCCCCAGCAGTGAGTGACAGGTGCTCTCGCTGTCATCCAGCTCGACCGCACGCCGGGCCAGCTTGTAGGCCTCGTCCAGGTACGCGGTCGAATCCCCAGCCTGCTTCCTCCAGGCAGCGACACGCATATTGGCGAGCAGGCCGTAGGCCATGCCATAGCCGGGATCGATCTGGATGGCTTTCTCGAACAGCTGTGTGGCTTCGGCCGCACTTGCAGGATCGTCCCAGGCCAGTGCATTGCCCCTGAGGACACATTCGTAGGCCTCAAGACTCGAAGGGCGTTTGCGCCGCGCACGGTCCGCATCGGTCACCTGAACCCGCCCTACCAGCGTGCTGACGATCTTTTGCGCAACCTGGTCCTGGACCAGGAAGATCTCGGCTGCGTCCCGGTCATAGCGATCGCCCCAGACCTGCTGCCCGGTCGTGGCATCGATCAGCTGTACGGCGATGCGGATGTGATCACCCAGCCGTCGTACGCTACCCTCGACCACGAATCGGACATTGAGCTCGCGCGCGATGCGCTCGATCGGGATGACGGTACCGCGGTACTTGAACGAGGCCAGGCGGGTGCGGACCTCCAGAAAGCGCCAGCGGGCAAGCTCGGTGATGACGTCCTGGCTGAATCCATCACAGAATATCTGCTGCTGCGGGTCGTCGCTCAGATTGGCAAAGGGCAATACGCAGATCGTCACCCGGGCCGGCCCGGCAGATCGCGCTGCTGTTCGCTGTGACCGATGGTTCGGACGCGCCGACAGTGCCGAAATCGGTTTGCCCGCGAGCTGGCGGCGCAGATCGTCTGCCATCGCGGCGGCACTGTCGTAGCGTCGGTCCGGCTCGTTCGCGAGCGCCTTGAGCGTGATGGCGTCCAGATTCCCGCGCAACGCGCGCTTCAGCGCGCGCAAGCTCATGCCGCGCGCCTCCGCCTCCGACTGTTCGATGCGCGCGCTCGGTTGCTGCGGCTGTGCGGGCGCAGCCCTGCGCAGCTGGTACGCTCGCGCACCGCACAGCAGTTCATAGAGCAACACACCCAGCGAGTAGATATCGCTGCGCACATCGACCGCACCGCCCCGTAGCAGCTCGGGGCTGGCGTAGTCGGGCGTGAGCGCCCTGCCGTACAGACCAGTGAGCTGCCCTGCGGCCGGATCGGTGTTTTCGCCGGCCAGCAGTTTCGCCACGCCAAAGTCCAGCAGCCGCACCTGACCGGTCTCGGTCACCAGTACGTTGGAGGGCTTCAGATCGCGATGAATCACGCGCTTGCTGTGCGCGAACTCGACCGCGTCGAGGATCTGCAGAAACAGCTCCACTCGATCGCGTACCACCAGGCGCTGCCGGTCACACCATGTGGTGAGCACCTCTCCATTGACGTACTCCATCGCCAGGTACGGCCGCCCATTCCCGGCGATGCCCGCGTCGTACAGTCGTGCAATCAGCGCGTGCTCGAGGCTGGCCAGGATGTCGCACTCGAGTGCAAATCGTTGCGTGAGTTGATCGCCCTGTTGCATCTGCCGGGGAAGCTTTAGCGCGACCTCGCGACTGAAGGCACCGTCGGCGCGCCGCGCAAGCCATACCTCGGCCATGCCGCCGGCCCCGAGCGGCCGGACCAATTCGTAGGGCCCCACGCGCATGCCGGACGCAAGATCGCTCGCCGGGCCGGCGGCGTCGAGGTTCGGTAGCGCCGACACCGCCGCAACAGCCGCAGGATCGGCGGCCTCCGGCAGCAGCGCCCTGCGCAGCGCGTCGCCCAGATGCTGGTGGTCGGGTGATAGGTTCTCGAGCCAGCGACGGCGGCCGGCGTCATCGAGCGGCAGCGCCTGATCGAGCAGTCGGCTCATCAGCGCCATCTGGGGAATGGACAGGCCCACCTTCGCTACCGCAACGCCTCTGTGCGCTGTCTGATTCGAACTAACTTAGCGCGTCCGGAACTCCCGCGCCATGCCATCCGCGCACCGGCGCCTAGCGCCCCGGCAAGCGCAGTTCCACGCACGCGCCGCCCAGCGTCTCCGAGCTGCCGATCAGGAATTGGCCGCCGTAGATCGCCACGGTCTCGCGCACCATCGCCAGTCCGAGCCCGTGACCGGGCACGTGTTCGTCGGCACGCACGCCGCGCTCGCTGACGCGCGTGCGCAATTCCAGCGGAATTCCCGGACCGTCATCCTCGACCACGATCGACAGTCGCCGCGGCAGCGCCCGATCCGGGTCCAGCCGCGCCGTCACCAGCACGCGCGAGCGGCACCACTTGCAGGCGTTATCGACCACGTTGCCCAGCAACTCGAGGATATCGCCGACGTCGCCGAAGAACCCGAGTTGCGGCGGCGCATCGATCTCGAGCTGCAGCTCCCTGGCGGCGTGGACTTTCATCAGCGCGGCGCGCAAATCGCTCAGCAGCGGCAGCACCGGGACTGGTGGCTGGCCGAGCGTGGCGCCGCCTCCAGCCGCAGCGCGCTTCAGCTGGTGCTCGACGATCTGCGCGATGCGGTCGATTTCCAGCTGGATCGCTGCCTCCGAACGGCGCGCCTCGCTCTCGGCGCTACCGAGGCTGGCGCGGATCACGGCCAGCGGCGTCTTCAGGCTGTGCGCCAGATTGCCGAGCGTATCGCGGTAGCGCACGATGCGATTGCGCTCGGATTGCAGCAGCGCGTTGAGTCCGGTGGTCACACCGGCCAGCTCGCGCGGATAACCCTCGCCAAGCTGCGAGGCAGTGCCGCTCTCCAGCGCCGCGATCTCCTGTTCCAGGCGCCGCACTGGAGCAAGCGCGCGCCGCATCATCCAGGCCATCGTCGCCAGCAGTATCAGGTCGAGCGCGCCGAACCAGCCGGCCATGCGTTG
>Ga0181537_10000956_pt1 | contig 27179 bp, 22 predicted proteins | sample PEATcosm2014_Bin_39_FD_119765 | JGI IMG/M metagenome (GOLD analysis project Ga0181537, IMG submission 119765) | Peatland microbial communities from MTU Mesocosm Facility, Houghton, MI, USA - PEATcosm2014_Bin23_10_metaG | ecosystem: Environmental > Terrestrial > Soil > Wetlands > Peat | place...
GACCACGGAATACAGGCAGCACCACTGCGGCAGCTGATCTGCCGGCAGGTACATCGCGGGCTCCATTTCGCGCTGAGTTCCCCCAAGCCTGATGTCGCCGACCACGCCCACGATTTCTCGCCAGGGTGTTCCGTCTGGAGTCCCGTTCCCAGCGCCCGGTTTAAGCTTCTTGCCCAGCACTTGCTCGCCGGGAAAGAATTTCTCGGCGAATGCGCGATTTACGATAATGACTTGCTCAGCCTTCATATCGTCGCGTTCAGAAAAGTCACGCCCTTCGAGCACCGGAACCTGCATCGTGCGGAAATAGTCCGGCGTGATCGGTGCTAGGTCGGCGCTCGGGCGCTGTCCCTCCGGAGTGGGATGTTCGGGATCTTCGAAGCTGATCACGATTCCGTCGCTGGTCATGGGCAGAACCATGACGCCGGCGGCAGACTCAACGCCCGGCAACGCGCGGAGTCTTTCGAAGTAATCGCGATAGAACTGCGGGCGCGTGTCATTGTATTGCGCGTCCGGGGTTTCGAAGCGCAACGTAGTCAGGTGATCGGGATTGAATCCTTTGTCGATGTGGAGAAGCTTCGAGAAGCTGGTGATGAGCATTCCGGCTCCGGCCGTCAGCACAAGGCCGAGCGCCACTTGTCCGACAATCAGCGAGGACCGCAGCCAGTCGCGTCCAAAGATTTCGCTTCTGCCGCCTTCCTTTAAGGTTGAGACCAAATCGGTTCGCGAACCGGCGATTGCCGGGACAACACCGAAGATGATCCCAGCCACGAATGAAAGTGCGATCGCAAATGCGAGCACGCGCAAATCGACGCCTGCGTCGGCGGCGCGCGGAACACTATCGCCGATCAGGGACAGAACTACGGGCGTGCAGAAAAACGCCAGGGCGCATCCGGCAACTCCACCGCACAGGCTCAGGACTACGCTCTCCGCCAACAACTGGCGCACGATTCGTGCTTTTCCCGCGCCCAGAGCTGACCGCAGAGCGATCTCGCGCTGCCGCTCGCGCATACGCGCCAACAGAAGATTGGCGATATTGCCGCATGCGATCAAGAGCACAAGCGCGACCGAACCGAGCACGACCAGAAGCGCGGTTCGCGTACCACCGATCAGTGCATCGATTTCGCTAATTGCCCGGGCTGAATCATGTTTGGTATTGGAATTGGGATATTCCTTTGCCAGATTCAGTGCAATCCCTCTGAGGTCTAGATCCACTTCCCGAACCGTGGTGCCGGGCTTCATCCGCCCGAACACGCTCAGGAAATGCATGCCGCGATTGCTGGTGCTTGGATTCTTATCATTCGGATCATTGTCCACCGCCAGCGTGGTCCAAATGCCGTTCGTTGACGCGCTGATCGGAAAGCGGAACGACCTGGGCATGACTCCGACGACGGTATAAATATCACCGCTGAGGTGGACTGGACGCCCGATGATCGACTTGTCGGCGGCGAATTGCGACTCCCACAACGCGTGGCTGATGAGAATCACTCGCGTGCCAGGTTTTTCTTCATCCGGAGTGAATCCGCGGCCGAGTTCCGGACGGATCCCGAGCGCCGAAACCAAATCCCAGGAAACCACCTGCGCATCCACGTGCAGCGGCTGCTGTTGTCCCGTCAGAATGAAGGAAGTGTCGTGATAGGAGACCAGATGTTCGAGCGTGTGGTTCTGGGAACGCCAGTCAAAGAAATCGGGATAGCTTACGTCTTTGGACTGAGGATTGTGAGAATTAAACGACTGCGCCTCGATGAGCCGCTCTGGCTGATAGTAGGGCAACGGTCGCAGCATGACTGCGTCGACTACCCTGAAAACCGCCGTATTGGCGCCGATCCCCAGCGCAAGCGTGACTACGGCAACCGCGGCGAAGCTGGGATTTTTGCGCAACTGCCGCAGAGCGTAACGGAGATCCTGTATCAGGTTGGTGAACATTTCTCCCGTCCTTGTTACTCGTAGCGCAAGGCCACCATGGGATCGACCCGCGCCGCCCGGCGCGCAGGAATGTAGCTAGCCAGCATTGCCGCGATCGCGAGCACCGCAGAAACTGCGGCCAGCGTGGCCGCGTCCCAGGTGCGAACTCCAAAGAGCAGCCCGCGGATCAGAGTTGCGGCGGCGACCGAGCAGAGAAGGCCCGCGGCAATTCCCGCTCCCACCAGCCAGCCCGCCTCTTTCATGATGAGTTGATACACCGAACTGCGCTGCGCGCCGAGAGCCATGCGAACTCCGATTTCGCGCGTCCGCTGGCTTACCGAGTAGGCGATCACGCCGTAGAGCCCGACCACTCCCAGCAACAATGCGAGGAACGCGAAGCCCCCTACCAGCCAGGCTGAGGACCGATGGAGATAGGCAGTCGGCGAATCGTTGATTCGGTCGGCCATGGTCGCTTCATTCATCGTGCCAATGCTGGGATCGATCTCATGAATGGCGGCCACCAGCGTTGGCAGCAATGACTTCTCGTCTTGCGAGGTACGCACGATGAGAGAGAAATAACTGTCGGTATCCTGGTTGAAGGGGTGATAAACGGCCGGCCAGGTCTCGGAATCCAGAGAGCCATCCTTCACGTCTTGCACCACGCCAATGATTTCTCTGATCGACTTCGGCGTCAGTTCGGTGTCGCCAATCCTCTTTCCAATCGGATCTTCTCCGGGAAAATATTTCTTTGCCAATGTCTCGTTGATGATCATGACGGGAGGCTTCGACGCATCCTCGGCGTCGGTGAAATAGCGGCCTCGCAAGAGCTTGGCGTGCAGCGTGGAGAAAAAGTCGGAGCTCACATCCCGCTGGTTCACTTCATCGTGTTCTCCGTTATACGGCCGTCCCACGATCCTGATCCAGGTGGTGTTGCCGTTGAAACTCACGGGCAATACGTTGGAAATGCCCGCGGATTCCACACCCGGCAAACTGTCAACGCGGCTTATGATCTGCCGCTCGACCGCCACCATCTGCTCATCCTTGGGATAGCTGGCATCGGACAACTCAAGTTGCAGCGTGGCCAAATGATCGGGCTGAAACCCAACGTCTACATGGAGCAAGCGATAGAAACTTTTCCCGAGCAGTCCGGCGCCTACCAGCAGAACAACCGCAATGGCCAGTTCGGCGATCACCAGATTGGCAGCGAAACGACGCCACAGGGTTCCGGCGTAACCGCGGCCGCCCTCGCTCAAGCCTTCCCGGAGTTTGGTCAGCGGCAGGCGCACGATGGGAGTAAGGGAGAATAGCGCCGCCGCAAGTACAGAGACGAGCGCAGCAAAAAGCAGTACATGAGAGTTCAAGCCGAGCCCGACCAGGTAGGGCATGCCCGCCATCATGTCTTTCGAAATGAGGCGAGTGAGAATCTGCATCGCCCCGTCGGCCGCTGCCAAGCCAAGCGCGCTGCCCGCCGCCATCAGCAGCAGTCCTTCGGTAATGAACTGGCGAACCAGGCGTCCGCGCGACGCACCCAGCGCACCCCGCACCGCAATCTCACGCTTGCGGCTCGCGGAGCGAACCAGCAGCAGGCTTGATACGTTGACGCATGCAATCACCAGCAAAAGTCCCGCGCCTCCCAGTAGCACGAGCAGAATGGGCCGGATATCCGCAACGATCACTTCCGCCAGAGGCTGCACGCTGGCGCTCTGATCGCGATTGTCCTTGGGATATTGCAGTTCCAGTTGCCGCGCAATCGTCTTCATCTCGGCCCGAGCCGTCTCCACGGAGACGCCATCTTTGAGCCGTCCGATTCCGTTGAGGTTGTGGCAGCTGCGGCGGAGCGCGCACTGATCGGAAGCGTGCAGAGTCGTCCAGAACTCTACATCCCCCCGGAGGGCGAACTGGAAATCCTGCGGCAGCACTCCGACGATGGCATAGGGAATGCCGCTGAGAGCGACGGTTTCGCCGGTGACATCTTTTTTTCCGCCAAACCGTTTCTGCCACGTGGCGTAGCTCAGGATCACGGTTCGGGGCGCACTCGGCAAATCCTCGCCAGTATAGAAATCGCGCCCGAGAACGGGAGCAATCCCCAGAACGTGAAAAAAACCATCGCTCACGCTGAGCCCGGGCACCGGTTCTGTCCCGGTGGCCGTGCGCAGAAGGTAGCCGCCTCCCGTGTAGACCTCCAAAGAACTGAATACATGGTTGAGCTTCTTCCAATCGAGATAGTCGGGATAAGAAAGGTTGGCATGCGGAATCATGGCGGCACTTTCCGTCACGTCCACCAGCCGGTTGGGATTCAGGTAAGGCAGCGGCTTGATCAGCGCAGCATCGACAAAGCCAAAAATTGCCACGCTGGCGCCGATCCCCAGAGCGAGGATCAGAACGGCCGTGCCGGCAAACCCCGGGCTCTTGCGCAGCTGCCGGAATGCGTAGCGAAGATCCTGGACCAACCCGTTCATTTATCCTCCTAATCGTGTCTCGCTACTCGTATCTAAGTGCCGACATGGGATCGACCCTGGTGGCGCGGCGTGCCGGCACATAGCAGGCGGTGAGCGCAACGATGCTCAGCAACAAGGCAACTCCAACAAAGGTCAGTGGATCGGTCGTTCCGACTCCATACAGCAGAGCGGCCATGAAGCGGGTGAGGACCAGGGCCGCGGCCAGTCCAACTACAACCCCGAGCCCGGCAAGCTTTCCCCCGCTGCTGAGAATCAGGCGCAGAATGTCCTGCGGCTGCGCGCCCAGAGCCATGCGGATGCCGATTTCATGGACGCGCTGTCCCACGACATAAGAAATCACACCGTAAATTCCTACGCCCGCCAGCGTCAGCGCGAGCCCCGCGAAGACCGCGAGCAGGATCATCGAAAAGCGCTGCGACGCCACGGAATCGGAAATCACGGAGTCCATGGTTTGCGTGCCGAAGATGACCTGCTGATTACTCATCTGCGCACTGATATGACGGATGGAATCGACAAGGCCCGCCGAACTACCTCCGGCCCGCACAATCACGGCAGAACTGGAAGGGGTCATGGCGACAAAGTCGTCGGGCATTTGCAGGCATGGGATATAGAGGCCGGACCGCAGCGACTGTTGATCGTCGGTCGCCAATCCCCATTGTTTGACGTGGCCGACCACGCCGACGATCTCCGCCAGCTGAGTGAATCGGTCTATGTGGATGCGCTTACCAATAGGGTCCTGGCTCGGAAAATATTTCTGGGCAAATACTTCATCGACCACCACGACCAGCGGTGAGTGCTCGTTGTCCTGAGGAGTAAAGAAACGGCCACGCTGCAGCGGAATCCCCATTGCCCTCAGGTAGTCCGGCTCGACAATGTAGTCGATGGCCCAGTTCATGTCATTTTCGCTCGCGGGTTTGGGCTGACCCTCAAGCCAAAATAGTTGCTCGTCGTCGCCGTTCAGGGGAACCGCTCCCCAAGTCTGCGAGACCGCCTGGACGCCGGGGGCGGAGGCGACCTTGTCGTCAAACTCGCGAAAGGCAGCACGGATCGCATCCGGACTCGCATTCATCGTCGACGGCGGGAGTGAAAGCCCGAAAGTGATTACATTGTGCGGGCTGAAGCCAGGATCCACGTTCCAGAGCTTGATTAGACTGCGTATGGTCAGTCCCGCTCCGGTGAGCAGGACCAGAGCCAGCGCCATCTCGACCACCACGAAGACGCCCTGCGCGCGGTGCCGGGTTCCGCTGGCTCCTCGGCCTCCTTGCTTAAGCGTTTCATGCAGATCCGGCTGCGACGTTTTCAGAGCTGGGGTAAGGCCGAATAGAACGCCCACCAGCAGCGAGAGGCTCAACGTAAAAAACAGAACGTGCGAATCAAGTCCGATTTGTTCGGCGCGTGGCAGTGCTGCCGGCAAGATGGCCAGTGCCGCGCGGGTACCCCAGGCGGCAAGAAATAAACCCAACCCTCCGCCCAGCAAAGCAAGCAGCACGCTTTCCGTGAGCAACTGGCGAACCACGCGTCCCTGGCTCGCTCCCAGGGCTGCCCGAACAGCAAACTCTCGCGTCCGCCCGGTCGAGCGCGCCAGCAGCAGATTGGCAACATTCACACATGAAATCAGCAGCACGAAGCCAACCGCCGCCAGAAGAACCAGCAACAGCGGGCGGACCTCCCCAACCATTTCTTCTTTCAGCGGAGTCAGCTTAGCGGTAATGCCTTTGTCCGAGTCAGGAAAAGCGTTGGCTAAATTGCCGGTGACTCCCTCCATATCGGACCGCGCCTGGGCAATCGTCACGCCAGGCTTAAGCCGTCCGATGCCGTGGAACCCCAACCCAGCGCCGCGTTGAAGCAGCAGCGGATTGCTCCATTGCCCGATGGGTGCATAAACCTCAGTGTCGCGAAACCCTGGAACGGCAAGATGGAAGTTTGCCGGGATCACGCCCACGATGGTGAAGGGCTTCGCATTCAGAGTGATGCTTTTGCCTAAAATGTCTGGCGAGGAACTGAACTTGCGCTGCCATAACCCCGCGCTGATGAGCGCAACCGGACCTGCTCCGATCTTCTCTTCATCCTGGGTAAACGTGCGGCCGATCACTGGCTGCACGCCCAGTACCGTGAAAAAATCCGAGGAGATGAATTCTCCGCCCACCTGTTCAGGCTCTCCGCTGCCGGTCAGGCTGAAAGCATACGTGCGCGCGAGGGCCAGCGCGGAGAAGGTGTGATTATCTTTTTGCCAGTCGCGGAAATTCGGATAGGAGACAGACCCACCTTCGAAATTAGGCTTGTTTTCATGGAACGTCACCAGTTGGTCCGGATCGCGGAAAGGCAACGGGCTCAGCAACACTCCATTGATCACGGAGAACAGCGCGGTGTTGGCTCCGATGCCCAACGCCAGGGTGGCCACCGCCACAAGCGTGAAGCCAGGGCTCTTCCCCAGCATGCGAAGACCGTAGCGCAGATCCTGAAACAGAGTTTCCATATCGGCTCTCGTTCCTTACTCGTACCGGAGCGCCACCATGGGATCGACGCGAGTTGCGCGACGCGCCGGAAAATACCCGGCGACCATGGTCGTTCCCGCAACGATCAGAACAGCGGACAGAACCGTGACCGGGTCGGATGAGCGAATGCCGAACAGTTGGCTTTGCAGCAGGCGAGTCGCGGCGAGCGCGGCAGGAACTCCAAGCACAATTCCTACGCCCAGCAGGGTGAGAGACTCCTTCAGCACCAGCCAGAGGACGCCGCTGGATTGCGCACCCAGCGCCATGCGCACCCCAATCTCGTTGGTGCGCCGCACCACGTTGTACGTCATGACTCCGTACAGGCCGATGCACGCCAGTAGCAAGGCCAGAAGAGAAAAGAAAATGGAAAGCTGCGAGATCAAAGTTTCTTTTCCGGTGAAAATGTCCAACCTCTGGCGAATGGTCTCGACCCTGACGATGGGCAGGTTGGGATCGATCTTCGCCAGCGTCCGGCGCACTTCCGTTGCCAGATTTCCCGGATCGCCGGCAGTTTGCACCTGCAGCCAATCCGCGTAAGCGTTGTTGCCAGTTAGTTGCAGCGCCGAAAGATAGGCCATGCGCTGCTGAGTTTCCCGCGGGTTGCCGTATTTCGCGTCTTTCACGACGCCAACGATTTCCCAATCGCCCTCTAAGCCCGGCTGCTCCAAAATCATGGACTGACCGACCGCATTACCGCCCGGAAAGAAGCGATTGGCCAGGCTCTGGTTCATGACCATGACGTGTTTAGACTTAGACACGTCTTCGGAGCCAATGGGGCGTCCCGCGACTAAAGCAATCCCGACGGTTTCAAAATATCGCGGCGACACTTGGGTAAGGGACGTATTCATGTCGTCATTGAGTTTGGGCGTGTAACCATGCGGATGAGCAACAACACCCCAACTCCCGTCCGAGATGGGAGGACTCCCCGCGAGTGCGGCCGAGCGCACGCCGGGAAGAGACTGCACCCGGTCAAGAATTTGCTGATTGAAAACGCCCACTTGCTCCAGTTTGATACCGGCAATGTTGGGGTCAATGTTCACGCACAGCAGATTTTTTCGATCGAAGCCGAAATCTTGCTGCTCGAGATTGCGCAGCGTGCGCGTTAGCAACCCTGCGGTTAGCACGAGCCCAAGCCCGAGGCTCATCTGCAAAACCACCAGCACCTTGGGCAAAAGCCGGGTTGTCCGCGTTGCTCCGCCTGCAGCCGAGCGTGCATTCGCTCCCACGCCGGGCGCAATACTCGCGCGTGAAACACGCAGCGCGGGCGCCAGGCCAAAAAGAAATGCCGTCACCATTGACAAGCCAAACGTGAAGGCCAGAACACGAACGTTGGGGCTTGGATCAAACGGCGTGAATGGATCTCCTGCAACCACCAGGTTCATCAGCAGCCGAGTGCCCCAGGATGCCAACAGCAAACCCACCGCCCCGCCCAGTAACGAGAGCATGAGGGACTCGGCCAGCATCTGGACCACAATCTGCGCGCGGCTCGCGCCCAAAGCCAGACGGGTGGAAATTTCCCGCTCGCGCGAAGCTGCTTTGGCCAGAAGAAAATTGGCGAGGTTCGCGCACGCAATCAGCAGAACAATCGCAACCAGTCCCATCAGGATGCGCAGGGGTTCCTCATAATCAACCCGCAAATTGGAAACACCGCGCCCTCCAGGCAGAAGTTGCACATAGATTTGCTGGATCACCTGACCGCGAGCGCTGGCAAGGTCTACGCCTTCTCTTGCCACCATGTAATGCCGAAGCTGCAGATTCATCCAGTCCTGCATCTGGTCCACGGTCATTGCCGGTTTGCGCCTGCCCATCCAATGAAGAAAGTAGAGCCCGTGCGGACCGAGCAATGAATCCGCGAGCATCACTTGCTTCTGCATCGTCAGTGGCAGCCACAGGTCGGGTGAATTCTGGTCGAGATCCACTCCGTAGAATTTTGGATTTGCGACGCCGATCACCGTAAAAGGCGTTCCGTTCACGATGAGGCTTTTGCCCAAAACATTGCGATCGCCCGAGAGCTCGCGCTGCCAGTACTGGTAACTGATGACCGCTACTTGACCCGATCCGGGAGTGGCTGCATCGGAGGGAATGATCGCCCTGCCGAGCGCCATGTCAGCTCCAAGCAGGTTGAAGAAATTGCCGGAAACCAGGTGGCCGAATGCTTGAGTCGCAGTGCGGTTGCTGATGCCAGCCTGCCGCACGCTGAGTCTTGACGGGAAACTGGCGTAGGCCGCGACTCCATCGAATGCCGCGTGCTCGCCCTCGATCTGCTTGTAAAACTCGTAGGGAAAAAGATCCAAAGGCCCAGGCCCTATGCCGTCGATGACACCGCCGCCGTATTGCTGGCCGAAGGCGACGAGAGTCTGTGGATCGCGAACCGGCAGCGACTTCAGAAGTAGTTCGTTAATCAGCGTGAAAATTGCGGTGTTAGCGCCAATGCCGAGCGCCAATGAGGCGACTGCCACGGCGGTAAAGCCCGGACTCTTGCGCAACTGCCGCAACGCGTAGCGAACATATTGGGCGAGCCCCGTCATGCATGCACGTCCGCCATCAGTTTTTTCAGTTCTTCTTCGGCAACCACTTTGCCGTCAAACAAATGCACTTCGCGCTGAGCATGTTTCGCAAACCGCGGATCGTGCGTCACCATGCAGATCGTCGCGCCTTCGCGATGCAGGTTCTGCAGCAGCTCCATCACCGCTTCGCCGTTGCGCGAATCCAGATTTCCGGTGGGCTCGTCTGCCAGCAGGATGGAAGGCTTGCCACCCAAAGCCCGCGCCACCGCGACCCGCTGCTGCTGACCGCCCGAGAGTTGCGACGGGTAATGGCGCACGCGGTGTGCCATGCCCACGCGTTCGAGCGCTTCCATCACACGCTTCTTTCTTTCAGCCGCGACCATTCGCTGGCGATAGGTGAGAGGCAGTTCGACGTTTTCATATACCGTAAGGTCGCCGATCAGGTTGAAACTCTGAAAGATGAATCCAATTTCCTGGTTGCGGATGCGCGACCGCTCGGCGAAATCGAGGTTCTCCACCGACTTTCCGTTCAGCGAATAGCTGCCCGCGGTCGGCGTATCGAGCAAGCCGATGATCGAAAGCAATGTAGACTTGCCGCAACCCGACGGTCCCGACATGGCCACGTACTCTCCTTTGGCAATCGAAAGGTGAACGCCCGAGAGAGCGTGAGTTTCAATCTCATCGGTGTAGAAAACCTTCGTCATTTCCTGAATCTGGATTAACGGCTGCCCCGCTTCTGTCATAAGCTTCTGCCCTCGATCTTTTTAGTTTCGATCTTTTTAGTTTCGATCTTTAATTTCAATCCCCAATTTCGATCGCTTATTGATTTCGTGGCTGCGGATTTCTTCGCACCTGATCTCGTCGTACCCGATTCCGTCCCTCATTCCAGACGGATGCGGTCCGTCTTATCCCAGCGCGACATATCGGAAAGAATCACGGTGTCACCCTCGCGAAGGCCCTCAAATACCTGAATCGAATTCACGGACTCGCGTCCAACTTTTACGGGCACGCGATTTGCCTCTTTGCCGTCCCCATCCAACTTGAACAAGCTGATGGTGCTGTTCTCCTGTCCAAAGGCCGGCCGCCCCACATAAAGGATGTTGTCCAGTCGTTCCAAGTCGATGGTGCCGTCCACGCTCAAGTCGGGACGCGCGCCCATGGGGAGCTCGCCCGTTAGTTTGACGTCCACCGTAACGGTTCCGTTTTGCACCGCGGGATCGACTCGCATCACCGTTCCGTTGATGATCCCGTTATGCGTATCGATTGCCGCCGGTTCGCCATCCTGCACATCCCGGGCCTGGGTTTCAGCGATTCTCAATGTCGCCATCAGATGATTCGGCTCGACCACCTTTGCCAGCATCGCTCCGGGCTGAACATGCTGCCCGACCTGGAGAGGCAGATCCACCAGCACTCCGTCGATCCCCGCGCGGACTTTCAACGCATCGAGTTGCCTTTGCTTCAACTCGGCCAGAGTCCGCGCCTGATCAACCTTGTCCTGTTCCTGAGCCATCTGAGTGTCGATAGCTTTTTTGTTGATCACCAAACGCTGTTCTTCCAGATCGTTTCTGGTTGTGAGTTCGTCAGCTTTTCCTTTAGACGCTTTGTAGGCCAAACCAGAGATCACGCCGAGGTCGTAGAGGGCCTTATCCGTATCCGCCTGCCGCTGCGCCTGACTGTAGTCCGCAGCGACCGTGGCAGCCCCCGCTTTCTGAGTCATCAGATCGCTTTCGAGCTTTACTCGCAGGCTCTGGTATTCGGCTTCGGCGGCCTTCAATTGCAGCTGTGCATCCACGGCCGCTTGCTCCGCCGGGGGATTACTCATTTCCAGAAGAATGTCGTTCGCTTTCACCTGCGAACCCGGCAGCAGGCGAATGCGCACTACGGTGGCTTCAGTCTCGGCAGGAATCTGGCGAACCGCCTCCTGGGCGGGGACGAGTGAGCCCGGTCCGCGCACCTGCCGCAGCATGGACCCATGCTTCACGGTGTCGGTCCAGACGGTTCCCCGTTCCACCGAAGGTGCCGCTGGCCGCAGCCGCAAAACTCCGATCGTCGCAGCAGCAATCACCGCAACGCCGATCACTCCAAACATAATGTGCCGGCGTAGTTTTTGACGCTTGAATTCTGGGCGGGCAATGTCCATCGAGTTTTTTATCGCAACTCGACCGCCACATCCCAAGAGGCTCTAAATGGCTGAAGCGATGTAAGATAGGCCCTCGCGTCCTTTCGAGGGTGGAACGGCGGTGTCCAGTGCCGGAACCGACTGTCCATTACCGGACAAAACAGGACAAATCAAATCAATCGAGTGAATCGCTGAGCGAGAATCACTGAACAAGAATCTATGAACAAGAGAGATTGCGAACTGGGAATGAATCGTCCGATCTCGCGCCGTGATTTTCTAAACGGCGTAGCCGTTGGTGTGGGTGCCGCCATCGCCGCGCCGCATTGGGTAGCAGCGCTCGATTCCCACGAGTATGCACCGGAAAAGGACCCCAACTACTATCCCCCAGCCCTGACCGGCATGAGGGGTAACCACGATGGCACTTTCACTTTCGCTCACCGGCTGCGGGATGGCGAATCCTGGGACAGCATGGGCAGTCCGGAATCAACCGGTGAGACTTATGACTTGATCGTGGTGGGCGGCGGCATCAGCGGGTTGGCTGCCGCATACTTCTATCGCAAAAATGCCGGGGACAAGGCGCGGATTCTCATCGTAGACAATCATGACGACTTCGGCGGGCACGCCAAACGCAACGAATTTCGCGCCGGCAGCCGCTTCCTGCTTAGCTACGGCGGCACGCAATCGATTGAGAGCCCGTCTCGCTACAGCGACGTATCCAAGGGACTGCTGAAAGATCTTGGCATCGATACGCAGCGGTTCTATAAGGCCTACGATCAGCGTCTGTATTCGTCGCTAAGGTTGGGCACCGGTGCATTCTTTGATAAAGAAACGTTCGGCGAGGATCGCTTCGTGGCTGGAATGGGAACGCTGCCGTGGGCTGACTTTCTCGCTAAAACGCCGCTGTCTGAAGTTGCCCGGCGCGACATCGCGCGAGTGTACACGGAAAAAGTAGATTACCTGCCCGGCCTGTCGCGCGACCAGAAACGCGCGCGCCTGGAGAAAGTAAGCTACGCCGATTTCCTCACCAAGATAGCCAAATTGCACGCCGACGTTCTTCCTTTCTTTCAGACGCGTACCAACGACCTGTGGGCGGTGGGCATTGACGCCGTCTCTGCCTTGAACTGCTACGAAGCCGGCGATGACTACGGCGTCGGCTACCCGGGTTTTGATGGAATGAATCTGGGAGGCGATTCCGGAGAAAAAGAAGAGCCCTACATCTTCCATTTTCCCGATGGAAACGCGTCGATTGCCCGCATGCTGGTGCGTTCGCTAATTCCGGTTTGCATCCCCGGCCACAGCATGGAAGACGTGGTCACGGCGCGCGCCGACTACAGCCGCCTCGACACTTCCAACTCGCCGGTCCGCATTCGGCTCAACAGCACAGTGGTGCACGTGCGCCACGTAGGATCTGATTCCGCCCGCGAGGTCGAGGTCGCCTACATGCGCGGAGGAAAGGTCCAGACGCTCCGCAGCAAGCGTTGCGTTCTCGCTTGCTATAACGGGATGATTCCTTATCTGTGTCCGGAACTTCCCAACAAGCAGAAGGAAGCGCTTGCCTATGGCGTGAAAGCGCCGCTCGTCTATACGCAGGTCGCGATTAGAAACTGGACGTCGTTCCAGAAGTTGTGCGTTCACCAGATAGTTGCACCCGGCAGCTACCACTCCTATGTCGCGTTGGATTTTCCCGTGAGCCTCGGACAATACAATTTTCCCAGCAAGCCGGAAGAACCGATGGTGCTATTTATGTTGCGCACGCCCTGCCAGCCGGGCCTTCCGCAGCGCGAGCAGCACCGTGCCGGTCGCTACGAGCTCATGGCAACTCCCTTCGCCAGCTTCGAGCGCAACATCCGTGATCAACTGACAAGAATGCTCAGTTCTGCCGGGTTCGATCCCGCCAAAGACATCGACGGCATCACCGTGAATCGCTGGGCGCACGGCTATGCTTATAGCTACAACTCGCTGTTCGATCCGGACTGGCCCGAGGGAGAGCAGCCCTGGGTTCAGGGCCGCAAGCCGTTCGGAAAAATCGCAATCGCGAACTCCGACGCTGGCGCTTCCGCCTACACCGATGCCGCAATTGACCAAGCCTACCGCGCGATACAGGAGCTCGCAAAGCAGGGCTGACGAGGTTGATGTTTATGGTGGAAAATGGCCGTGGTGAGCTGACCGAAAGCAGGAAACTTCGCATAGAGAACACTTCAATTGCAGGGAAAATCATTTATGGCCGGTGAAGGATTCGGAAATCTACGGGTGCTCTCGCTCGAGAGCCGGCGTTCGAAAGAAATGGGTTTGCTGATTGCGAATCATGGTGGACAAGCCACGGTGGTGGCTTCCACACGCGAGGTTCCGTCGGGGCCCAATGCCGAGGAATCGGCGTTCGCTGAAGGTCTGGTCCAGGGCCAATTCCAGGTCGTGATCTTCATGACCGGAGTGGGAACGCGCGCGCTGGCGCAGGCCATCGAGCCGTCATGTCCGCGGGAGCAACTGGTCACGGCGCTGAGTAAAGTTACGGTAGTAGCGCGAGGACCGAAGCCGGTTGCGGTTCTGCGGGAGCTTGGCGTACCCGTCGCGCTGACGGTGCCGGAGCCGAATACGTGGCGGGAAATTTTGCATGCGCTAGATCAGAATGCGAACACTATTTCCCTGAAAGGAGCTCGCGTGGCGGTGCAGGAACATGGCGTGCCCAGCCGGGAACTGTATGCGGGACTTGAGGAACGGGGAGCGCAGGTGTTTCCCGTGCCAGTTTACAACTGGGCCCCGCCGGAAGATGCGGAGCCGCTGCGCCGGGCGATTGGAGATCTCGCTCGCGGAAGTTTCCAGGTTGTGCTATTTACGTCATCCGTTCAGTTGCATCATTTGTTCCGCTTCGCCGATGAAATGGGGCAGCGTCAGGAAGTTGCAGGCGGCTTACGCCGTGCGGTGGTTGGGTCGATCGGGCCGGTCACCTCGGAAACCCTACGGGAATATGGAATCACTCCGGACCTTGAGCCATCCCATCCAAGAATGGGTTTCCTGGTGAAGGAGTTGGCTGAGCGAAGCGCCGAACTTCTGCAGCACAAGAAGTGAGTCAAACGGCGTTGTCCGGATTTCGTAACAAGCCCGACAAGCCCGCAGCGATTCCGCAACCGTAAATTTAATCCTAAGATAACCACCTGATTCGATTCGTTTTCTAATCCTCCAGCTTTCCAGAAGCAAATTCGCATTCATTTTGTAATCACATTCTACATTTAGGTCTTGTATAGTGTATTCATATAAGGTATAAAATGACCCAGATGAGCGACGACTTCCATCGCGCCAAGCTTTCCGCTGCCGAGCGAAACTTTCGCTCCGAGGTCGCTCGCCTCACTCTGAACCGCTGGTTTCTTCGCGGCTCCTTGTCCGAGCGCTTGGGCAAGTGCGGCAAGCCCAACTGCCGCTGCACCCGCGGCCAACTCCATAAGTCTTTATACCTGGTACAGAGTCAGTCCGGAAAGCTGCGCCAGATCTGTGTCCCGCAGGCTTGGCAGGAGCGCGTCCGGCGGGCCGTCGATGACTATCACAAAATGCAGGAACTGATCGAAGAGGTTTCCGAACTGGAGTGGAAGCGACTTAAAGAAAGGAAGCGCTAACCGTTCTCCCCCGCCTGATCAGCTACGGCGAAAAGATTTTCTGCCTCTCGGCGACACTGCTGGCGCCACAAGCCCGGACAAGCCCGTGCCGATCTTTACAACTACAAAGCCGCGGCGTAGACTCCCGCCATTCCCCCCCGGCTGATCGTAAGAACGGTCGGCTATCCCCCCGTTAGGTGCGCTTTTGTGACGAACATAAACGGCAAAGCGTATGCCATGAACGCCATCACGCCGATGAGGCCGTGGAAGACTCCCATCCTGAGGGTGCTCTTCTTCCTTCTGGGCTTAATCAAGCCGTTGCAGTCGGGTCTGAAGAACCTTTCTTTTATCCACTTCGCACGCTGGGTGATCATCGGCCGCAACCAGTTTCCGCACCTTGGGCCAAAGCAGCCTCGCGAAAATCTGCACTACGACTACTTGATCTTTTTCAGCAACTTCAACGGAACGTGGAATCAATACATCGACGCCTTTTCCGCCGTCCTTTCGACGGGGTTGAACGCGATTTGGCTGTGGAGCGAAAAATTCCCCGGCTCCGTGCCCGTGACGCCGTTCAAAGGCTACATAAACCAGGTTCAGTTCGACACGGACTATTACTACAACGCCTATCCCAGAGCAGCGACCAACGACGTCAAAGCTGCGCTTCGCGTGCACGATGCCTTCAACGATTTCGCCAAAAACAGCCAGACTCTTTCCCCAGCCGAATTCGAAAAGGCGTATCTGGAGCTTCTGGTCCGTGTGCAAGTGGACCTCGGCTCGACAGGGATCGCTCCGGTAGGGACGTAATGGCAAACCAGAATGGACAAATATACGGGCTGACCATCCTTTCGCCCATTCTTGAAGGCGATACGCTCGACGTCGGTCATGCCACGGCCCTGCGCTGGTACCTTGCAAGTTTGCCGAGAAACCATACCAGCCCGTTCGCGCGTGTTTCCAGCACACACTTTGCGCGCCTCGTGGTCATGGACGACGTGGTCTTCGTGGGCGCGCCTGCCATCGAGGAGCACGTGAAGTCCCGCTATCTGGTGTTCGAGTCGAATTTCGACGGCGATCTTGACACCTATCTCACCCGCATGGCGCAGGAAATTCCCGACTTCGTGGATTCCGTCTGGAAACATTGTGTTGGTTATCCCGGGGTGGCCGACCCGGCCGCGTTCGCCGCCTACATGAAGAAGTGCCAGATTGAGACCACATTTTTCTTCGCGGACGTAAATAACAAAACCGTGCAGCAGAACCTGCGGGCTCTGCAGGTTCAGTCCGCTCTCTCGCACTTCATCGAGCGGAACCAAGGTAAGCCCGCGGCCGACATACAGAAGTCGTTCGGAATGCTTGTGGAGCACTTGGCGAAAGCCGCTGCCCCGTTACCCGGCGGAATTGACTCCGAGAAAACTGCCGCGGAGGATCGTCCGTATGATCGCTAGTACGAACACCGATAGTACGAAGATTGACGTCACCGATATTCAGGGCTTTGCGCTGAAGGGCTATAACTTCCCTTTCGCTCGTTATCTATTGCTCGAACTCTCGCACGTCCAAGGGGCTCGGGATTTCATTGGCCAGACGGTGCAATACCTCACCACTGGCGAGCGCTGGCAGGAAAAACCGATTTCGACGGTAAACATCGCGTTCACCTTCCCCGGGCTCGTTAAGCTTGAACTCCCCGCGCCAACCTTGCTGAGTTTCCCGGTCGAGTTTCAGCAGGGCATGAAGGCTCGAGGAGAGATTCTCTACGACACGGGAAAGAACAGTCCTGAGCATTGGGAACCGGTTTGGCGAGACAACCGCGTGCATGTGTGGCTGGCCGTAAACGCACAGACTGCGGCGGCGCTCGAGCAACAGTGCGCGCTCCTGCTGCAGATCGCGAATCAGACTGGCGGAGCCACATTGCTGCAAGCGCAGGACGCGCATGCGATTTTCATCGACGGTAAGCCGACCACGAAGGAGCATTTTGGCTACACGGATGGATTCGGGAATCCGGACTTCAAAGGCGCGCAACGGGATTGCGTACCGGGTCAGGGCAAGCTAACCCACGACGGACAATGGGAAGCCCTGGCTACCGGCGAATTTTTGCTGGGATACGCGGACGAGTCGGGCGAGCTGCCAGTTGCTCCCATCCCTCATTTGCTGGCACGCAACGGCACGTTCATGGTTTACCGCAAGATGCATCAGAACGTGGCGACGTTCCGTGCGCTTCTCGAAAAGCAGGGTGCCCTGTATCCCGGGGGAAAAGAAAAGCTGGCTTCGAAATTTGTCGGCCGCTGGCGCGACGGAACTCCAGTCGAGCTTTCTCCGGACCATCCCGATCCCGCCATCGTCGCGGATAACGATCGGAACACGAATTTCACCTACGGCAAAGATTTGAACGGCCTGCGCTGTCCGGTTGGCGCCCACATCCGGCGAGGGAATCCGCGCGACTCATTTGGATTCAACGGCGAGCTGGTAAATCGCCGGCGCATCATGCGCCGCGGGCTAACTTACGGAACTTACGTGCCAGAGGGTCAGCCAGTTCGCGATGAGGACGAACATGGCGTTATTTTTATGGCCTTGAATGCCAGCCTGTTCCGCCAGTTCGAATTCGTTCAACAGCAGTGGATCGAATACGGAAATGACCTGCATCAGGGAAACGACAAAGACCTGGTGATCGGAAATCACGGAGGCCGGGGCAAGACTGTTTTGCAGGGAACGGCCGATCCGCAGAACCCTCCGTTCATCTGTGCCAATCTGCCCAACTTCGTCGAACTGCGAGGCGGCGACTATTTTTTCATGCCCAGCTTGACCGCGCTGCAGATGATAGCGAATGGAACCGTCGATCCCAGATAAGAAGCGCAATAAACGGAGAGACTCATGTTTGAAAACCTCAAGAGCGTTCTCGGCAAGATTGACGCGGAAAGCTCTGATCTTACTCACGAAGTGCTGGACTCCGTCGATCGCGAACTCGCCAACCTGAAGGATGAGGTAACGTCCTTCTTTAAAGCAATCAAGGCGCACCTGACCCAGTATCCCGAGCCGATCTTCGCAATCCTCCGCAGAATCAAGCCAATTCTGCTTTTCGAAAACTCCGCCCTGGTCACGCGGTTTGAAGACGTGCAGGAAGTGCTGGCGCGCGACGATGTCTTTCTGGTGACCTACGCAGAAAAGATGAGGGTGGTCACCGCTGGGCAGGACTTTTTTCTCGGCATGCAAAATTCGCCCGAGTACACGCGCGACGTTTCGCACATGCGCAGCGTGGTTCGCCGCGAAGATATCCCGGGCCGAATCGCTCCCTTCGTGCAGAAAACGGCAAGCGATCTGGTGACAGCGGCAGGCGGCCAACTGGATGTCGTGCAGCTCAGCAAGACTGTGCCGACGCACTGGATCGCCGATTACTTCGGCTGCCCTCCGCTTTCAGATCAACAGGTCGAGGCCTGGGGAGGTGTGCTCTTCCAGTATCTTTTTCTGGACGTAGAAAATGATCCAAAGCTGGCGCAGGCGGCGACCAAGACTGCAGCGGACGTGCGCAACTGGCTGGATGAAACCATCGCCGGGCGAAAAGCGAGCCCCGTTGCCAAGGATGATGTGCTCGGCCGTTGTTTACTCCTCCAGAGCGCCGGCCTGCCCGCCATGGACGATGTCAGCATTCGAAATAACATTCTCGGCCTGCTGGTGGGCGCGATTCCAACCACTTCCAAGTGCTGCGCTCAGGTGCTCGATCAATTGTTCGAGCGCCCCGAACAATTGAAGAGAGCGCAAGCCGCGGCTCTGGCCGATGACGACGCGCTGCTGGCAAAGTATGTATTCGAAGCGCTTCGCTTCAATCCCAATAACGCCGGCGTCTATCGCCTTGCTGCCGAGGATTATCCTCTGGCTAAAGCCTCACTCCACCGAACCACGATTCCGAAAGGGACATCCGTGATTGCGGCAACGCAATCAGCAATGTTCGACGAGCGCTTTGTGGACCAGCCCAACGAGTTTCGAATTGATCGTCCGGAATATCTAAGTATGCATTTCGGATATGGCCTACACACGTGTTTCGGGCAGTACATCAATCGCGTGCAAATACCCGGAATATTGAAGCCACTTCTAAAACGCACCGGCTTACGGCGTGCCGGGGATTTGCAATACGCAGGGCCGTTCCCATCAAGTCTGCTGGTGCGTTTCGACTAACCGATTTCGGCTTGCGAAATACACGTGACAGAAGATTTTCGTGCTATCGACTCTCCTTCACAACGCGTCCGTTGAGAGGCTGCGGGGGGCGGACATCGTGCGGATACAGCTTGGCGAACGCACTGATCTCCTCTGCCGAGATCTCCACACGAGTCTTCAGCACAAACCAGGCAATGCCTTCCCTGCAAAGGGGATTCGTCAGTGAACCCATATCCAGGTAATAGGCGGTATCCTGGAGCACCAGCCCAGCGGGCTTCAACTTCGACTCCGGAGACTGCGCCTTGCCGGCATTACAGGCAGCATAGTCGGGATCCAGGTCAGTCCAATGCGCCCCCTGCGTAGGTCCACGGGGCCTTCCACTGCGCTCGCGCACCTGCAGGAACCAAGACTGCCGCTAGGGTCAACCATGCAAACATTGACCAGCCTCTTCGCAAATTGCACCTCCGTTTGCGCTCCGGCTTATCTAGTTGGTTTAACAGCGCGGCATCCCGTCGGCGTGGCAGCGGGGCGAAATCGACGTGGGTTGATCGTGGGCCGCATGGGTTTGCGTCTCATCGTGCTCGTCATAAGCCGATGTCACAAGCCAATGTTGCCGATTGGCGAAACATCGGCATAGAACCCGTTAGTGGACCACAGAGCTACCAGCCGCGAGAGTGTTCAATATTGCACAGTTCGCGGGCATGTTCACGTTTTAGTGTTGTGGCCAACTTAAGTGTTGTGGCCAACGAAGATTCGAACCGACCTTGAAGATTGAACGGAGACCAGAGATGAAGATGAAGATGAAGATGAAGACAACCAGTTTGAGTGTGTTTAGAATCGCAACCGTATTCGCAGTTCTTTTCAGCATTCCTCAGTCAGCGCGTGCGCAAGACGCCGCAACCACCTTCAAATCGAAATGCGCCGGCTGCCACGCCGCCGATGGCACGGGCTCGGCGACAGGCAAGAAGATGGGCGCCCACGATTTCACCGCCGCCGAAGTCCAGGGCATGTCCGACGCTCAACTCACCGACATCATTACGAATGGCAAGAACAAGATGCCCAAGTATGGCTCGCTGAAGCCGGAAGACATCAAGGGTCTGGTGACGTACATCCGTACGCTGAAAAAGTAGTCCCGCCAGTTACTGCGATCGGGATTGCTTTGAGGGATTTGTCCGGCAACTGATGCAGGCTGCCGACACTCCGCGGCGCGGTTTGGACTGTGCCCTGCCCCGTCACGCATAGAACTTAACCTGCAAAAGCCCTAACAATAGTGGTAGTTCCCAATGAGTCTGCGAGAGCGAATCCGAGACTGGACGCAGCCAATCTATTTTCTGGGACAGAATCTCACTAGCCTGGTGGGCGCGGTCATCACCACGAGCACGGCGCTCACCACCGTTGCCTTCTGGTTCTACGACGTCTTCCTGCCCGGGCCGCCGCATCCTTACATCGGTCTTCTGGTTTTTCTGCTCCTCCCGGGAATCTTTGTGCTCGGCCTGCTGCTGATTCCGATCGGCATCTGGTTCAGAAGACGAAGTCTGCGGGTAAGCGGAAAACTGCCGGCAGTTTTCCCCGCTGTCGACCTGCGCCTGCCCGTGGTGCGCCGCACCCTGGAGTGGGTCGGCTTCGCAACCATCGTCAACCTCTTGATTATTGGCACGGCATCGTACCGCGGCGTCCAGTACGTGGACTCCACCACGTTTTGTGGCGCAACTTGTCACACCGTCATGGCCCCGGAATACACGGCGTATCAAAATTCGCCGCACTCACACGTGGCGTGCGTGGAATGTCACATCGGCCCGGGAGCGTCGTGGTTTGTGCGGGCCAAGGTCACGGGCTTGCGGCAGCTTTTCATGGTGACGTTCCACGATTATCCGCGTCCCGTTCCTGCGCCGGTAGCAAGCCTCCGCCCGGCGCGCGAAACCTGCGAGCAGTGTCACTGGCCGCAGCGCTTTACCGGCGACAAGTTGATGGTAAAAACCAGCTACAAAGATGACGAAAAAAACACACCGCAGACCGACGTATTGCTGTTGAAAGTGGGCGGACGCGCTTGGCAGGGTGCGGTCGGCATTCACGGCCACCACCTCGCCGATAACGCCCGCATCCGCTACATTTCCACCGACTTCGCGCGCCAGACGATCCCCGTCGTCTACTACACTGACGATCACGGAAAAACCACCGAATTCATCTCCACCGATGCCAAGCCCACCCAACAGCAACTGGATAAAGGAGAACATCGCACCATGGATTGCGTGGACTGCCACAACCGACCCACGCATGCCTTCGACTTGCCTGAGAACGCGGTGGACAAGCAAATGTCACTCGGCCACATCGGCCCGGCGCTGCCCTACATCAAGAAAAAAGCGGTCGAGGTTCTGAAGGTTAATTACACGACCCGCGACGTGGCCCAGCAGAGTATCACCGCCGAAATCAACAAGTTTTATCAGACGAATTACCCGCAGATTTACCAAACGCAACGCACAGCCGTGGAGCAGTCCGGCCAGGCAGTGGCTAATATCTACGCACGCAACATTTTTCCGGACATGCGTATGACCTGGGGCGTTCATCCGAACAATCTGGGCCACAACGATTCCCCGGGTTGCTTCCGCTGCCACGATGGCAGCCACACCAGCGCAGACGGCCAGACCATCACCAACGACTGCGGTGCCTGCCACCAGGTCCTGGCCTCCGGTGAAGAAAATCCCAAAATCCTGACCGACCTGGGGATGAAGTAGGGCTTTCACTGTTGGGCTCGCCACAGATTACGCGCTTATCTTCCACCATACACAGCATCATATAAACAGTAATACTTGCCAGATTAACTTGCAAGTTTAGCTGTCATGTGTGTAAGATTGAATTACCGTGGCACGAAAGAACTTTGAAATCTCCGTAATCGACTTCACTCAGTCCATTGGGCTATTGATGCGGCGCGTGCGCGCGGCAGCGGCCTCGCACGAGCTTTCTTTAACCGAGGCCGCCGTCATGGCGCGCCTGGCGAATGACGGGCCGGCAACCACCGCCGATCTGGCGCGCGCGGAAGGCATGAAACCGCAGTCGATGGGAACCACCATCGCTGCGCTTGAGGAAATGCGCATGGTCGAGCGCAAACCGCATCCTACCGACGGCCGCCAGGTACATATTGCGCTCACTGCCAAAGGCGCCGCCGTGCGGAACAGTGTCAAGGATGCCAAACGGACATGGCTGGCGCAGGCCGTTGCTCAACTCGACGAACAGGAGCGGGTCACGCTGTTCAAGGCTGCCGCGATCATCCGGCGTCTGGCGGAAAAGTGACCACCGTGGGAACTGACCGCAAGGCGAAGCGATCGCGTTCTGCGAAGCCTGCAATCGGTTCGGATAAGCCCGAGACCACTCTGTCCAGAGGTTCAATGTCGCACGCCTGGCGAGCGCTACGGCATCGCAACTTCAAGCTTTTCTTTTTTGGTCAGAGCATCTCCGTGATTGGCACCTGGATGACCAAGCTGGCCACAAGCTGGCTGGTATATCGACTGACCCATTCGGCATTGCTGCTGGGCGTGGTTAGCTTTGCGGGACAGATTGTTTCGTTTTTGCTGGGACCATTTGCGGGTGTCTGGGTCGAGCGTCTCAATCGCCGCAAGATGCTGGTGTGGACACAGGCCGCGGCCGCCGTCCAGTCGCTCGCCCTGGCCGCGCTCACACTGGCCCATGTCATCACTCTTTGGGAAATCATCGCTCTCACCGCTTTGCAGGGTTTGATCAATGCCTTCGACATGCCCGGGCGTCAATCGTTCCTGGTGCAGATGGTCGAGGATCGCAACGACCTCAGTAATGCCATCGCCATCAACTCTTCTATGGCAAATGGAGCGCGGCTGATTGGCCCGGCCATCGCCGGACTGGTGATCGCAGCTGTCGGCGAAGGCTGGTGTTTTCTGATTGACGGCATCAGCTACTTTGCTGTGATTGCGTCCTTGCTGATGATGCGCATCCAACCCATAGACATCCGCCGTAAGGCGAGCAGCATGCTCGAACAAATACGCGAAAGCTGGGACTACGTGCGCACATTTCGTCCAATCCGCACCATCCTTCTGCTGTTTGCGCTGCTCAGCCTTATGGGCTACTCCTACGCTGTGCTGCTGCCGATCTTTGCCGGCCAGGTGCTGCACGGCGGGGCGCATACTCTCGGCTGGCTCACCGCTGCTTCGGGAGTTGGCGCGCTTACGTCGGGCCTTTCGCTGGCGGTCCGCAAGTCGGTCGTCGGGCTAACGCGCATGCTGCAGATCGCGGCCGCGCTGCTGGGAGCCGCGTTGATTCTTTTCGGTGTGTCGCGCGTATTGTGGCTATCGCTGGTGCTGATGGTGTTCGTCGGTTTCGGGTTGATGCAGGGTGCAGCCATCAGCAATACGATCGTCCAGTCGCTGGTGCCAGAAGACAAACGGGCCCGCGTGATGAGCTACTACACGATGGCCTTTTTCGGTGCGGCTCCGTTCGGGAGCCTGCTGGCTGGGGTGCTGGCTCACTTGATCGGAGCACCCTACACCGTCATGGTTACCGGTACGTTTTGCATTGCCGGCTCGCTGTGGTTCACGGTCGAGTTGCCGAAAGTCAGGGCGGTTATGCGGCCGATCTATCAGGAGATGGGGTTGTTGCCGGCACCTGACCTCGACTTGATTTCCGAAGTGCAAGAATCGAGGATATGACGGCGAAGGAACACTTTATCCCAAGCCGAATGGAGAATTCACAGTGAACTGGTATGACTACATCGCTTGTTTTTTCGCTGGCATGTTTCTCGCGAATGTCGTGCCTCATTTCGTGCATGGCATTTCGGGCGATCGTTTCCCGACACCGTTCGCCGACCCTCCCGGAAAGGGATTGTCGTCGCCGACGGTGAACGTAGTCTGGGCACTGTGTAATCTGGTCGTTGGATACATCCTGTTTCGTGTGGGAAAAGTTTCGAGCGGAGACAACTTAGCGCTGCTTACTTTCTTCGCAGGGATCGTTGCGATCAGCACCGTGTCGAGCGTGCGCTTTCAAACGAAACAAGCCAAATAATCCGGCCGGAAAACCGCCCGAGCGAAAGACCGGCGCGAGGGCCACAAGCCTCAACCAAAGGGAAAAATTATGCCTGTCACGAAGCTCGATACGAGCGCTGCTCTGGTCGTAATTGACCTGCAAAAAGGCATTGTCGGTTTGCCGACCGTGCACCCGGTCGGCGACATCATTGGCCGAACTGCGCAGCTTGCGCGCGCGTTCCGCGAGCGAGGTCTGCCGGTCGTTTTGGTCAATGTGACGGGACGCGCTCCCGGCCGCACCGATGCCGGGGCCCCTAAGTTTTCGTTTCCGGCGGACTGGAGCGAACTTGTTCCTGAATTGCAGCAGCATCCCGAAGACCACCTCGTCAGCAAGCAACGATGGGGCGCATTCACTGGCACATCGTTGGATGATTACTTGCGGCAACGCGGCGTCACTCAAGTCTTTGTGACCGGCGTGGCCACGAGCGCCGGCGTCGAGTCAACCGCGCGCAGCGCCTACGATTATGGCTACCACGTCGTGCTGGTTGTGGACGCGATGACGGACCGGAGCGAAGAGGCGCACCGTCATAGCGTCGAGAAGATTTTTCCGCGACTGGGTGAGTCGGACACTACGGACAACGTGTTGAAGTTGTTGCACGAGGTACCGGTTCGATGAGCCGAACGCTACCCGCAACCTGCTGAATACGCCAGCCGGATTGTGCGCCTACCTACTCCGCGATCAGCCTTTCCCCTTATACTGGAGGGAAATTCGTATCAGGTCCGCACTCACTTTCGCTGCCGACCTGCCTTTGAGGAGTTCATGGCCGCCTTAATCGATGCGATTAGCGTCAAACGCAAGACGTTGTTTGAATTTGAAAACACCCCTTTCCATTGCCTGGAAGCCGAAGTGAATACGCCTACGGCCCGTGGCGGCCAGACCCTGGTTCGCTTGAAGATGCGCAACCTTCTCACCAACGCGGTCTTTGAGAAGACTTTCAAGGCCAGCGACAAGTTTAAGGAGCCCGACCTCGAATCGGTCCCGGCCTCCTATCTCTACAGCGACAACGATGGCTCTCACTTTCTGGACCAGGAAAGCTACGAAACCCTCACCCTGACCGAGCAGATGATCGGGAATGCCCTGGATTTCCTGATCGAAGGGGCGATCATTCAGCTGCGCAAGTACAACGGTAATCCGATCGGTTTAGAACTGCCGATTTTCGTGGAGCTGAATGTCACGTCCACCGAACCCGGCGTTCGGGGCGACTCGTCGGGCGGCACTGTGACCAAGCCAGCCCGGCTGGAGACCGGCCTGGAGATCCGCGTTCCCCTGTTCATCAAAGAAGGCGAGAAGGTGAAAGTATCGACGGAGAACCGGGAGTTTGCCGGGCGAGCCTGAGTTTTTCCGTAGGGGTCAGACCAATGCTCTGTCCATCCATGATCTGGCCAACAACGATCTGTCCGTTTTTCGTAACAGGTTTAGGAGACATCTTGCGCTGTTGTCCTTCTGCTGCTACTTTCCACCAATCGAACGGGCAAGCATCGACTCCGAGATTCGCAGACGGCTCGGTTCTTTTCCTTCGGTGGAGTTCCTCGAAACGGCCCCATAGCAGCGCTCTGCACTTCTTTGCGTTCGTTTCGGCCTAACAGAAAGGAGATCTATGTCTACTCCGAACAACACTCTGCCGATTGCCGGTAGCGAGCGCGCTCCGATGGAGGGAGCGCAAGAGATAGGACCAGCCAACCCTAACGAAACTGTCGACGTGACCATCCGTTTGCGATCTCGCGCGGGGAAAAAACCGATTGTCAGCGCCGACGCATACACGAAACCGATTGAGGACCGCACCATTTTAAGTCGTAAGGAATTCGAGCAACGCCACGGTGCCGACCCAGAGAGCATTGCTCGTGTCGAGACATTTGCCCGCCAACACAAACTCACTGTGAAAGAAAAAAGTGCCGCTCGCCGCACCGTGATTCTCTCAGGTACGGTTACGGCGATGAACGAAGCCTTTGGCGTCGAACTGAAAGAATACGATCACCCGACCGGCAAGTATCGCGGGCGCACGGGAGCGATCCACCTTCCTACGGAACTGCACGACATAGTCGAAGGCGTCTTTGGCCTGGACAATCGGCCGCAAGCCAAGCCGCATTTTCGTAGGCGGCGTGGGGTTGCAGGTGCCCGCGCCGAATCCGTCAACCTGTCCTACACGCCCCCGCAAGTCGCTGCGCTTTACGAGTTTCCGACTGGCGTCGATGGAGCCGGAGAATGTATCGCGCTCATCGAATTGGGCGGTGGCTACGAAACTTCCGATCTGAGCAGTTACTGGAGCCAGATCAACCTCACCGAGACTCCCGCCGTTTCGGCGGTTTCGGTCGGTGATGGCAGCAACAATCCCACCGGAGACCCGAACGGACCGGATGGCGAAGTCATGTTGGATATTGAAGTGGCCGGATCGATCGCCCCGGGCGCAAAGATCGTCGTCTATTTTGCGGACAACACCGACGCCGGTTTTCTGAACGCGATCACCACTGCGGTGCACGACAGCACGAACAACCCGTCCGTGGTCTCCATCAGTTGGGGTGGTCCGGAGTCTTCCTGGACACAGCAGGCGATGACGTCGATGGATGAAGCATTCCAGTCTGCGGCCGCGATGGGTGTGTCGGTCTGCGTCGCGGCTGGAGATGACGGCTCCACGGACGGCGCAACCGACGGCCTGAACCATGTGGATTTTCCAGCATCGAGCCCGAATGTCCTGGCCTGTGGAGGCACACAGTTGGTCGCGTCGGGCGATAGCATCACCAGCGAAACTGTGTGGAACGAACTCGCAAATGATGAAGGTGCAACCGGAGGCGGCATCAGCGACGTCTTTCCGCTGCCGAGTTGGCAGGATGGGGCCGGCGTTCCGCCATCCGCCAATCCAAGTAAGAACGTAGGCCGAGGCGTTCCAGACGTGACCGGCGACGCCGATCCAACTACCGGCTACGTTACGC
>Ga0181537_10000957_pt1 | contig 27158 bp, 18 predicted proteins | sample PEATcosm2014_Bin_39_FD_119765 | JGI IMG/M metagenome (GOLD analysis project Ga0181537, IMG submission 119765) | Peatland microbial communities from MTU Mesocosm Facility, Houghton, MI, USA - PEATcosm2014_Bin23_10_metaG | ecosystem: Environmental > Terrestrial > Soil > Wetlands > Peat | place...
ACGAAAACCGTCGCGTCGCAGACATCTGACCCGCAGTCGGCATCCTCCGCGAACGATGGATCACTCAAGATTGGATCACTTAAAGGAGAGAAGGATGAATAACCTCCATCGAGAACTGGCACCAATCTCTGACGCTGCATGGTCGCAGATTGAGGAAGAGACGACGAGGACGCTGAAACGGTATTTGGCCGGGCGACGGGTTATAGACGTTCCCTCGCCGGGAGGAATTGCTCTGCCCGCAGTCGCGACAGGCCACCTGCTCTCCATCGCTCCTCCCGCCGACGAGATCATCGCAAGCCAGCGCGAGGTCAAGCAACTTGTCGAGTTGCGAGTGCCTTTTGAACTATCGCGCCAGGCGATCGATGATGTGGAGCGTGGATCGGATGACTCCGATTGGCAGTCTGCGAAGGACGCCGCGAAAAAGCTTGCCTTTGCCGAAGACCGGGCCATCTTCGACGGATACACCGAAGCGGATATCCAGGGCATTCGAGAAGGCACGAGCAACCCAATCGTCACGCTCCCTGCGGATGTGCGTGATTATCCTGATGCTGTGGCCCAGGCATTGAGCCAGTTACGCCTTGTGGGTGTAAATGGGCCCTATTCGGTTTTGCTCGGCGCAGGTGAGTATACGGCGCTCGCCGAGACCCGCGATCACGGATATCCCGTCCTGGAGCACATTAAGCGCATCGTTGACGGCAACCTTGTCTGGGCGCCGGCGATCGAAGGTGCGTTCGTTTTAACCACGCGGGGCGGCGATTTTGAGCTCAACATAGGACAGGATGTTTCCATCGGCTACCTCAGCCATACCGATGCTCTCGTACGGCTGTATCTCCAGGAAACATTTACCTTCCGAGTCCTCACCAGCGAAGCCGCGGTTGCGTTGTCCCCGCCACAGAAATCCTAACGACGAGTTCGTGCAGTGCACGCGAATTCGGGAGAGCTAAATGCTCGAACACATCGTTGATTTGCCACCTTCCCTCAGTATCCTGCCCCAATCGGTCAGCCGTTCCTTAAAGCAATACGACCAATCGAGATTTAAACCGGGCAAGTTGGAGCGGGAGATCCGGTCTCGGTCGCTGGGTCGATTGCGTTTTTGCTCGGAAATGCGAAGTGCCACTAAAACTGCCACTTGTGTTTTTCGATTTCCTCTAATCTTTGAATCTTGGGAAGATAGAGGGCAAGACGCCCCAGACTCAGGAGCCGGTCGTTTTGAGATAAGATATGCGCCCCAAAATGCAGTCAATTATGTCGTCCGCCGATTTCAAAATCGGTCATAATCGGGGATCCACCGATAGCAATCCCCGAATGGGAAGGGGAGATGGAACAGCAACCTGCAAATAGTGGGCGACGCCAAAAAGTCCTGCATTTTTCAGCGCTTAATTGACCGATTCAATTGTCTTTACTATGAAAGGGTTAACGAAGCGCGAACCTGAAAACGTGCTCCTTCAGGCGATCCTGAGTAGCTCAATGGCAGAGCATTCGGCTGTTAATTGAATACTTGTGATCCAAATCACGGAATGCAGCGCTTCGTTGGAGGATGCTAGGAATGCGGATTCGGCTTAAACTATGCCCATGGGGAGAAAAGGCGCGATTCTAATGCTGGCGGTTGTGGCTCTGTGGGCAATGGTCCCGGCGCTCGCCTGCCTCACGTCCGCGCCTTGCCACTCTTGCTGCCGCGCCATGATGACAGATTGCGATATGGCGACGGTTGGCGCGGTTCTCTCCTGCTGCCAGTTGCATTCCTCAAGCACGGCCCTACCGCCGGAACGCGTCGTTGCGCCTGAACCGCTGCTTGGTCCCGCGCAGGCGCTGGCCCTCACAGCTATTCCCGATTGTGACGATTTCACAGGTCAGAGCCCACTTTCCTCCGAAGCTCCGCCCCCTCGATCTCATTCCGGCGCCAAGACCATCCTTCGAATCTGATCTTTCCCTCGATTCCTGACTGAGGATTCGTGTGTCCCAGTGCGCCTGGCGCACTGCACGCTCGTGTCCATGCCATGAACCACCCATCGATTCGAGGGGGGAATGAAAACTCTTTTTATCGCATTCTGCAGTCTTGCCGTTCTTGCGCATGCAAACGGTGGCGTTGCGCAAGCGCCGAGCGCAAGCGGCCAAGTGGTGGCCTTCAACGAGTTCATCGACAACCCGAAGCCACACGATGCTTCAACTCCGGCGGTGACTCTGGACGAGATTGAGCGAATCGCTCTCGCCGTAAACCCCGAGATCCACGTCGCTTCGCGGAAAGTTTCGATGGCCGAGGCGCACGTGCCGACGACAGGCAAGCTTGACGATCCGCAGTTCATGGTTCGCAACTGGCAGGTGCCGCTCAACAAACCGTGGGACTATAACGCTGCGCAGAACATGCTTATGTTGAGTCAGTCACTGCCTGGCCCAGGAAAGCGCGCGCTCCAAACCACCATTGCAAAATCCGATGTGACCGAGGCGGAGGATGAATTGCAGTTGGTTCGGTTGCGGATTCGTGTTGAGGTTCGCAAGGCCTTCTTCGATCTTCTGCTGGCGCAGGAGGAGTTACGCATTCACGACCAGCATGTGGACATTGCGCGCCAGGCCATTGAAGCAGCGCGCATCAAGTACACGGTGGGCAAGGTTCCGCAACAGGATGTGTTGAAGGCACAGCTTGCGATGACGCGGCTTGAAGAGCACATGATCCGCTTCGACCGCGACGCGGAAGTTGCCCGCGCGCAGATGAACACGTTGCTCGGCCGCGATCCGGCGACGCCGATTCGCGTTAAGGGCGACTTTGGGATCGGCGCGGAATTGCCGGCCGGCAAGCAATTGGAACTTCTTTCGCTCCATTCGCGCCCCGATCTGCTGGAAGCGCAGGCAACAGCGGAGAAGAGCCGCCAGGAACAATCGCTCGCCAACAAAGCCTTTGTGCCTGACTTCAGCATCGCCGGCGGGTACATGCTGATGCCAACGGGAAACAGTCCCCGCAACAATTACATGATCGAGGGATCAGTTACACTGCCGTGGCTGAATCGCCACAAGCACGACGCGGAAATCGCCGAATCGACCGTAAGAGTCACGGAACAGGAGGCCGAAGTTGCTGCGCTTCGCAATGCGGCCTTCGGTCAGATTGAAGAGTCTCTGGCTGAGGCTCGCGCAGCACAGAGGCTGGCGCGTGTCTACCACGATTCGCTTGAACCTCAGGCCGAGGCAACGCTTCACGCTGCGGTCATCGCCTACGAAAACAACCAGACCGATCTTCTGGACCTGCTCGACAGCCAAATGGCCGTGATCGACGTGGATCTTGCTTGGTTCCAGTCAATGGGCGAGTTTGCAGCGAGTATGTCTGACCTTGAACTCGCCGTTGGCGCACCACTCGAAGCAAAGGCGCAACCGCCATCAGTAGCAACGCCGGAGGGAGATCAATGAGCGACCGCTTATATCGACAAGCATTTTTTATGGCTCTGGCCGCCTGCGCTGCACTCGCGGGGGGAGTCGGCTACCTGCTCCTGCATCGCAGCCATCCCATACCTGCCGCACAGACTGGCGACCCGGTGGTGGCGCGTGGTCCGGCGGCTTCAAGCGCGCCAACCCCGCAAGGCGCAGCTCCTTCCAGTTCGGAACCGCAACTCGGCCCTTTCCAGATTTCGCCGCAGCGCCTGCAGCAGATCGGCGTGACTACGGCTGTCGCACAGATGAAAACGGTCAACGACAAGCTCAGCGTACCCGGCAACGTCGACATCGATGAGCAAAGTCTTTCCTACGTGCAAACGCGCTTTGCTGGATGGATTCAGAGTGTCTCCGCCAATGCCACTTACCAATACGTGAAAAAAGGCCAGCGGTTGTTTACTATCTACAGCCCCGATTTGGTGAGTACCGAGCAGGAGTATCTTCTCGCTCGGCAGAACCAGAAGACTCTCGCCCCCGATTCGCATGGATTGGCCGCGCAGGAAGGCGGCTGGCTGCTGGATGCAGCCCAGGAGCGCCTGCGCCAGTTCGGCGTCCCGGCCACAGTCGTCGATTCGCTTGAGCAGACCGGCAAGGTCGAGCGAGAGATCACGGTCGAGTCGCCGGCATCCGGTTTCATCATCGAACGCAACGCGCTTCCCAACGCATACGTTCAACCCGACACCAAGCTCTACACCATAGCCGATCTCTCGACAGTGTGGGTCTATGCCAATGTCTTTCAGGACGCGGTGGGACGCTTGAAGCCAGGCGATCCAGCACAGGTCACAGTCGACGCGTATCCGGGACGCGAGTTCAACGGCCGTGTCGACCAGATTCTTCCCCAGGTCGATCTGGCAACGCGCACAGTCCGCGTGCGACTCATCTTCCGCAATCCCGGTGTGGTCCTCAAGCCAGGAATGTATGTGAACGTCGACATTAATCTTCCGCTTGGAAAGCAACTCGTTATTCCTGCGTCCGCTGTTCTGCAGTCCGGTTCACGAGCCATTGCATTCATCGATCACGGTGACGGCAATCTCGAACCGCGCGAGATCCAAACCGGCCCGCAGATCGACGACGCCGTCATAGTCCTCAAGGGACTTCAGTCTGGTGATCACGTCGTAAGCTCTGCCAACTTCCTGGTGGATTCCGAGGCTCAGTTGCAAGCGGCGCTGGGATCGTTCACTCCTGTGCAGCAAAATGCAACCTCCTCCGCGGCGCAGTCGAAGGCATCTGGCTCGCAGTCCGAGCAAATCAAGATCGAGATGACCACCGAGCCATCGACTCCGCAAAAAGGTAGGAACAGAGTACGCATCAAGCTCACCGGTGCTGACGGGAAGCCTGTCGATGGGGTCGAGGTATCGGCCGTTTTCTTGATGCAGGCGATGCCGGCGATGGGCATGGCTGCCGAGCGCGCAGCGGCAGCGCTCAGTGCTAAAGGCCAGGGCATTTACGAAGGTCCGCTTGAGCTCGATTCCGGTGGCACGTGGCAGACCACCGTCACTGTCCAACGCGCGGGATCCACCATCGCAACCAAGAAGCTCACGGTCGATGCCGCAGGGGGGATGTGATGATCAAGCAAACGATTGCATGGTGCGCACGTAATCCATTGCTCGTTTTCATGGCAGCCATTCTGCTAGCGGTTGCAGGTGCGTGGTCGTTGCAGCGCGTGCCCCTCGACGCCCTTCCCGACATCAGCGACGTGCAGGTCGTTATTCACACAAACTGGCCCGGAGAGCCGCCCGATGTTGTCGAGGATCAGGTGACATATCCCATAGTCACCGCTCTGCTGGCCGCGCCTCACGTGAAAAGCGTGCGCGCACAGACAATGTTCGGCGATTCCTGCGTCTTCGTTATCTTTGACGACAGCACAGACCTCTACTGGGCGCGGTCGCGGGTCCTCGAATATATGCAGCAGCTTGCCGGGCGATTGCCGTCAGACGTTCATCCGTCGATTGGCCCGGACGCTACCGGCGCCGGATGGGTATATGAGTACGCTATCGTCGACCGCTCGCACAAGCTTAACCTCGCGGATTTGCGTGCGCTTCAGGACTGGTTTCTGCGTTATCAGCTGGAGACCGTTCCGGGCGTGGCCGAAGTGGCCACCATCGGCGGATTCGTGCGCCAATACCAGGTAAATCTCGATCCGCAGAAGCTTTTCTCCTATGGCATCCCGGCTTCGGCGGTCATCGACCGCGTACGGCAAAGCACAAACGAAGTTGGGGGCGACGTACTCGAGATCGGTGGGGCCGAGTACATGATTCGCGGCCTGGGCTATCTGCGCAATGTTGCCGATCTCCAGAATGTTCCCGTCGCGTCCAAGAACGGTACACCCGTACTGGTGCGCGATCTGGGCACAGTCACGCTTGGACCCGATGTACGTCGCGGCGCTGCCGATTGGCAGGGCGAAGGTGAAACCGTCGGCGGCATCGTGGTAATGCGCTATGGAACAAACGCTCTCAACGTCATCGACGGCGTGAAGGCCAAGCTGAAAGACATTGGCCCATCCCTGCCGCCCGGTGTCGAGATCGTTACGGCCTACGACCGCTCCTGGCTTATCAACCAGTCGATTCACACGCTCAAGCGCGACCTGATCATCGAAGCCATTATTGTCAGCTTCGTTTGCATCTTCTTTCTTTTCCACTTCCGGTCCGCTCTGGTGCCCATCATCACGCTGCCCATCGCGGTTCTCGCGGCCTTCATCCCCATGTACTACCTGCAGGTGAGCTCGAACATCATGTCGCTGGGTGGATTGGCGCTGGCTATCGGCGTTCTCATCGATGCGGCCATAGTGATCGTTGAAAATGGCTACCGCCATATCGCGGAACGCAAAGACGCAGCGCAACTCAACCACACAGAGCGCCGCCGTATTCTTGTTGGCGCGGCGCAGCAGGTTGGTCCTGCGCTCTTCTACTCGCTCATCATCATCGTGGTCTCTTTCTTACCTGTCTTTCTGCTTGAGGCGCAGGAGGGGCGCATGTTTCGTCCGCTCGCGTGGACCAAGACCCTGGCGCTCATCTTCTCTTCGCTGCTGTCCATCACGCTGGTCCCGGCGCTGATGCCGTTTTTCCTGCGCGGCAAATTGCTGCCCGAAGCGAAAAATCCAGCGGCGCGCCTCAGCCAGGCGCTCTATCTGCCGGTGCTGCGCTGGTGCCTGCGCCATTGGAAGATCGTCATTGCGCTCAATCTCATCTTTCTCGCCGCCACCATTCCGCTCTGCTTGCGGCTCGGCAGCCAGTTCATGCCGGCTTTGTACGAAGGTTCAGCGCTCTACATGCCCAGTTCGTTGCCCGGAATCTCCATCACCCAGGCCGCCTCCCTGATGCAACAGCAGGACCGAATCATCCGTTCGTTCCCCGAGGTCTCAACGGTGTTTGGAACCGTCGGCCGGTCTGATAGCGCCACCGACAATGCCCCGCTCGACATGTACGACACCACCATCATGCTTAAGCCGCGCGAGCAGTGGCGTCCCGGTATGACCTACGACAAGCTTATCCGCGAGATGGACGAGAAGCTGCAGTTCCCGGGCCTCACCAACACTTGGACCATGCCCGTTCAAAACCGGCTCGACATGGAGCTCACCGGCATCAAGACTGCTATCGGCATCAAGATTCAAGGCCCCGATTTGACTCGCATCCAGGACCTCGGCGCCGAGATGCAGCGGGTGCTTTCGGCCATGCCCGAGGCAGCGACGATTTATGCCGAACGCGTTGCACAAGGCTTCTACCTCAACGTGGATGTGAACCGTCCGGCCGCTGCGCGCTACGGGCTCTCCGTCGCCGATGTCCAGCGCGTGGTTTCTTCAGAGATCGGCGGCATGGATATTGCCGAAAACGTCGAGGGCCGCGAGCGCTTTCCGATTGCGGTTCGCTACCAGCGCGATTTCCGCGATACGTCGAACTCGCTGTCGCAAGCGCTCATTCCAACGCCTTCCGGCGCGCAGATTCCCATCAGCGAAGTTGCGCGAATCTACTACTCACGCGGCCCCGCAATGATCCGCGACGAAGACGGGTCCCTTACAGGCTACGTTTATTTGAACCTCAAGACGAGCGACTTCGGCGGCTTCGTCAATCGTGCCGATGCACTGCTGCAACAGAAGATTGCGTTGCCCGCCGGCTACACCTGGCGCTGGGCTGGCGAATACGAGTTCGAGGTGCGAGCCAAACAGCGGCTCATGATTATTCTGCCTATCGTGTTCTTCGTCATCTTTCTGCTTCTCTATCTGGTTTTCAAATCCGTTGAGGAGGCTGCTGTGCTAATCTTCCCGGCGTTCTACGCCATGTCTGGAGGACTGTTGCTGCAATGGCTGCTCGGCTACAACTTCAGCGTGGCCGTGTGGGTTGGTTACATTGCACTCTTCGGCATCGCCGTTGAAACCGGAGTCGTCATGGTCGTCTACCTGCATGAAGCGCTGGAAGAGCGGTTGAAGCAAGGCGCGCCGATGACAGAGGCCGATATCGTGCAGGCGACTATCACCGGCGCCGTCCAGCGCCTACGCCCCAAGCTGATGACCGTCACCGCCGTGATTCTGAGCCTCGCCCCGATCCTGTGGGAGTCGGGCATCGGTTCAGATGTAATGAAGCCAATCGCCGCACCCATCGTTGGCGGAATGATTACCTCAACTATCCACGTACTCATCCTCGTTCCGGTCTTCTTCTTGCTGATGAAGCGGCGAGACTTCCGAGCTGGGCGGCTTCATCCTCATCTGAGTCAACACGAGGAGTTGGAAACAGCAACGATGGCGCAAACGTGATAGTTGGGTTGGGATCCAGCCATGAGGCACTGGTTCCCTTAATCATGGAATCTGCAAACGGGTAGAGGTTCACACGGCAGCGGTCGCTGGTTCGAGCCGCGTCGTATCAGAAAGATTCGAAATGATTTAAGTACAATCTTGCATGTAATATCAAGATGCAGAAAGGTACAACTACCGAGAATCCAAGTTCTTTTGCATTTTGAGCTGATATTAAAGACTCGGCCCGAGTTGTAGGCCAATGCATCCGCATGGATGTCAGAGGCCACTCGGCAGCGATTAGTCGGCGCGCAATCGCCGAATTACAAGAGTTGGCAACTCAATGAACGTCAACCGAACGGTCACCCTCGTACTCCATGATGTGGAAGTATGCCTCCCATCCAGACCAGGCCACGGGCGCTGGGAGAGGCGCGAGTGGATCCCGAAGGTGGTCCGCATAACTTTGTACCAGTTCCCGGGTGCGATACACGCCGGTGAGCCAATCGCCTCGATACCAGTTCTTCCACTTGCCATACTCAGCCGCCGCCATGGATTGCCGAATCGTGTCCAGCGCATGGAGAGCTTCAGCAGTTTCAGCCTTGGCTTTCCCTGTATCGCCGGCATCGGTGTCCCGAATTGCCTTCGCCACCAAAAGTAGAGTCCGATTGCTCTCCCGATTGATGGTGATCATGGTCAGAACTTCAGCCTGATAGTATTCGCGGCGATCGGGGTCGATTAGGCTCTGTGCCGCCAGAGCGCGATTCCACACCGCATCCCATCGAGGCTGTGCTGCCTCACATTCCTCGATATCCCGCTTCAGCGACTCGCTCCGCGCCTGAGCATCGAAAGAAGGCAAGAGGCGCGGCAGAGTCCACTTCGGCGACTGGCTAGGCACGGCGGCAACCTGATGTTCGCTCAGGGAGTCGAGAATGAGCCGTCGCACCTCCGAGTGATAATGCTGGTCGCCCTCTTCTCGCGGGACCTTGCTCAAGTTTGTGGGAGGAGGCGGAACGTTGCCTGCCGAGGTTAGTCCCTGAGGGCCGGACGCCGGGCGCAGCGATGGCGCAGCGAAGTAGTCTTTGTAGATTCCGGCAAGTTCGCCGGCAGATCTTGCGCCGAATTCTTCAGTCGCCCACCGCCGGTAAAAAGCCCCATCCGCGTCGGTGGCTTCCGTGGGAAGTCCGCCCCAGGCTACCTCCATCAAGGCGCGGGTTGTCATCGCAACGGGCCTCAAGTCGCTCGTGTTCACAAGAAGATACGATGTAGCACCTGCCTTGATGTATCGCCCCAACTCAGACTGAATTATCGAGACGGGAACCATTTCAGAAAGCTGATTGGCGTTGCCATTCATCATGGCGACGTGAAAGTAGGCGCCCTGGCCGGTCCCAACCTTTCCTCCGTCCTGCATGTCACCATAGCCGGTATCGGCCCAAACCAGTGTCACCTCAGGCGGGATCTTCAGATAGCCGTTTTGCATCAGGCGGGCGCCTTCCTGCCAGAGATCGGTTACAAACTGAGCACTTGGATACCTGGCCCTTACAATCCGCATCTGCGTAGCGATCGCCTGGCTCACGCGCTCGCCGAGCAGCGGATCGTTATCGCGCACACTTGGATCAAGCGAGGCATAGCTCGAGTCAGACAGCCCTCGCAACCCAACACTCCACAGGATCTCTTCGTCCGGTTTATATTCCGCTACCGCATTGGTCCAGGCTCGCTCTAGGATCTCAGGATGAGTGGACAGATTGTATGGAACATCCTTAGGCCAACGGGCCACGTTGACGCCAAGCGGTATTGCGTGATGTTGGTTGACGATCAGCCCACGTTCGGTGGCCGCGTGGACCTGCGCATCGTCCGGGAAGATCCAGGTTCCGGGAACGATCATATTGCCTTTCAGACGAAGGGTGGTTTCGAATACGTTGTCCCAAACCTTCAGAGAGATTCCAGTTTGTTCACCCTTGGGCGCAGGAGCCCATCCGGTAAGCTGGTCTTCGTCATTTGGAAAGAACCCCCGGTAACGGAATACGGGCTTGGGAAACGTCCGGGGGAAGTCAGCTGGAAGCGCGATGGACGAACGCTTCACCGGCTTCTTATCCGTCCACAGATACATGGGGTCTATGCCGAGATAGGTTTGCGAGAACTGATAGATTGCAAAAATTGTTCCCCGCATGTCCGCACCGGTCAGGCACACCACGCGCTTCGACTTTCCCTGGACAGACAGAGTTGCCGTTGAAAACGCAAAGGCCTCCGTATCCTCTGCCGTCGCGCAATCGATTCCTGCAGGCACCCTGGAGCGCTCCGCGATGAGGACGGCGACTGGACCAGCTTCCTCAAGTCGACCGACTATCTGCGGCGCTTTCCCGAAGACCTTGGTGAAATCGCCGGCCAGGTCCTGCGTTGCCCGGCGCACGGGTCCAGATTCCAGCGAAGTCTCCACGATCGTTACAGAGGCATCAATCGTGATGGCAGGATTGCTCTTTGATTTCTGCGCGGAGACAGCAGAAATGGCGGCAAGCATGAAGATGCTGACAGCTGCAAAAGTGCGCGAATTCTTTCCAAGGGTGTACGCAAGACTTGCGAGGAACATGATCTCTCCTCAAGGCTCAAGATTTAAATTCGCAACCCGAACAATAATGACCAGGAGACAGGATAGTCAAGCGGATTCCCGCTTGGTCCTGCTTGCGGCGCCATCGTTTTCGATGCCGGCCTCACGTGAAAAAGGGAACTCGGGCGGAGAAGTCTCCGTGACCAGGGCGGTTCCGGTGGGGAGTTTCATTGCGGGTTCGCCACAGCGAATGTGTAATGCTAAGCTACAAGGCTTCAAGGAAGAGTGCTGTCCGGTCGGTGATTAGAATTGGAGGAAGTACATCGACCAGAGGGGGATTCCGGTGCATTCGCTGCAACGCGCAAGGGGCATGAGGCACATCGATCTGACGCAAGTCCAACTTGCTTCCAGCGAAACTGCCCGGCGCATCAATCGTGACATCGTACTGGAGTTAATTCGTGCGAATCAGCCGATATCGCGGGCCGATCTATCGCGCCGTTCCGGGCTTCAACGAAGCACCGTATCTCAGATCGTAGAGCAGCTCATACGGGAGAAGTGGGTCTGTGAGGGCGCTATTGCAACCCGGCCTCGCGGGCGTCGCCCGACTCTCATTGGGTTGAATGACGACCTGGTGGTGATCGCCGTCGATATTCACCCCAAGCAGGCTACTATCGCCACGGTGGATCTGCAGGGGCGCCTGCTTTCCCGATCACAGGTTTCGCTGACGCTGGATCCGGTCGCCTCTACCCGCCGAATTATCGACAGTTTGTTGGTGATGCAGCGCGAGCTGTCTCACAAATCGATTGAAGGGATTGGCATCAGTCTCCCGGGCAGAGTCGATCCGGAAGCGCAACGCCTGATCTTCGCGCCCAACCTCCACTGGTCCGATTTCGACCTGAAGCGAGTAATCGAAAAGAAGACGGGCTTGCAGGTACAGATGGAGAACGCCGCCACCGCGTGCCTGCTGGCAGAGCTGACTTTCCGGCGCATCGACGGGGTTCGCGATATCGTGCTGGTGACTGTGTCAGAAGGTGTGGGAACCGGAATATTCGCCGGAGGACAACTGATCACTGGCCATCACGGAATGGCAGGAGAATTTGGCCATGCTTCGCTGGATTCTTCGGGGCCCCGTTGCGCCTGCGGGCGGAACGGCTGTTGGGAAGTATTCGCCTCGTGCCGGGCGGCGCTGCGGTATTACAAGGAACTCGAGCCTCAAAGCCATGCGGTTACGTTTCATGAATTGCTGAATATGGCCGACCAGAACCGGCACGCCGCGCAAGCGTTGGCCAAACAGGCACTCTACATTGGGCGCGGGCTGCGCATGATTATCGCCGGTCTCGCTCCCAGCGTGATTCTGGTTGCCGGCGACATCACCTCGGCTTGGCACCGCTTCGGACCGGTCATCGAGAAGGAGTCCGCCGATCGTCCATTGGCCGGAACGCCTCCGCGGATTCTGCCCTCGCATGAAGGGGAGATCGCACGCCTTCGGGGTGCGGCGGCGCTTGTGTTTCAGCGAAGGCCTGTGCTTGAGCGAATTTAGGGGCGCGACCTTCGTGAAACGCAATCACAGGAGTGAATCCGGATTCTCCTGCAATTCCGCTTTCAAAAGCAGCGGCGGCCGTACCCTCGGGTGAACCGGACAGGACTCGTCCTATCAGACTCCGGGTCAAAGAAGCCGGAAACTGAAGCAGCTCAAGAGCAGAAAAGTAATAGTCCGATTGGCGCCAATTCCGGGCATCCTCAATCGATCGATCGATCTCCGGCTAATCAATTCCTTTGAAAGAACCCCTTTCTGTCTTGACAAGTCTGTTGAAGCAACTCTATAGTTCGTGTCGCCAATTAATTAGTGCGTATTTCCAATTTCAAATTCGTATGCGGCGAATTGGCACGGGCCCCTTCAATTCAAGATGTCTCGGCCAATCAGGGATCTGGACTCTCAGAAATCCCCATTGAGTTCAACAAGAACACAGACTGGGTAACTTTTCGGAGGAAGCTATGTTTGGAAGGCCAGGGAGCAGTCATCAAGTCAATGTATGCGCGGCCAGAACGCTGCCGATGGCGGTCGTGCTTCTCATCATGTTCTTTGGAATTGGTTCTGCCCATGCGCAGGTGCTGTACGGCTCAATTACGGGAACGGTCACCGACAAGTCCGGCGCGGTCGTTCCCGGAGCAACCGTAACCATCACCAATCAAGACACGCGCGAAGCCCGCACTACCTCGGCCAACGCAGTGGGCAATTTCTCACTTCTCGACGTGCTGCCGGGCGCCTACACGATTTCCGTCCCGGCCAAGGGGAGCTTTGGCGGGTATACAGAGAAGGACGTCCAGATCGAGGTCAACCGGCAGGTGCGAATCGATATTGCCTTGCAACTGGGAACCGTCACCGCACAAGTTATTGTGACCGAGGCGCCGCCCGAACTGCAGACTGAAACCGCTGAAGTGAACAGCGAAATCAGCCAGACACAGCTCACGGCACTGCCTATTACCTCGTCTGAGGGCCGCAACTTTCAGTCGCTGTACTCGATCGTTCCCGGTGCCTCCTATGTGCAGGAAAAGAACTCGGTTGGCGGCAACCCTGCGCGCGCTATGAGCGTCAATGTAAACGGAAACTCATATAACGGCAACAGCACGCGTCTTGACGGCGCCATGAACTCTTACGGATGGCTGCCCTACCTGATTGCGTATGTTCCTCCGGCGGATTCAATCGAAAACGTCAGCTTCACCACCAACGCCTTCAACGCCGAGCAAGGCCTGGCCGGCGGCGCCTCTGTCAAAATCACCACCAAGAACGGCACCAGGAACCTGCATGGAAGCGGGTGGGAGTACTACCAGGACGCGGCCATCAATGCGCGCCCCTATACAACCGTCACAGGAACGCTTCCGAAAAATGTGTATCAGGAATACGGCTTCAACGTCGGCGGACCGGTCTACATCCCCAGGATCATGACCGGCAGGAGCAAACTCTTTTTCTTCACCAACTTCGACCGCATCACGCGGCGCCAGGCCATCAGCGGCAACGTGACCGTTCCAGACGCCAACATGATCGGCGGCAACTTCTCAGAGATTGCTTCGACCACTACGGGCAATACCACCCTATACGATCCAGCGCCGGCCGTTCCCTCAAGCCAGTGGATCGGCACAATCAATCCTGCGCAATGTCCCACCCTGCTCTACACAAACGGCTACCTCAATTACTCCTGCCGGCCTACCTTCACCAATGAGTACGGAGAAACCGGATCGAACATCAACACGATTCCGGCGTCGAGAATCGCGCATGCAGCATCGGTCATGATGACGAATCTGCAGCCGTTTGCAACGCAGGTAGGCACGCCGAGCGCGTTGTCTCTCTCCCAATTCCTGGCCAACGATATCGCAGGAAGAGGGATATTTGGCTACAATCGCAACGCATCGGACACCAAGATTACTTACGCACCAAGTGACAACACGCAAATTTTCGGCAAGTATGGCATGTCGCCGTACACCGGGACCGACCCGCAGGAACTGGGAGCGGCGGGCGGCGGAACGTTTGACGGCGGGCAGCCAGGCGCAGCCGCTGGCCGGATGCAGAACGTAGGTCTGGGGGTGAGTCACGCGCTCACCGCCAGGCTGGTGGTGGACGCCGACTTTGGCTACACCCGCCAGAGGACTGGCGCGCAGTCCACACTCGACCTCTCTCTCGGCGACTACGGGACCGGCCCGCTGGGCATTCCAGGCACCAATCTACCCGGGGGCGACACCGACTATGTGGGTCAGCCGGGATTCGTCTTCAGCGGCTTCAATAGCCTGGGGAATCCAAACGGCTCAAATCCATTCCTCTTCCGTGACAACCAGTTTACCGGCGACGTGAACCTGAGTTGGGTCAAGGGAAAGCATTCAACAAAGTACGGTTTCACTTACTTCCATTTCGATCTGAACCACTTCCAGCCTACCAGCGGCGGCGGGGTCAGTTTTCCGCGCGGCGGCTTCATGTTCCAGGGCGGAATGACCTGCGGTCCGCCTACATGCGGCGTTACGAACTACAACACAATTGCCGATTTCCTGCTGGGCCTGCCCAACAACGGCGGAGGATTCGGAGTGTCCAAGTCACAGCAGACCTTCGATCCGAACGCAGTCCGCTGGTCCGCATTCGCCGGCTACGCCCAGGATCAGTGGACCGTCACTCCAAAATTCACACTCAACTATGGCGTGCGCTACGAACTGTATCCCGCGGCATATCGTGATCACACCGGCGTCACCGTTTTGGTTCCCGGACTGCCTCTAAGCTCTAACGTGGAGGTAGGCGGCGAGAATGGAGTCCCGAAGAATTCGGGGATCAATGTGGGATACGGATTCTTTGCTCCCCGCCTCGGACTCGACTACCGCCTGACGGAAAAGACCGTGGTGCGCACGGGTTTCGGCCTGACTTCGGACCCGGACAGCATGCGCTACCTGCGCGACGAGTTCCCTGAGGACCTGACGCCAAATTACGCAGGCACGGGTACGGGCACCATCGCGGTGGACCCTGTGAATACAACCCACTACGCAACCGGCGAACCTATGACCCTCACCTACGGCATTCCCATTCAGACCGGTCCCAACTTGAGCTCCGGTTTCGTATCGCTCCCGATTTCCGGATCGACAACGACCGTGGCGCAAAACTTCCGCCGCGGGTACATCGAGAGCTGGAACCTGTTCGTCCAGAGGGATATCGGTCACGATTGGGTGGCGAATGTCGGCTATGTGGGAACGCACTTCGTACGCCAACAGGTCGGTATCTCTCTCAATGCTGCTCCGTTTCCCAGCACAAGCACTCTCTGCATGCCCGACGGACAATACAATCCTTCCTCGGGCCTGAGTGGTCCTTGCTCCTTTCAGTCCAACACGATCATCAATCAGATGCACTGCACTCCGACAGGCGTTGGCGGCCCGGTTTGCTACAACACCGGCGGCATAACCATGACTGAACCGCTGTTCAGTTCGATGTACAACGCGCTCCAATCGCAGTTGACCCACAATGCGGGTAAGAATGTCTCGCTGGGCGTGGTCTATACTTACTCGCACGCCATCGACTATGAAGACAATGGCGCCGGTTCGGGAGCCGAGGGCACGCATTTCAACTACCCATCGATGTTTAGTTTGAACAAGGGAACAGCCGGGTACGACCAGAAGCACAACGCGCAGGTGTGGAGCGTCTATCACTTGCCCTTCGGGTACGGCCAGAAGTACGCAAACCATGGTCTCGTCGGAGAAATCATCGGCGGCTTCCAATTGAACGGACAATTCAGCCACTATAGCGGCTTCCCGTTCTCCGTAAGTGCGAACAGCAACACCATCGGAGGATTGACGCCCGGCTTTGGCTCAACCTACGCTCAACTCACTTCTCCTTACCAACAGTTGAGTGGCCACTATCGGGGCGCGGCCGGCGGCAGCGCGCTGAGCGGCGGCAAGACCTGGTTCAATCCGGCGTCCTTCGCCAATCCGGCCGAGCTTCCGAGCACCGTTGCCGGAAATCCGAACAATGTTGGACCCACCTTGCCCAACACTGGCCGCAACTCCTTCCGCGGTCCCGGAGTGTCGATGTTTAACGCAAGCCTCTTCCGCTCCATCCACCTCTATCGCGAGAGTGAGTTCCAGATTCGCTTTGAGGCGTTCAATGTATTCAACCACGCTTGGCTTAACAATCCGAGCGCAACGGTGAATTCAAATTCGAATTTGAATGCCAACCCACCCAACTACGGTACGTTAGGTCAGATCACCAGTTTCGGTCCTCCCTACTCACCAACGCAAGGCGCGCGTTCGCTGCAGTTCAGCGGCCGCTTCAACTTCTAGATTGTTCAACACGCGGTTGCCCGCGCCTGGGTTCTTCACAAGGACCCAGGCACGGGCCGTCTCATTTGTGCGCATTTTCCCCGATACACTATGATTGTGGTTATCGAAACTCCCACATCTCGATGCAACACGATTAATTTCGATACCACAACAATATCCGCAGCCAACGGTGATCGGCTGGGCTAGAATGGCTACCAAGTTGAAGTGGCGCAGGGTTTTCTACGCCGGCTGGTTCTGATCTGGAAAGGGTCGCGCGCATCCGCAAAGCGACTTGGAGGGTAAGCATGCTGCCAGAACAATGGGAAATTTTCAAGCGAGCGGCGCGCCGCGAGAAGATGGACAAGGTTCCAATGGCGCTGATCGTGGATAGCCCCTGGATTCCCGGCTATCTCGGCATCAAGCACCTGGACTATTTTCTGGACCCGGAGCTCTGGTTTCAGTCCAATTTGAAGATCATGCGCGAGTTTCCGGACATCATCTTCGTCCCCTCGTGGTGGATGGAGTACGGGATGGCGGCGGAGCCCTCGATACTGGGCGCCAAGATCAAATTCTGGCAGGACAATACACCCAGCGAATACCAGACCCTGAGGCGCCTCGAAGATATCGACAGCTTTCCCGACTATGAAGTAGAGGCCGACGGTTTTGCCGGCTTGACCCTGCACCGCATCGGCATGGCGCGCCAGCGCATTCTGGATGCCGGGTATATCCTTCCCATGGTTACGTCGCGCGGGCCGCTCTGCACTGCCGGTTTTGTTCGCGGCACCACCGAGTTCATGATTGACCTGGTCGAAGATCCCAAGGGTGCGCACAAATTGATTGACCTGTGCACGCGCGTGATCATTGATTGGCTCAAAGCACAGCAGAAGGTCATGGGCGACGGAGTCGAGAGTATTTTCATCCTCGACGATATTGTTGGGTTCATCAATGAGGACCATTACCTCGAATTCGCGCATCCTTATCTGAAACGCATTTGCGATGCTTTTCCCAAGGACTGGGTCAAGGTCTACCACAATGACGCGGAAGTTGACGCGTGTCTAGACCACTTGCCGGATGCGGGTTTCAACGTCCTCAACTGGGGCAAGCAGAAACACATTACTGAAGTGAAACAGCGCGTGGGCGATCGCATGTGTCTCATGGGAAATGTCAATCCGTTGGAGATTGGGGTGCGCGGAACGCCGGAAGAAGTAAAAGACGAGACTCTTGAAGTGTTGGAGGGTTCAGGCGGTGAGGGGATCATTCTTTCCGTCGGTGGTGGCACCAGCCCGGGAATGCCGCGCGAGAATATCCTGGCAATGCTTGAGGCTTTGGAAGAGTTCAATGCAAAGCGCGCGGCCGTTGCAGTTGCCGTTGCTAGCAGCCATTGAGTGGAGGATTGATGCCTGATTATGCCCGGATGAATCAGTTCCTGTACGAAGGCAACGCCGACCAGGTGGAGCGGCTTACGAAAGAAGCCCTCGCCGAGAGGCGAACCGCACAGGAAATTCTGAATGAAGGACTGATCGCGGGCATGAGCGTGGTGGGAGAGGACTTCAAGCACAACGTCCTGTATGTTCCTGAGGTTCTGATTGCGGCGCGGGCCATGAAGGCGGGCATGGGCGTGCTGAAGCCGCTGTTGACATCAAAAGACAGCGGCACCAAACCGAAAGGCGTCCTTTTGATGGGCACTGTACGCGGCGACCTGCACGACATCGGCAAGAACCTGGTGGGCATGATGGCCGAGGGTGCGGGCTTCGAGCTTCACGACATTGGCGTGGATCAGAGCGTGGACAAATTCATGGCCGCTGCAGAAAAGTGCAAGCCCACCATAATCGGTATGAGCGCGCTGTTGACCACGACCATGATGTACATGAAAACCGTGATCGACGGATTTGATGCGGCCGGCATGTCGCATATCAAAATGGCCATCGGAGGCGCTCCCATTAGCCAGATGTTCGCCGACGAAATCGGCGCTGACGGATACGGCGCCAACGCCTCCGCGGCGGTAGATTTGTTTTTGCGGCTAGCGGCACAGGAGTAATCAGGAATGACTACATACAAGATTCTGTTTTGGCAGGAAATCCCTACCCAAATCAAAGCCGAGGATGAGTCCGAAGACGTGACTGTGATGCTGGATGGAAAATTCATGGCACTGGTCGATATTCTCGCCGCCAAACGGGGACTGCAATCTGCCGACGACTATCTGGCACAGTGGAAATGGAGCGAGGAAGAAGAGCGCGAGGGCACTGCGCTCGAAGTTGCCGAAGCACTGAAAGCCGAACTCGAAGCGAAGGGCTGGTAGAGACCCTGCAAATGGCCGTCACCCTCACCATCAACGGACAATCCATCCAAGCAACGGACAATCGATCGCTGTTCGACTACGCCGAAGCCATCGGCATCGATGTGCCCACCTCCTGCCGCAAGCAAGGCAAGTGCAAAGAGTGCATGGTTGAAGTGGTCGAAGGCATGAGCCTGCTCTCGGCAATTGCCGAGCCGGAACGTCATCTGAAAGGCAACTTTCGCCTGTCATGCCAAACCTCCGTCACCGCCGGCGATGGGAACGTTCGCTGCCACACCATGCGCCGCGGGCATATGCGCATCGAGCGGCACGCGTTCGGACTCCCGCTCAGCAATCGCGAACTCAAACTCGATCCAGCGGTCACACGCGACGGAGATCGAATCCTGATTGACGGAGTCGAGGTAGAGCGCTCCACCGGCCCGATACTCGGAATCGCAATGGACCTCGGGACCACTACGGTTGTACTGCGCCTCGTGGATCTGGAAACCGGCGAACTCATCGCGGACACTTCTTTTGAGAATCCGCAGCGCTTCGGCGGGTCTGAAGTCATGTCGCGCATCGCCTACGACACCGAACACCCAGGAAGATTGCTGATGCGCACGTTGGCCGGTTACCTGACCCATGCGATTGAAAAGTTTCCCGTCGATCCGAAATCCATCTATGAAATGGTTGTGGTTGGAAACTCGACGATGCGCGATCTTTTCTTTCGGCAGAGTGTGTATTCAATCGGCCAGAACCCCTACCAGTCCATCACAGAAATCGAAATGGCTGAAGGCAAGCGCGCCACCACAAGCCTTGTCCAGACGGGGCTCCGCAGCCTGTTGCCCATCCATCCCAAGGCGCGCGTTTACGGCGCTCCCGTCATCAGCGGCCACGTGGGAGCGGATGCTGCCGCGTGCATGTTGGCGGTCGACCTCGCCCATGAGGAGCGCCTCATTGCGGTAATGGATATTGGAACCAATACCGAATTGATCGTCGGCAACAAGCATCGCATTCTCGCAGCTTCGTGTCCCGCAGGCCCGGCTTTCGAGGGAGGGGCGATCTCGTGTGGCATGCCTGCGCTGGACGGAGCAATCGAATCAGTGGCCATTGACAGCGACGGGACTTTCCGGCTTGGAGTTATCGGGGACGTTCCGCCTCAGGGCATCTGCGGCTCCGGTTTGGTGGACGCGCTAAGCGAATTGCTTCGCAACGGCCGCATGAATGACATGGGCCGCTTCGAGGATGAGACTCACCGCATCACGCTCGACCAAGGCGCAACACCCGGCAAGGAGATCTTTCTTCTGGAGAGCGACGTCAATGAACTGGCCCAGGCCAAGGGCGCGAATGTTGCCGGGCTACACGCCGTCTTCTCTACCTATGGCATTGAATTCGATGACATCGAAGTCTTCTATCTGGCAGGAGGTTTCGGACGCCACCTCAACATCGACGCCTCGAAGCGCATCGGGCTCGTGCCGAGTCTTGCCTCATCCAAGATTGTCCAGGCCGGCAATACCGCGATTGAAGGTGCAACCATCGCCTTGCTCTCAAAGTCGAAGCGTCAGGAATTGGAAGACTTGGTAAAAAGGGTCCAGCACTGCCGCCTTGAAACTCACCCGGACTTCTTCAATTTCTTTGTGGAGGGCTGCCAATTCAAGCCTGTGGAGCCAATTCCATGCGCGACTTAGCAGAAGCTATCGAACTGGTCAGCACGGCTCCCGACCTCAACGTGCTGCCTGATGAGTATGCGCGGTTACTCGGCTATCCGCGTGGCTGGGTGTTTGAGGGCCGTGCTTTGGAATTGGCGAATTGGGCGCGTGACTGGTACTCAAAAAATGGACGCCCATGGTTCTACGCGCGGCAAGCGGAGAGCTTCGAAATCAACGGCGATTCCATTCTCATCGATGGGATGCAATTCACCAGCAAGCGGATGCGGGCAACGCTCCAGCAGGCGGAAGCACACGGTGCGATTCTGGTTGCGGTTGGCGCAGGTCCTGAGGCCGAGGAGGAATCTCACCGGCGTTGGGAGGACGAGAAGCCTGACGAATACTTCTTCCTTGAAATATTCGGCTCCGCGGTCGTCGAGCATCTGGCCACTGCCACCGGCGCTCGTCTTTGTGACTGGGCAGAGCAGCACGAGATGGCCGTGTTGCCTCATTACAGTCCTGGCTATCCCGATTGGGACATTGCGGAGCAGCCACGCTTGCTTGAACTGATGAAGCGTACTCGCAGAGAGTCTTTTCCCTCTTCAGTGGAAGCATTTGACACGGGAATGTTGCGCCCCAAGAAGTCTCTGCTCGCAGTCTTCGGATTGACGCATCACACCGATAGATTGCGCAGGCTCACCGATCTTGTGCCCTGCGAGAACTGTTCTTTCGGTCCCTGTCAATACAGGCGCGCACCGTACCGGAGAGCTCCGCGAACATGGGGCGAGGAACTCCCGGTTCGCACTGCGGTGCTGGACCCGGATGCCGAATACACGGTAAACCGGAGGGCTTTGAAGCGATGGGCTGAAGAGCGTCTTTCGCTGCAAATTAACTCGGACGGTTCGCTTGACGCGCTGTTTCGCTATGACGGAACCACCTGCACCAACATGGGCCGGCCATTGACGTTTCACTACAACGTGAAGCTGGGTCCGCGTGCTGAAGGATATCCAATCCGTGAGCAGCGTTGCGCGCCGGCCCCTGGCGATGAAGGCCACTCTCTCATGTGCCAGTATCTCGACAATCCGTCACAACTGATGGCCGCCATTGACCGCGAGAAACCCCTTGGCGGAGAACAATTGAATGCTGTCTTGGCCTGGCAGCGCAAGCCCAGTGCCGCGGGTTGCTATTGTGAGTCTTCCAGCCGCGATCACAAATGGGGCCTGGTTCTGGAAACAATTCACTATGCACTGGTTCAAAAAGAACAAGCGCAGGATACGGAGTTTTTATGAAGATGCTTTTGCAGGACGCAATCCGCGAGCGGCCCCTGCTCGGCGATGGCGCCATGGGCACGCAACTGATGATCGCCGGATTGGAACAAGGCAATTGCGGCGAGGCGTGGAATCTCATGCATCCTGAGCGAGTGCTCGCCATCCAGCGGCGCTACGTCGAAGCCGGCTCCGACTGCCTGATCACCAACACCTTTGGCGGCTCGCGTATCATGCTCACTCGCCACTCTGAGGCGGACCACGTCGTCGAAGTTAACATGGCCGGCGTGGAGATTGCCCGTCAGGCCTTCGGAAGCAAAGTTGGTTACGTGCTGGGGGACATCGGCCCCTTCGGCGGCTTGCTTCAACCCTTCGGAGATTTCACTGAGGCGCAGGTTCGCAGCGCTTTCGAAGAGCAGGCCGCGGCTCTGGTCGATGCCGGCGCCGACGCCATCATTATCGAGACGCAGACTTCGCTCGAGGAACTACTGATCGGTATCGAAGCGGCTCAGGCTGCGGGCTCGAAATGCATCATCGGGTCAATGGCGTACGACGTCACTCTCGACGGCTCAACCTTTCGCACCATGATGGGCATTGAGCCAGAACGTGCCGCTGAATTCATGGAGGAGCACGGTGCGCACATCGTCGCGCTCAACTGCGGAACCGGCATGGAGATGGAGCGCGCGCGGGATGCGGTGGAGCGTTACAAGCGCGTAACCAGCCTGCCGGTGATGGTTCAGCCGAACGCAGGCAAGCCTCAGCTGATCAATATGAAGGTTGTTTACGACGAGACACCGGAGCAAATGGTAAAAGGCCTGCTGCCACTTCTGAAAGCAGGCGCCAACATCGTCGGCTCCTGCTGCGGCAGCACTCCGGAACACATTCGCGCGTTTAGAAAGGTAATGGACGAGTTTCTCGCGTCAGAAGAGATTGCAGTCAGTGGAGGCCACCGTGAAAGTCAAAATCTGTGACGTGAACCCGGCTGCCGAGGGGAAACTTCCGGTGCATACCGGCGATAAGTCTGGCATCGGAGTTCACTACGTTGACGCCTTCATCAAGCCGATGAATGTGAAACTGGAAGACGGAACGCCAGTGAAGTGCAAGCGCCGCGGATTGAAGATCGTCCTTTCCGCAGGCCCCAAAAAAGGGGAGGGTTTGATGCGCCGTCTCGACGTAAGTCCCGATCCAGTTGTCATGCTCGCCGCGGCACTCCAGGAGGCGTCCAAAGCAGCAGGCATCGAACTTACGATGGAGGACGGGGCCATTTTTTTCGCGCTCTGATTTGCCGGAGTGGGAGAACGGCCCCGCGATAGACCAGCGCTACGATCAGTGGATGAAAGTTTGCGGTTAGGAATTGCGTTTGAGGGCGCGCTTCAGGACTGTCTCGAGCGCGGCCTTTACTTCGGTGTACTCCTCGGGCGTAATGGTCCCGGAGATCTTCTCGCTCTCTATGGCGAACAGCTCTTCTTTCAGGACCCCCAGTAACTGATTGTTCTTGGCGACGGGCGAACCGAAAGCCGGGTAACTGCCTGCGCCGGCATCCACCTGAACGCCGGGTGCGGGTGAACCTGCCGGCTTGCGCAGCAGGAATGCCGCTCCGGCGACCAGAAGAAGGGCGAGGCCACCGAGAATCCACCATTTGTATTTGGTCAGTGGGTCGGGCGTGTTGATGGGCGTGCCTATGCCGCCGCCGGGACCTGTTGACGTGGCTGTTCCCGCGTCGGGGGACGGGCTGTTGCCATCCGGAGCTCCCATGCCCGCTCCTCCGGCCGGTGCGCCAGCGGCCGCGCCCTGCTGCTCGCGTGGCATGGAACCGTTGCCCGCAATCGTGAACTCCATTGGCTTGCCGGGAGCCGCATTCTTGACGAGGTAGGTCTGCACGCCGGGGTCTTCCTGCACTGGCTTGAAGGAGGTTCCCGCTCCCGGAGTGAAGCTCATGCCCTTGGGCAGAAGCACCGCGAAGTTGTCGGCGGGAAGAGTGACCTCGGCTTTGAAAGTGTACTTACCGCCGCTATACGGCAGGTGATAGCCGAGCTGAAAGAGGGTGTCCTTGTCGCCGTCGTCGGGCTGGATGGGAAAGTTGAAGGCGTAATGGCCTTTGGGGCCATCCGGCTCCATCTTGATGCTGGTAGGGATGCCGTTGGGGCGCTGTCCGCCGACACCGTCGACCACCGCATCCGGCGGAAGATTGACTTCAAAAGAGCGTGCGCTCCACTGTGTTGTGGGCGGCGAACTGGTGTTGTGGACGAAGTAACGCTCAGTGACTTTGAGCTGTCCGTTGTCGGTTTCCAACTCGACGACATCAGCCTCGATAAAGACTCCCTGGACCTTGGCGGCCACGTCGTAGACGGAGAGGTCGCCAGGTGCACCGCCCTGAGGAGCTGCGATGAAGTATTCGGCGCCCTGGTGCAGGACGCGCACCAGCGCCGGGCCGTCGCTTGGGCTTTGCAGAGAGTAGTGCCCTTTGGCGTCGGTGGTAGTGTGCGCGGTTTCAGCCATGCTGGCCATGGGGTTGACGAGCACCACCCGATCGCCGGCGGCGGGCTTGCCGGTGGTTTTATTGGTCACGGTTCCGGTGATGGTAGCGGCCTGGGCCAAAGCGCCTGTCAAGAGCAGGCTCAACGCAAAAGTGGGAAGTACAAATTGGATCGATTTCATGATGGTGACGGGGTCCTATCTCTGACAGCCGTTGCGATTTTTCATGCTTGCTGCAAATGATCGATTTCGGCCATCAGTTGCGCCGTCTCGTTTTCAAGCTGCGTTCGCTGCACCTGAAAATCTTCTTCGGGATATTTGCCGGCGCGGTACTCGAAGTTCAGGTCGCGAAGGTTCTCGTAGAGCTGTTCCTTGCGCTCCAGCAGATAATCCAGCCGGGTTTTCTGTCGCTGGCTGGCAAAGACGTTCTCAGGCCAAAATGTGTAGACGAGGAGGGCCAGGGTGAGAAGCGCGCCGGCTATTTCGCCTTGCAGGGTGGTCATCGGTTAAAAACCTCCGTCGCCGGTTTCACGGCGAATTTTTTCTCGCCGCTCGCGATCGGCAGGATCCCCATTGTCCAGGCCGGCTGCCGCGGCTTGCGTTTTGCCGATGGACAGGCTCGACCACCGCCGCACCAGCAGGATGGTGCCGAGCAACGCAGCCGCAAAGACGGCAAAGGGCGCAATCCAGGCGACGAGGTCAAAACCGTGGGCTGTGGGCGCAGCCAGTACAATGGCGCCGTACTTGGCCACGAACGAGTCCAGAATTTCCTGGTCCGCCTTCCCCCCGTCGATTCCGGCATGCAGCTCATTGAGCTCACCTGTAGAGTTGGGGCAGCCGACGTGATTGCATTCGCCCAGGATCTCCGCGCAGCCGCAGGTGCACATCAGCCTGTGGTTCAGATTGTTGTAGCGCGTGCTGGCATCGGTGGCGCCCATGGAGAAACACACGGCTACCGCGAGAAATGCCACCTGCGTCGCCTTGATCAAAAAGGAAGAGCGTGGGAATGAAAAACGTTTGGGAGCCCGCATCAGTCGCCGCCCTTCAGAGCCGGCTCGGCGGGAATTGGGCGCGTGACGGGAACCCGCAATGAAGCCGTTGCTGGGGTCAGGCTGGGCACCAGTGCTACCAGGGTGCCGAAGACCAGCACCGCCAGGCCAGCCCAGATCCAGCCGACAAGCGGATTAAGGAATGCCTTGATAATCGGCTGCCCGGTGTCAGGATTTGAGCCTTCGTAGACCACATACAGATCCCAACTGAGAACGGAATGAATGGCCACCATGGTTTGCGGCTGTTCGCTGGCCAGGTAGACACGTTTCTCCGGAGTCATCTGGAATTGCTTCTTGCCGTTTTGGTAGACGTCGAGCAGTGCATACTCCGAGGTGTAGTTCAGATTTGAGTCCTGGTAGAAGCCGACGTTCTCCAGCGTGTATGGGCCAATGGGCAGCTTGTCGTGCAGCGCGAGCTCGCGTTCCTCATTGTGGTTGAAGGCCGATCCAGCCAGACCGATGACGATGATGACTACGCCGATGTGGACAAGGTAGCCGCCGTAACGGCGTGTGTTCCGGCGTGTGAGCAGCCATGTGGAGACAATTAGATTCTTTCCGGTTTGGCGGGAGATAACGCCTGCGCCGCGGAAAAATTCGCTAAGGATCGCCGTGAGGACACTCGTCGATAAAGCGAACGAAACCAGGGCATAGAAGTTGCCGGAGTCGAATGCGCCGTCTTTCCAGGGCTTCACGCCCACCGCGAGGCAGACGATGATTGTGGCGAAAAGAGCGATGGAGGGCAGAACGAAGTTGCGCCGGATGCTGCGCAGCGACGCGGAACGCCACGGCAACAGCGGGCCTACGCCGGTGAGAAAGAGCAGAAACAGCCCGATGGGCACGGCGACCCGGTTATACCAGGGAGCGCCCACCGTGACTTTGTTGCCGACTACATATTCGGAAAGGATGGGAAAGAGCGTGCCCCAGAGGATAACGAAGCAGGCCATGAGCAGCACGAGGTTGTTGAAGAGGAAGCTGGATTCGCGGCTTACCAGCGACTCGAGGTGATGCTCGGCCTTGAGATGGCTGCGCTGCAGGATGTAAGTGAAAAGGCACACCGCGAGAACGATGCCCATGAAGACCACGAACCATGTGCCGATGGACGATTGCGCGAAGGCGTGGACGGAACTGACCAGCCCGGCGCGTGTGAGCAGCGTACCGAGCAGCGTGAGCAGGAACGTGGAGAAGATGAGCCAGACGTTCCAGCTCTTCATCATGCCCTTCTTTTCCTGCATCATGACGGAGTGGAGAAAGGCTGTGCCGGTGAGCCAGGGCATGAAGCTGGCATTTTCGACCGGGTCCCAGCCCCAGTAGCCGCCCCAGCCGAGCACGGCGTAGGCCCAGTGCATGCCGAGGAAGATGCCGGCTGTGAGGAAGAGCCAGGTGACCATGGTCCAGACGCGCGTGATCTTGATCCATTTCTCGCCGGGATAGCGCATCATGAGCGCGCCGAGAGCAAATGCGAAGGGCACGGAGAACCCGACATAACCCAGGTAAAGCATGGGCGGATGGATGACCATCTCGGGATACTGAAGGAGGGGATTGAGACCGTTGCCGTCGTCCGGGATGGCTCCACGGAGGATGGCGAAGGGCGGCGCTGCAAAGTTCAAGATTGCCAGGAAGAAGACCTGGATTCCGGCGAGGATGGTGCCGGCGTAGGCGTAGAGCTTGACGTCCGTCTTGTGGGTGAGACGGAGAACAAAGCCGTAGGTTCCCAGGAGCCAGGCCCATAGCAGGAGCGAGCCCTCCTGACCGGACCAGAGAGCCGAAAACTTGTAAGCTCCGGGAAGGGCGCGGTTAGAGTGCTCCATGATGTAGGTGATGGAAAAATCGTTGGTAAAGACCGACCAGATAAGCGCGAAGGCTGCGGCGGTGACAGCCACGAATACAGCGATCCCAGCGCGGCGCGCCGTGTCGGCAAGCCGCTCGGGCGAGATTGCGGCCGGCTGCCCGGTCGCGATAAGCCGGAGGGCTAAGGCCCC
>Ga0181537_10000958_pt1 | contig 27128 bp, 24 predicted proteins | sample PEATcosm2014_Bin_39_FD_119765 | JGI IMG/M metagenome (GOLD analysis project Ga0181537, IMG submission 119765) | Peatland microbial communities from MTU Mesocosm Facility, Houghton, MI, USA - PEATcosm2014_Bin23_10_metaG | ecosystem: Environmental > Terrestrial > Soil > Wetlands > Peat | place...
ACGCTGGACTTCGAAACCTCCGCCGTAGGCGATGGTGAAGCGCTTGGCCTCTTCGACGAGCACAACCAGGTCTTTGTCTGGATCGGTGCCATTGGGGTTTTGCGGACCGATGGTGACGCGATTGAAGACGCCAAGATTGTAGAGGCGCCGCTGGGACTCCACGACGTCACCCTGGCGTAGCGGTTGGTGTGGTTTGACGCGCACTTCGCGCTGAATCACATTCCGGCGCGTATGGCGGTAGCCAGTGAGTAAGACATTGCGGATCAGCGTTTCCGGGCCTTCCTGAATGTGATACACCAATTTTACGGGTTCGGCCTGGACCGCCGGAAGTTTGATGCCGTGCGGTTTATTGGCTGCTTGTTCGGAGGCCGCGGTGGCGTCGGCTTCGGATGACGCTGCGTTGATATTTTGGGGCGGGGTGGCCGAAACGCGGTCGGCGGTGGAAGTAAAGGTGGCTTCCGGATATCCCTCGTTGAAATACAGCGCCAAAATATTGTCGCGGTCGGTGGCAACGTTGGCTTCCGAGTACGGCTGGCCGGGAACGGAACCAACCACATCGAGCAGTTCCTGTTGCTTAAAGGCATGCACACCGTCGATGGCCAACGAGGCGACGCTGGTCTGGGGCCCTTCGACCACGGTAAAGCGAACCAGCCGAGCGCCTGTTTTGCCCTTGTAGTTGTCCACCACCTCGGTCTTTACCTCGGCGTCCAAAAAGCCGTTCGATAGATAGAGATTCTTCATCGATTGCGCATCGGAATCGAGCAGCCGCTGGCTGAAGTGCGACCGAGCCCCAAAGGCGGCTGCGGAGATTTGCAGGCGGCCTTGCAACAAATCTTTCGGGAAATACCGATTGCCGGCGATTTCTATGCGCACCAGCTTATGCCGGTCGCCGCGGTTGATGTGATAGGTGATGGTTTCTTCGGTCCCCTGCCAGCCTTTGGCGTTGTGGGCGGCGGGGTGCGTCTCCGTTTGATAGTCGACGCGCGCGTCAAAAAAGCCGTCGCGCTCTTGCCGCTCGCGCAAGTTGCGCTTGCCCTCTTCGAGCAAGTCCGTATCCACTGCGGCTTCCTGGTAGATAGGCACCAAACGCTTCAGTTCACCCTTGGAAATTTTGGCGCCGGTAACCAGCATTTGAATGAGCGGGCCTTCGGTGACTTCAAGATGCAGGGGCACGGTGTTGGTGGAATTATCGTAGTCGCCTTTGCGAATTACCGCGCGGGCGCTCAGGTGGCCCTTTTTGATGAGGTATTTTCGTAAGCGTTCCGTGCCCTTCTGCAGGCGCACAGAGGTGAGTTCCGCGGCGGGTTTAAGTTTGGTGCGGGCGATGATTTCGGCGTCCGGGAACTCCGTGCCGTTGGTCAACTGGATCTGGCCCAGGCGGGCACGTGGACCGGGCTGTATATGCACCAGGATGTCCATCTGATGGGTGGCCGGATGGGGAACGGTTTGCGCGGTAACCACGGCTAGATAGAGGCCTTCGTCGCGCAAAACATCTCTTAGTCGCTGCAGGCTGTCCGCGACTGCGGCGGCACGATAGGTTTCGCCGAGGTTCAGCTGCATGGCGGCTATGGCAGCGCCTTCCGTAGGCGGAGAGGCGAGACCTTCGATGATGACCTGGTTGAAGAAGAGGTTTTCGGTGACGACGAAATCCAAACGGACGCCGGCGGCGAGTTGGGTGGTGACGGCGCGGAGATTGGCGTAGTCCCCGGTGCGGTAGAGCGCGCGCAGGCTGGCGGCGACGTCAGCGCGGTCAAGGGGCTTGTTTATGGATACGGAGACGCCTCTGGGGCAATCGGATAGTACGCGGCCGTCTTCCGTTACCACGCGAATTTCCGTCACGTTACTTGGTGAGGCGGGCGGTGGTGCTGGCGCCCCGGTGGGGGGGTGTTGCTGGCCCGGGGCGGCGTCCTGGGCGTGATTCGGCGTCACTCCTAGCAAGAGTGTCAGCCCGACAAATACCCGTAAGTCTATGGCCCAGCGCCATTTCATGCGGCTCATGGTTCAGACGAAGCGTAGCACAGGGGCGTTGCCCGTCTCTCGCACATTGGGGCTATGATGTGAGGAGAAGGTAGCGGAGCCGCTACATTAGAGGTAAACCCCACAGTGGACGATTCGTCGCAAGAGAAATACTCGCGACAGATGCTGTTTGCGGGCATCGGGGTCGCGGGCCAGCAGCGCCTGTTGCAGGGTAGCGCGGTGGTGGTGGGCTGCGGCGCGATCGGCGCGGCGGCGGCTAACCTGTTGGTGCGGGCCGGGGTCGGGCGGGTCTGCATTATGGATCGCGATTTCGTGGAACCTTCCAATCTGCAGCGGCAGATCCTGTTCGATGAAACGGATGCGCGCGAAGCGTTGCCGAAAGCGGTGGCCGCCGAGCGTAAGCTGCGCTCGATCAACTCCACGGTGCAAATTAGCGGTGTGGTCTCCGACCTGGGGCCTGGCAATGCGGAAGAACTGCTGCGTGGCTTCGATGTGATCGTGGACGGAACGGACAATTTTGAAACGCGATTGCTGATCAATGATTTCGCCGTGAAACATGGCGTGCCGTGGATTTACGCGGCCGCGGTGGCGAGTTATGGAGTCACTATGACGGTGCGACCGGGAGTGACGGCTTGCCTGGCGTGCCTGCTGGAGGAGCAGCCCGGGGCGGGCATGGGAGAGACCTGCGATACGATCGGCGTTTTGGGGAGCATCGTGAACTTGGTGGCTGCCGTGGAAGTTACGGAGACGCTGAAGCTTTTGAGCGGGCGGACGGATGCCCTGACCAATCGCCTGCAGTCCTTCGATATTTGGTCCGGGCACTTCCAGTCCGTGTATTTGCCGCGTGGCGGTGACTGCCGAGCTTGCGGGCGTGGCGAGTTTTCTTACTTGGAAGGCGCTGCCCAGCCGCACATCACCATGTGTGGACGAGACTCCGTACAGATTCATGAGCGCCAACGGTCGCTGGATTTGGCAGCTTTGCGCGCCCGGTTGGAGCCCATCGTAGGCAAGGTTCGACAGAATGATTTCTTGCTGAGATTTTCCATTCCGCCACACGAGATGACGGTGTTTACCGACGGGCGCGCGGTGCTCAAGGGTTCGCAGGATCCGGCGCTGGCGCGTACGCTATACGCCCGCTATATAGGCTCGTAACCCAGGCTTGCGAGTGGATGTTAGCGGAAGCTAACGAGGGTGTGAGACGCGGCCGAACGAGCTGCGCATGTTAGCGCGGTCGAGATTTTCCCGCAGGTTCATCAGCGTTAGGAACGTACTCAGGATCCGAGCCTTCAAGTCGTCAGTTAACACCAGCCCCGAAGTCGCCACACGGGCTAAAGATTCACCGTTGTTGGTGATAAAGGCCATGATTTCTCGCTGGCGCTCATGCGGAGCGTTGCCGAGCGCGGTTTCGCGGCGCATGGCGGCGCAACTGGCTTCCAAAGACAACGTGAAATGCAGCAGGCACAAGCGGTGTTCGGAGATGGCCGCCGGAGCGTCGTTTTTGCAGCCCGATATTTGGCACGGAGTGGGCATGGAACCCTGTACGTGATTGTTAACATCCCTGTGACGGAAAATCCAGCACGCTGCACGCAAGTGCTGCGAATGCTGCATGGGCGGGGTTTACTAACTGGCGCACATAGCGGCGGTGCCGCGCGAAGGAACTTTTCAGGAATTTCATTGACAGGGTATGCATCCGTCTGTATAAAAATACAAGGGCACAATGGGCGCGACAAAAACATTTCGGCACGGACAGATCCTGCGGCTGGTGAGCGATGCGCAAATCGGCAGCCAGGAAGATTTGCGACGCAAGCTGGCGGCGGAGAAACTGCGCGTGACGCAGGCCACGCTGTCGCGCGATCTGCAGGAATTGCGCCTGGTGAAGACGCAAAGCGGGTATCGCGCCACGCTGGCAGCGGCGCAAGAGATTGCACCGCTGCCGCAATTGACGCGCGTGCTGACGGAATTTCTGCGCGACATTCGGCCAGCCGTGAATATGCTGGTGCTGAAGACGCCGCCGAGCGGCGCGCAGCCGCTGGCTGCGGCGATCGATGGCGCGAAGTTTTCCGAAGTGGCCGGCACGATTGCGGGCGACGACACCGTGTTGATCATCACGCCGAGCAAAAAGTCCCGCGAGGCGTTGCAGAAGAAGATCGAGGCGCTCATCAAATGAGAGATCCGCGCCACGTTGCGGTTCTTGGTGTCACCGGCTACAGCGGGCTGGAGCTGGCGGAACTTTTGCTGCGTCACCCGTCCGCGAAGTCGGTGACGTTCTATGTGCGCGACACGCAGGGCGCGAAGTGTCTGTCGGAATTGTTTCCGCGCTTTCGAGGCTTGGGCGCGGCGCCGGTGCGACAACTTGCGGTTGATACGATTACCGCCAGTTCCGCCGGCACAGCGTTTTTGGCGACGCCGCATGAGGCTTCCGCGGCGCTGGCGCCGGCGCTGCATGAAGCGGGACTGCGCGTGGTGGACTTGAGCGGGGCACTGCGCTTCAAGAGCGCGACCACGTTCACGTCGTGGTACAAGTTGGCCGCTACGGACCAGTCTTTGCTGGATGAGGCGATTTACGGCTTACCGGAGATTTATGGCGATGCGGCGTCGCAAAAGGCGCTCGCTACAGCCACTTTGGTTGCGAATCCCGGCTGCTATGCCACTAGCGTGATTTTGGCGTTGCATCCGCTCACACAAGCGGGCTGGGTCGCTAGCGACAGCTCGGTAGTCGCGGACTGCAAATCCGGCGCCAGCGGAGCGGGCAAGGAACCAAGCAAAGATTTGCACTTCGTGGAAGTGGACGAAAATTTCAAGGCCTACAACCTTTTCTCGCACCGCCATACGCCGGAAATTCTGGAACACACCGGGCTTTCCGCGGAACGATTGAATTTTTCCACCCACCTCTTGCCCATCGCGCGGGGCATCTTATCTACCGTGTATGTGACGCTCAGCGAGAAGCGCAGCGCCGAAGAAGTGGAAACACTGTTTCGCCAGCATTACGCCGGGCGGCAGATGGTGCGCATCAGCGCTGCTGGGACGCTGCCGGAACTGCAGCACGTGACGCACACGAATTACTGCGACCTGGGGTTTGCGCTGGATCCAAGCGGGCGGCGGCTGATTGTGGTCTCGTGTCTCGACAATCTTGGCAAAGGCGCGGCGGGCCAGGCAGTGCAGAACTGGAATCACATGCTGGGGATAGAGGAGCACACCGGACTACGATGAGAACGATTATAAAATTTGCAGGCGCGTTGCTGGAAGACGAAGCCGTGGTTCGCGATCTGGCGCGGCAAGTGGTGGCGCTGGCGCACGAGGGCCACGAAATCCTTGTGGTGCACGGTGGCGGCCGCCTGTTCACGGCGACGCTGCAGAGCATGGGGATTGAGAGCAAGTTTATGGGCGGTTTGCGCGTGACGGATCGCGAGACGCGGGATGTGGCGGTGATGGTGTTTGCGGGGCTGCTCAACAAGCGCCTGGCCGCTGCGATCACCGCAGAAGGTCAGCCAGCCGTGGGCATTTCCGCGGCCGATGCCGCATGTTTTACAGCGGAGCCGCTGGTGCATAACGAGGTCGTCGGCGGGCTGGGTTATGTGGGCTACCTGACGGGTTTGAATAACGAGTTTATCGAAGCGCTATGGCGGGAGAATCTGGTGCCGGTTGCGCCATGCCTCGGATTGGGCTCGGACAACGAGTTGTACAACATTAATGCGGATCACATGGCCGCGGCGTGCGCTGAGTATCTCTCCGCCGACCAACTTATTTACCTGACAGACGTTCCGGGTGTACTGGACGGGCAAAGAGTGCTTTCATCCATAACCTGTGAAGAGGTGGAGCGGCTGGTGCAGTGCCACGTGGTTTCCGGCGGCATGGTGCTGAAGCTGGAGGCCGCCAAACGAGCGATTGAAGGCCACGTTCGCGAAGTGCGCATTGTCGGCGGCTCTGAGCCCGACGCGTTGTTGCGCGCGGCGCATGCCGCGGATTCGGCGAATGACGGCCCAATGGCGATTCCCGGCACACGCGTGATGCGCGAACCGCTGTCCACAGCACAGGCAGCTCTTTCGGCGGCGTAATGCAAAAAGTGAAACATAAAAAGTCGCATTTGCGCGTTCGTTCGGCATCGCGCTCGAAAAAGGCTTCGCGCGCCGCGGGCGATGAGCGCTTGTTGGACGCGGAAAAGTTTCTGCTGCCTACCTACAAACGTCCGCCCATTGTTCTCACGCATGGGCGCGGCTGCTATGTTTATGACACCACGGGGAAAAAATACCTCGATTTTCTTGGTGGCATCGCGGTCAACGGCCTGGGGCACGCGCATCCGCGTATCGTCAAAGTGATTCGCCGCGAAGCCGCTCGCGCCATCCACCTCTCCAACTTATTTCATAATGCTTATCAGGGCCCGTTGGCGCGCAAGCTGGCGGAGTGGTCGGGCCTCGACCGGGTGTTCTTTGCCAATAGCGGCACGGAGGCGATCGACGGGGCGCTCAAGTTGGCGCGACTGTACGGCCGGACACCGGACACTCCGGCTACCACCGCCGCTCCGAAGCATCGCGTCCTGGCGATGGAAAATTCCTTTCACGGGCGCACGTTCGGCGCCATCAGCGTCACAGCCACCGAAAAGTATCGCTTGCCGTTTGCACCCGTGGTGCCGGGAGTTGAGTTTGTGCGCTTCAACGATGTCGCCGACCTCGAAAGCAAATTTTCGGACGACGTGTGCGCGATCATTTTGGAAACGATTCAAGGCGAAGGCGGCATCTATCCGGCCAGCGAAGCGTTCTGGAACCGTGCCCGCGCGCTGACGTCCAAACACGGTGCCCTGCTCATCGCCGACGAGATTCAGTGCGGACTGGGACGCACGGGGCGCTACTTTGCGTACCAGAAATTCGCGTCCCGGCCGGACATCGCGCTGGTGGCCAAGCCGTTGGCCGCCGGTCTACCACTTGGAGCGATTCTCACCACGGAAGCCGTTGCCGCGCGCGTTGCACCCGGAGCGCATGGCACGACCTTTGGCGGTGGGCCGCTGATATGCGCGGTGGCGCAGGAATTTCTCAATACCGTTGAAGATGCCAAGTTGCTCAAAAATATTCGCGAGCGCGGTGCGGAATTGCGTGAGGGCTTGCAAGCGTTGGCCTCCAAATTCGATTTCATTCGCGAAATCCGCGGAGAAGGCCTGATCGTGGGCATCGAACTGGCCATCGAAGGGGCGCCCATCGTGGCTGGCGGGCTGGAGCACGGCCTGCTCATCAATTGCACGCATGATTTCACCATTCGCCTCTTGCCGCCATTCATCGTGACGCGCGGGCAAGTCCGCGATTTCCTGCGCATCTTTGCAACGATTTTGACCGAAACATCCAAACTTTCCGCCCTGACGAAGAGCAACGCCAGCGCGCCAGCAGCACACGCCCTCGCGGCGACCCGATAAACTCAGGCAAAGAGGTGAGAGAAACCAACATGACCACGACCACGCTTGCGACACCCATTTTTTTGTCGAACGATCTGCTCACCGGAGCGGAATGGAGCCCCGCGCACACGCACGACCTGCTGCGGCTCACGGCCGACATCAAATCTCACCCCGCGCGCTACGCGGAAACGCTGCGCGGCAAATTCGTCGCGCTGATTTTTGAGAAGCCATCGCTTCGCACCCGCGTTACGTTTGAAGTGGGTATCCAGTCGATGGGCGGCTCGGTGGTCTTCCTGGACCATACGCAGGCGCGGCTCGGCGAACGCGAATCCATCGCCGACGTGGCGCGCAACCTGGAGCGCTGGGTGCAGGGGATCGTGGCCCGCGTTTACGAACAGCGCGTGCTGGATGAAATGGCTGCCAGCGCGGCGATTCCGGTAATCAACGCGCTCTCCGACAAGTTTCACCCGTGCCAGGCACTCGCTGATTTCTTTACGTTGGAGGAAAAGGTCGGGAATCTTCGCGGCTTCAGGCTCGCGTATGTCGGCGACGGCAACAACGTCTGCCACTCTCTGATGTATCTGGCTTCGCGTCTGGGCGTGCATTTGCGCATCGCCACGCCGCCGGATTACGCGCCGGAACGCGACGTGATCCAGGATTCCAAGCGCGTCGCCCGGGAGACGCGCGCCAAAATCGAACTGTGCACCGACCCGCGCGAAGCGGTGGCGGGCGCCGAGGCGGTGTACACAGATTCCTGGACCAGCATGGGTTTCGAGGCGCAGCAACAGGTACGCAACTCGGTGTTCGCCCCGTACCAGGTCAACGCCGCGCTCATGGCGCAAGCGGCCCCGGGCGCGTACTTTATGCATTGCCTGCCGGCGCACCGCGAGTGCGAAGTTACTTCGGAAGTGCTCGATGGGCCGCAATCGGTGGTGCTCGATCAGTCCGAAAATCGCATGTATGTGCAGAAAGCCATCTTGCAGGCGCTGTTTTCCTGATCACGCTAAAGGGCCAACGCGATCGCAGTTCCAACTAATCGAGCGGGATGGCTGGCATAGAACTCTGACCCCGTCTTTCTACGACAAAGGTGTACGCAAATCAAGATTCCCAATCGAAAGGTAACGCTAGTGACCAAACCCGCCGCAAACAAGCCCAAGAAAGTCGTCCTTGCCTACTCTGGAGGACTAGATACCTCGATCATCATCCCGTGGCTGAAACAAAACTACGGCTGCGAAGTGATCGCCATGATTGGCGACGTTGGGCAGCAGGAAGATTTAGAGGCGGCAAAAAAGAAGGCCCTCGCGACCGGCGCGTCCTCCGCCACCATCGAAGATCTTCGCGAAGAGTTTGTCCGCGATTACATCTGGCCCACGCTGCGCGCGGGCGCGGTGTACGAGCACACCTATCTTCTCGGCACCTCCATGGCGCGCCCGGTGATCGCCAAACGCCAGGCAGAAATCGCGTTGCAGCTCGGGGCGGACGGCCTCTCGCACGGTTGCACCGGCAAAGGCAACGACCAGGTGCGCTTCGAGCTGGCCTTCAAAGCCATCGCTCCCAACGTGCAGATCATTGCGCCGTGGCGCGAATGGGACATCGATTCCCGCGAGGATGCGATCGCCTACGCGCAAGCGCACAACGTGCCCGTCGAGCAGAGCAAGAAAAATATCTACAGCCGCGACCGCAACATCTGGCACCTCAGCCACGAAGGCGGCGAACTCGAAGATCCCGCCAATGCGCCCAGCGAAGCTATGTGGCAGTGGGTGGTATCCGCAGACAAAGCCCCGGATAAACCTGAGGAAGTCGAAATCGGTTTTGAATCCGGGATCCCCATCTCGGTGAACGGCACAAAACTCGGACCGGTCGAGCTGCTCAACAAGCTGAACGACATCGCCGCCACCAACGGTGTCGGCCGCACGGACCTCGTTGAAAATCGCCTGGTCGGCATGAAGTCCCGCGGTGCGTATGAAACCCCGGGCGGCACGCTGCTAGTCAAGGCGCATCAGGAGCTCGAGCGTCTGACGGTCGATCGCGAGACCGCGCATTTCCAACAAGCGCTTTCCAATCGCTATGCCGAACTGGTTTACAACGGCGTGTGGTTTTCCGCGCTGCGTGAGTCGCTGGATGGCTTCTTCAAAGTCGCCCAGCAGTTCGTCACGGGCTCCGTAGGCCTTAAACTATGGAAGGGCACACTGAATGTCACCAGTCGCAAGTCTCCCTTCTCTTTGTATCGCGCTGATTTGGCTAGCTTCACCATGGGCCACTACAATCCCAAAGACGCCGAAGGCTTCATCAATCTCTTTGCGCTACCGGTGACGGTGCGCCCGAAGGCCAAAGCGGAAGGCAGCAAACAATAACGAAACGTTGCCTTTGACGTTGGAGGGCGTGCGTCGCGACGGACGCCCCTAGGCAACCAACCACCAATCATGCCCACCGCCAAACGCAAAGACGACCGCCTCTGGGGAGGCCGCTTCGAGGTTGCGCCCGATGCGCACTTCGACGCCTTCCAGCGTTCCTTTGCGTTTGACCGCCGCTTGCTGCCATACGAAATCGCGGTGGACCGCGCTTGGGCCAAGGCTCTCGAACCCATCGGCATCTTCACCGCTTACGAAGTGCAGCTCACACTCGGCGCGCTTGACCGCGTAGCCAAGCGCGCCGAAACGGACTCGGCGTGGCTCAACGACTTCGGCGCCGATGCCGAAGATGTGCACCACTTCGTCGAAAAAGCCCTGGTGGATGAACTCGGCCCGCTCGGCTGGAAACTGCACACCGGGCGCAGCCGAAATGAATTGGTGGCCACCGATTTTCGTTTGTTCGTGCGCGACGCGGTTACGCAAACGCAGTGCTCGTTGGCAAAAGTCGCGCAAGCATTGTTAGCGCAGGCCAAAACACACCTCGGCGTCCCGATGGCGGGCATGACGCACATGCAGCACGCGCAACCCATATTGCTCTCCCACTTCCTGCTGGCCCAAGCCGAATCGCTGATGCGCGATATACCGCGGCTGCGCGGCGCCGCGGAAAGCGCCGACGCCTGCCCCATGGGCTCCGGCGCCTTGGCCGGCAACAGCTTCCAGATCGATCGCGAAGGCATCGCCCGCGACCTCGGCTTCTCTAAAGTTACCGCCAACAGCCTGGACGCCGTCGGCGACCGCGATTTTGCGCTCGATTATCTCTTCGCCCTGGCCGGGATTGCGGGGCATCTTTCGCGCATCGCCGAAGACTACGTGCTCTTCGCCTCGCAAGAATTTGCTTACGTCCAGCTTTCCGACGAATATTCAACCGGCAGCAGCCTGATGCCGCAAAAAAAGAACCCCGACTCCTGGGAGCTGATCCGCGGCAAAACGGGCCGTTTCGCCGCGGCACTGGTTGCGTTGCTTTCCACGCTGAAGGGCCTGCCCACCAGCTATCAGCGCGACCTGCAGGAGGACAAGGAATCGCTCTTCACCGCGCACGATCAGATCAACGCCATGCTCGCAGTCGCCGCCGGGGCAATTTCGACCACTAGCTTCCATGTGCAGCGCCTTCGTCAAGCAGCCGCAAATCCCATGCTGTTGGCCACGGAAGCTGCCGACTACCTCGTGCGCAAGGGCGTGCCTTTTCGCCAAGCCCACGATATCGTTGGTAACGTGCTGCGTGCCGCGGAACAGTCCGGCACCCCGTGGCTGGAGTTGCCGATGGAAACGTTGCAACAGATCTCGCCGAGCTTCGCGGCGGATTTCGCGGGGGCTCTCAACGTGGACTCCGCGCTGGCAGCAAAGAAAGTTTCCGGTGGCACGGCACCAGATTCCGTCTGCGCCGCCATCAGCGATTTGGAAAGCCGTTTACTCAATCCAGGAGCCAAGCCATGACCGCCTCGTCGTCCGCCGTATCCGTCGCGCAAACAAAATCCGCCGCTCGCGTGGAGGACGGGAGGTCGCTTCCGGGTTCGTCACGCTAGCTCTCCCGGAGCCCTCGCTTTGAAGCACGCCCTGTCAGAATCGTCGTTGCCTCGTGGCTTCCGTTTTGCCGCCACCGCCTGCGGCCTGAAAAAAACCGGAGCCTTGGACTTGGCTATTCTGTCCAGTGAAGTACCCGCTTCCGCCGCCGCGGTGTTCACGCAAAATCTGGTGGTTGCCGCACCGGTGGTCCTTTCCCGCGAACACCTGAAAGCCTCCAAAGGCCGCATGCGCGCTGTACTGGTCAACGCCGGCAACGCCAACTGCGCCACCGGGGCCGCCGGTCACACCGCCGCCCTCCGCAGCGTCGCCGAAGCCGCCAGCCGCCTCGGCTGCCAGCCGCAAGAAATGTTTGTTTGCTCGACCGGCGTGATCGGCGTGCCGCTGCCTCTCGATAAAATCCTGAAGTCACTGCCCATCGTGGCCCGTCACCAGCGGCCCTCCGCGCGCTCCTTTGCGGAGCTTTCTTTGGCCATCTGCACCACTGATACGCGGCCCAAGACCGCCTCGGCCTATTTCAAAATGGCGGGCAAGCGCATCCACCTGGTAGGGTGCGCCAAGGGCGCCGGCATGATTCATCCCAACATGGCCACCATGCTGGCCTTCGTGGCCACGGACGCCGCCATCGCTCCGAGTCTGCTGCAGAAGACTTTGGAGGAGGTAACCCAGCGCACCTTCAACGCCATCTCCGTCGACGGCGATACCTCCACGAATGACACGCTGCTCGTCTTGGCCAACGGCGCCGCCGCTGCCCCATCCATACAAAAGGGTTCGACCGCGCATCGCGCTTTCGCTAAGGCCCTTGAAGATGTCTGCCGTTCCCTGGCGTTGCAAATCGTCGCTGACGGCGAAGGCGCGCAACGGGTCATCGAAATCGAAGTGCGGGGCGCGAAATCAGAATTTTCCGCACGCCACATCGCTGCCACCATCGCCACCTCGCCTTTGGTGAAGACGGCCTTCGCCGGCGCCGACCCCAACTGGGGACGCATCTTCGCCGCTGCAGGGCGCTCCGGCGAAAGCTTCGATCCTGCCAAAGTCGACATCAAAATGGCCGGCATCCCGGTCCTTCGTCGTGGTCAGCCGCTTGATTTCAACGAGCGGGCCGCCAGCAATCGCCTCCTGGCAGATCACGTCCCCATTGTCGTGGACCTGCACAGCGGCCGCTTCTCCGCGCGTTACTGGACCTGCGATTTCACCGCGGAATACGTCCGCATCAACGCCAGCTACCGAACATAGCCCGTTGGGAGCAGACTAGGGCGGCCGCCGTACCAAGAATCGTCAGGCGCCGCCCGTGCGTTGAATTCCCTACACGTGCCTTCGCATACAGTCTCTTTCCGGTTGCAAATCCGTGAGTTTTTCGAGACCATGCCTCTGACCGCTGAACTACCGGTCACGCGCCCCGGTGCCCCGATTCTGTACACCTGCTCTGCGTTCGACCCTGGCCTTTCAGCGCTCCGCGACTCGCTCTCGGGTTCCGGATAAAAGGGGTGCGCAGGTGAAGAAGCTCTACGTAGGCAACCTCCCATTTTCCTCCACGGAAGAACAGATCCATGAGTGGTTCGCGCAGGTCGGTGTAACTCCCTCCGCTGTCACCCTCATCCGCGACCGTTTCACGGGCCAGTCCCGCGGATTCGCCTTCGTCGAAGTCGCGGCCGACGAAGACGCGGAGAAATCCATCAATGCCCTGAACGGCCAGAATTTCGGCGGGCGCAACCTGGTGGTCAATGAGGCCAAGCCGCAAGCCGAGCGCGGGGGCGGTGGTGGTGGTCGTGGCGGCGGCTACGGAGGCGCCGGCGGTGGCGGGCGAGGCAGCGGTGGCGGTGGTGGCCGCGGGGGTTACGGAGGCGGCGGAGGCGGTGGCCGCGGCGGTGATCGTGGTGGTGGCGGCGGAGACCGTGGGGATCGCGGCAATCGCTGGTAGCAGCTTTAACCTTTTTGTTCTTTCTAGCCTCAACACATCGTAGCTTGGTCTGCGGCCTCAGCTTTGACCATTCGCGCGGTCACGCCCGGTGACGCTTTGTCCGGTGCATGACTTTTTCACAACCCTCCCAGAAACAAATCCCCTCGTAACGTGTTTGAAACACCAGCCGAAGAATATCGCCACTGCCCGGCGCAGTGCAGTATCTTCACGCTACGTTGTTGGTGCCAAGGGCGGCGAAATGAAGAAGTGAACCTTCTCCGGCGCTTGCGCATCCAACTCTCCGAGCAGCACGTATCTATAATTGAGATGACCACCTGGCAAAAACGCGATTGGCACCAGTTCTACGAGCGGGCTCGCCGACCCTGGCGGCATCACCGTCCACCCCGGCCGATCTATCCTAGCGGCCTGAATCGTGTGCTGCCTGCCGCAGGCTTCAGCCTGTCCGAACTGGATGACGCACATATCGACCTTGAGCTAGCCGAACGCCTCGGTCTCCCTGTGGACGCTGGCCGCATGGGCGCGTATGGCCCCAATGTCACAGCGCTGCGCGATTTTGCCCGCACGGAACGTCAACCGCTATAACCTCACCTCCTAACGGCCCTGTACGTTGCACGCCGTTTGTGCGCCACTGGTATTGCGGGTAAAATGAAGCCTGCTGATCCCATGGCCTCACCCTTTCACATCGTTTCGAACGCCCCGCCCATCCCCGTGCCTTCGCCTAGCGCTCATCCGCGGCCGGAGTGGCTGCGCGTCAAATTCTTTGGCGGCGAGCGCTACCAGGAACTCAAGCGCACCATGCGCACGCTTGATCTGCATACCGTTTGCGAAAGCGCCCGCTGCCCCAACATGGGAGAGTGCTGGGAGCATGGCACCGCTACCTTCATGATACTAGGAGACATCTGCACGCGGGCGTGCGGCTTCTGCGCCGTCCCGAGCGGCAAACCCGCCGGCCCGCCTGACGAGGAAGAGCCACTTCGCGTTGCCGAAGCTGTCGCTCGCATGAAGCTGCGCTACGCCGTGGTCACCAGCGTGAACCGCGACGACCAGCCGGATGGCGGCGCGCAAATTTTCGCCCGCACCATCGAAGAGATTCGCCGCCGGGTTCCTGGCTGCAAAGTGGAAGTCTTAATCCCGGACTTTCGCGGCAATTGGGACGCGCTCAATCTCGTTCTGGCCACCCGCCCTGACGTTTTGAATCACAATACCGAGACCGTTCCCCGCCTCTATCGCCAGGTGCGCAAAGGCGCTGTCTACGAGCGTTCGCTCGAGCTGCTCCGCCGCGCCAAGCAAGCCCATCCCGAAGTGCCCACAAAAACGGGACTGATGTTGGGCTTGGGCGAAGGCACTGAAGAGGTGCTTGCCACGATGCAGGATCTCGCCGCCCAGGGCACGAACATCCTGACTCTGGGTCAATACCTGCAGCCTACGCGCGATCATCTCCCCATCGTTCGGTATGTTCACCCGGACGAATTCGCGGAGTACAAAGTCCGCGGCGAGGCCATGGGCTTCAGCCATGTGGAGTCCGGCCCGCTGGTCCGCTCCTCATACCACGCGTTCGAACAAACTGAGTCCGCGCAGACAAACTCCGCGCCTTCATCGAGTTGCAGTTTGTAGCTGGATTTTCTCCAGCGGCATTTTTCGGCCAAAACGCCGCGCTGCTCGGATGCTCGATGATTACTTCGCTCCCACCATCGACCAGTCCGTGAACGGCACGGCTCGCCCCCCGCGAATCACGGTTGGAACCACATGATCGAATCCCTTGTGATCCTTGCTGCTGTAGTCCACTTTCAGTTGCGCCCCGAGCCCGATGTCCAAATCATGCATGGATTCGATTCCGTGAATTAGCCCCTCGCGCGTCAAATCTTTACCTGCCCGCTTCAATCCTTCCACAAGCACCATGGCGTCCACAAATCCTTCCAGACTCACAAAATTTGCCGCCACTCCCGGGTAATATTTTTGCAGCGCTCTCCGGTAGAGCTGCACGGCCTTGAAGTCCGTAAGGTAATACGGCTGCACTACTTGCGTGATCACCACGCCCTCGGCGTCGCTTCCGGCTTCCGAAATTAGTTCATCCGTTCCCACAAACGATACCGTCGAAAACACCGGTTTCCAAACTTTCGCATGCGCTTGCTTCAGAATCGGTGCCACGGTATTAGAGGGCCCCACGACCACCACGGCATCCGGACTCGCCGCACGCACGCTATCAATCGCTGCGCCCACGTTCGTCGTCTGCCGCGTATAGGAAGCTGCCGCCACTGGTTCCGCGCCATGCGCTTTCAGGGCGGCCTTCACGCCGTCCAGTACCGCCGTTCCAAACGGATCGTCCGGATAAATCACTCCGATCTTGTGATAACCGAGCGTCGTCCATAACCCGTCGATCTGTTCGCGCGTCTCGTCAAAGTAAGACGCCCGAACATTGATCACCCAGTGCCGCAGCGGCTGGTACAAAGTCTGCGCGCCCGTAAACAGCCCCACGAGGGGAATCTTGTCGCGCTCCGCCAGTGGCACATATTTGACCGCCGTCGGCGTCCCCACAAAGAACGCCAGCGCAAACACCTTTTCGCTCATCAACTTGTCAAAACACGCCTGCGTCTTCGCCGGGTCGTAGCTGTCATCGCTAGTGACCAGCCTTACCTTTCGCCCATTCACGCCGCCGCTTTCATTGACGGAATCCAGGTATGCGGTAGCACCCGTCACCGTTTCCGTCCCCAGAAATTTCGATGGCCCCTCCAGCGCGGAGCACGACCCAATCACGATCTCCGTATCCGTAACGCCGGGCGCCGCCTGCGGCTGTGCCCAAGGCGCGAAAATCAGCGCGCCCACCGCGAACACGAAAGCATTTCGGACACTTCGCGCGAAAAAAATCATGGCTCCTCCAAATGCGCAGATCGTTGTGAAAATCGAGGAAAGCAGGGCTGCGGCGCCGGAAAGCGCCAGATTTGTTTACCTGATACCTGTTTAATCGTAGGCGTGCGGGGAGTCAACCCTGCGTGCCGCGGGGTGACGCCAACTGATTAGCTCACGGCGATTTGCGGTTCTATTTTTCGGAGCGTTATAAACGCACTCTCGCGCCCTTGCGGACGCTGGAATGGTTTTACTGCAAGGATTTTTCAGGCGGGAACAAGCCGAGTACTAAGCCGCGGCACCGGCAGCCGCCGCAGCGGCCGCTTTCTTCGCAGCCTTGGCCACCGTAGAAGCCTTCCGGCGGCGCTTGGTCTTGGGAGGCGTGGCCGGCGCTTCGCCGATCAGTTCGGCGGTCATGATGCTCGTGACAAACAGCTTCGGGCCGTGATCGTCAAAATCCACCGCCGTGCGTTCCTGATCCGAGGCCGTCACGATACCCAGGCCATAGACTTCGTGCTTGATAGTCTGTCCTTCTTGCATCGTCTGCACAATATCCTCCTTAGGACCCATCTCAGCTGCGCTCGAACTAAGCCGTTCGAATCTCTGGTGTTTGCATCGCGGTCGGGAGTTTAACGCTGACCTTCGGGCACCCGGGAATCACCCCGGTTTTCCGGTCTCGCACTCATTCAAACGCTCGTAACGTTCTCTGCCTGCAAGCCTTTCGGGCCCTTCTTCACTTCAAATTCCACCGCTTGCCCTTCGTTCAGCGACTTGTAACCTTCCATGGCAATCGCCGAGAAGTGCACGAACACATCTTCTCCGGTCTGCCGCTGAATAAATCCAAATCCCTTCGACGCGTTAAACCACTTCACTGTTCCTTGTTCCTTCACAACGCAACCTCGAATTGAATTGCTTTGCCGTCTTGGGCCGTCGCCTGAAGATTTCGCTACGTGGGGCGCTTCAGCTGCACCTTACGCAATATCCAGGTCCGTCACTGCCTTCTGCAGCAAGAAAACTGAGCAATCGTCTCGCGACTCGATGCCCCTTTCGCGCCGCAAAAGGGAATGCAAGAGCAACAACGCTACGTAAAATCATACCAAAAGTGGGCAGATTTGTCCATCCCGAAAGGCGGGAGCCGAGCACCTCGTCGCTGACTAAAGTGTTTATTTTTAATGCTTTAGCTGATCTAACTGAAAATCTACGGCGAAACGAATTCGTCCCGCCTAGTCGAGTGGCTCGGGCTCCAGCGTTGGCGTCACTTCCCCGACGCCCTTTTTCTCCCAATATTTACGAACCCACGCTTCCCAGCTTTTCCCTGCCGCCGTATCCCGCCCCGTAAATGCCAGTGCCCGAATATCGGCATAGGCAATCTTCTGCCGCGCCCCGCCGTTGCTCGGCATGATCCGCACAAAGCTGCTCGCCAGGGTCGGCGCGCTAATCCGGTCAAAAATATAGCCTTCCGCAACGCTGCCATCTTTTTTCGTCAGCGTTACATCCCCGCGGTAATCAAACGCCGTCTCCAGCGCCCGCCGCACTTCTTCGTCGGTCGCGAGCTCGGGCACCCAGCCTTGCACGCTGGCATGCTCGAATCCCGGCGCTACTTCCAGCTTTTCGGGATCCAGCGCCACACCCGCAGCGTTGGCGCTTCCGCCAGCTACGCCTTGCCGCTCGGCATGACTCGGCGCGCTCATGCGTGCGTCTCTTCCATCTGCGCTTTGCTCTCTGCAATCTGCACCAGCGGATTATACGAGTGCACCGGTTTGGCCGGCTCATTCAGCAGCGAAAGCGCTTCCGAATCCTCGTACGAGCCCGCCAGCATGGACTTCACGGTGGCCCACAACCCGCCAATCCCGCTGAACGTGTGGTCTACGGCCGATGCCTCATATCCGCTGTGCACCATGCAGTTTGCGCATTTCGGATTGCCGGACTCCGTCCCGTAATTCTCCCACTCCGTCGCCGCCATCAACTCCGCAAACGTTTCCGCGTACCCGTCCTGCAGCAAGTAGCACGGCTTCTGCCAGCCAAAAATGTTGTATGTAGGCATGCCCCAGGGCGTGCACTTGTAATTCTGTTTGCCCATCAGAAATTCCAGGAATAGCGGCGACTGATTGAACTGCCAGCTCTTCTTCCGATTGGCCAAAATCGAGCGGAACAACCGCCGAGTACGCGCCCGGCCTAGAAAATGCTTCTGATCCGGCGCCTTATCATAGGAATAGCCGGGCGAAAGCATCATGCCTTCCACGCCCAGCTCCATCATCTCGTCGAAGAACTCCCGCACGCTTTTTGGGTCCGCCCCGTCGAACAAGGTGGTATTCGTGGTCACGCGAAATCCGCGCTTCACCGCTTCCCGCACGCCCTCCACGGCCAACTCGTACCCACCTTCGCGGCACACCGAGAAATCGTGGTGTTCTTTCTGCCCATCCATGTGTACGGAGAACGTCAGGTATTTGCTGGGCTCGAACAAATCCAACTTCTCTTTCAGCAGCAGCGCGTTGGTGCACAAATAGATGTATTTCTTCCGCGCCACTAAACCTTCCACAATCTTGTCAATCTGCGAGTGCATCAGCGGTTCGCCGCCGGGGATCGACACCATCGGCGTCCCGCACTCTTCCACCGCCGCAAAGCACTGCTCCGGCGTCAACTCCTGCTTCAAAATATGCGCCGGGTACTGAATCTTCCCGCACCCCGCGCAAGCCAAATTGCAGCGAAACAGCGGTTCCAGCATGAGCACAAAGGGGTAGCGCTTCCTCCCCATCAGCTTTTGCTTCAACACGTACGAAGCAACTGTAAATGCTTGCGAAATCGGTACCGGCATCCGTAATCCTTAACTTCCACATATCACCAGGCGCCACCGCCTGTGCGCGGTCAAACACCCACACTTCTCTACCCCACCATTGTAACCGACATTCTGGAATTCGTTGCCAAGCCTTTTGCTCCGCGCTCAGCCATTGCACTGGCACACCATGTGCCCACCGTCACTCGCCAACTGGGAACCATCGTCCGGCCGCTCGGGGTAGAGCGCACAAAAAAAATGGCCGCGAAGATTTTCGCGGCCATCAACACTTTCCATCTCGAGAGGCACTACTGCGCCGGCTTAATCTCCGGACTGGCCTGCTCGATACTCCCCTTCGCCAACTCCGTCTTCACTTCCGACTTCTGCCCAGGCAGCAAGTCCACGGAAGTCTCAAACGTCCGGTACCCCGGCAGCTCCACCCGAATCTGGTGCTTCCCCACCCCGATCAGCATCGAGTGCGTGGCCCCGCCAAACTCGCTGGCATGCCCCACGTATCTTCCATCCAGAAACACCGCTGCCCGGCCGGGCTGCACGGTTACTTTCAGCGTGGCGGTCACCGCCGGCACTTCCGCCCGCGGCGAAAGGTGCAGTACCACCTGTACCAGTTGCGTCTGCCGGGGCTCCACCACGATCTTCTGTTCAAAATCGTCGTATCCGGACTGCCGTACGGTGATCACGTGCTCCCCCGGCAACAGCAGCACTTTCTTGTTCCCTTTCAGTTCTTTCAGGTAACCGACATACCCGCCATCCACCCATACGCCGGAATCCTTCTCCACCTTGGAAGCTCCTTCAAACTGCACCTCGCCCATGACCTTGCTATCCTGCGCCGCGGCGCTCACGGCGATACCAGCAACACAAAGCACGGCCACCAGTGTCTCGATCAGAAAGAATTTCACGCTATGCAATTTCCGCAGCTTCAACACCATGCACCTCCATGCGCATATCCCACCCGCGCCTGCAAGAAATTGTGTCACGCACGCTGCGGGTACACCGTACTGTAATCCCTGCAGAAGTGCCCCGACTACGGCACTTCGCCTATCGATCTAAAGAGAATGCTCTACCCGCGTAGCTATTCTCGTCCCCAGGAGGCAAGTTGCCGCTCCACTGGAGCGGTGCCATAATCCCTACTTCAAAGAAGGTGGTCGTAGCCGTCGCACCTGGCGCATCAAACTGCGACAGACGTAAGTTCTGGGGGATTTATGGCATTGAGAGACACTTGGATCGAGAAACGCGAAGCGGTCTCGGCCGGCGCCAATGGCCACCGCAACATGTCGCAAATGCATTTCGCGCGCCAGGGCATCGTCACAGAGGATATGCAGTTTGCCGCGCAGCGCGAGAAACTCGATCCCGAAGTGCTGCGCAGTGAAATCGCGCGCGGCCGGGCCATCGTCCCCGCCAACATTCACCATCGTAACCTGCAACCGATGGCCATCGGCATCGCCAGCAAGTGCAAAATCAACGCCAATATTGGCAACTCTTCGACCAATTCCAACATCGACGAAGAACTAAAGAAGCTGCATCACGCGGTGCACTATGGCGCAGACACGGTCATGGACCTCTCGACCGGCGGCGACATCCCTACGATCCGCAAAGCGATCATTGAAGCCTCGCCCGTTCCCGTAGGCACGGTGCCCGTCTATGAAGCCATCTCTCGCGTGCGCCGGCCAGAAGACCTCACGCTTAGCCTGATGCTGGAAGTCATCGAAGAGCAGGCCGAACAGGGCGTCGACTACATGACCATCCATGCCGGCGTGCTGCGCCAGCACGTACCGCTCGTGCGCAAACGCATTACCGGAATCGTCAGCCGCGGCGGCTCGCTGATGGCACATTGGATGGAGCACCACAAGAAGCAGAACTTTCTTTATGAAAACATCGAAGACATCTGCAAGATTTTTAAAAAGCACGACGTTAGCTTCTCGTTCGGCGACGGCCTGCGTCCCGGCTGCATCGCAGACGCGAGCGACGAAGCGCAATTTGCCGAACTGAAAGTCCTTGGCGAACTCACCACGAAGGCCTGGGAACACGATGTGCAAGTGATGATCGAAGGCCCCGGCCACGTGCCACTCGACAAGATCAAGGAGCAAGTCGACAAGGAAATGGAATGGTGCCACGAAGCGCCGTTTTATACGCTTGGGCCGCTGGTGATCGATATCGCGCCCGGATACGACCACATCACCAGCGCCATCGGCGCGGCCATGATCGGCTGGCACGGCGCGTCCATGCTTTGCTACGTCACGCCGAAGGAGCATCTCGGCCTGCCTAACGCCGAGGACGTCAAGCAAGGCGTAATCGCCTATAAAATCGCTGCGCACGCCGCGGACGTGGCCCGTCATCGCCCCGGCGCGCGCGACCGCGACGACGCCCTCAGCTATGCGCGCTTCCTTTTTGATTGGAACAAGCAATTCGAGCTTTCACTCGATCCACCCACCGCCAAAGCCATGCATGACGAAAATCTTCCCGACGATTTCTACAAAGAAGCCAAGTTCTGCTCCATGTGCGGACCGAAGTTCTGCTCCATGAACATTACGCAACTGGCCGATGCCGAAGGCGGGCACGACCAGACAGAGCGCAAGCAGAAGTTCGTGGAACTCTTGGCGAAAGTCGAGGGCGCGCAGGTGACGCCACAGGTAACCTCGCCCGTCGACATAACGCTAGCCATTGACGCAACCTCTCACGCAACCCCGCACGTACCTGTGCAAGGAGATTAGTCCTCGAACATGGCCTTCGTACACGCAGCCAAAATCGCCGAAATCGCGCCCGGAACCATCCGGGAACTGGAAGTGGCCGGCAAAACCATCGCCTTGGCCAATGTGGCTGGCAAATTCCATGCCATCGATGGCGTCTGCCTGCATCAGGGCGGCCCCTTGGGAGAAGGCGAGCTGGAAGGCGCGGTGGTCACCTGCCCCTGGCACGGCTGGCAGTTCGACCTGACCAGCGGCAGGATCGTGCAAGACCCCTCAGCACCTGGGCTGGCCTGCTACGAGGTGCGAGTGGAAGGCGACGAGGTACTGGTGAACGTCGGCTAGACGACTCGGCGCCAACCAGTTCAGGTATCTCGTTCATTGTGTTAGCTTTACGTGAAACTTGCCACTATATTCCAGCAACCGATGCGCAGGTGGCACTTTTGCACCGTTTTCCACTCTCGCTCGTCTCATAGGTTGTACATTTCATTTGGCTTTACCAGACGCCTTGTGTATATTGCTGCGGACCTGAGCCTCGATGGCCACTCCTATACCGCAACGCCACTATTGGATATTTACCGCCGATCCCCATCATTATCATTGGGATACGCTGTTTGTGAAGGGCAAAGAGATGTGGCATGGCGCCAATTCCAAGCCCGACGCCATTCGCGTCCTCAAGCAGGTACGTAAAGGCGACCGCGTGCTCTGCTACCACACCGCGCCGGAGCGTTCGCTATACTCCATCGCCGAGGTCACCCGCGACCCCTACCCCGACCCGCATGACTCCAAGGGAAAGAACCTGGTCGCCGACCTGCGCGCTTTTGAGAAGCTGCCCCGCCAAGTGACCCTGGCCGAGATGCGCGCGGCCGGCACCCTGAAAAAGGTAAAAATGTTGAAAAACGTGCGACTCATCATTTCGCCGGTCACCGACGCGGAGTATCAAGACATTTTGCGCATGGCGGGTATCACGGCGGCTCCCGGCATCCCAATGCTGTAATGCCGGGCGGAGCCTGCGGCCATCGCAGCGCAAGTTGGTTATGCTGCAAATCGTGTGGAATATTCATCGCCCTTCTCGAGTGATCGCTCTTCGCAAATCCGCCGCGAAACTATTTGGCACGAGGCTCAAGATGTGGGTTGGACTATGCTTGGGAGCTTTTTTAGTCTGCGCCGCTGCCGCAATGAACATGCCCGCACGCCCCCAAGATACCTCGCCTAAAGCATTGCCAGCCGCTCTGCCCGGCGGAATGACGCGCATTGTGGACTTGAGTTACGCCATTAACGATAAATTGGTTGCTTGGCCGGGAGATGAGCGCGTCTTCGAAGCGAAGCCTAACGCCACCCTCGAGAAAGATGGCTACTTCACGCGCAGCTTCTGGATGCTCGAGCACTATGGCACGCACCTGGACGCTCCGGTACACTTTCCGCCTGGGAAAACGACGGTGGACCGAATCTCTGCGGAGAAACTCCTCGGTCCGGCGGTAGTGATCGATGTTCAAGCGGAGAGCGCCAAGGATGCGGACTACCGGCTGACCGTCGAGCGCATCGCGCGATGGGAGAAGCAGCACGGCACGATTCCGGCTCATGCGATTGTGTTGCTGCGCACGGGTTGGTCATCGCGCTGGCCTGACGCAGCGAAATACCGCGATCAGGACGTGGCTGGGAAGATGCACTTCCCCGGATTTTCGCTGGAAGCGGCTAAATTGCTGATCGAACGCGGCGTGAATGGCTTGGGGTGCGACACGCTGAGCATCGATTATGGCGCCTCGGCTGATTTCCCGGTGCACCATGCCGTGCTCGGGGCGGACCTGTACCAACTCGAGAATCTGGCGAATCTGAACAGTCTTCCGGAGAAGGGCGCGTACCTGATTGTAGCGCCCATCAAGCTGGAAGGCGGCTCGGGCGGCCCAGTGCGCGTCTTCGCGCTGCTGCCATAGAATCATAGAGCCAATCGGCCCGCTTGGACGAACGAGGCATCGGCACCTCCGCATCTCGTGACGTAAACATTTTGGCGGTCTCGTACGTCTTACACCTCAGTTCGCGCCTGGGTGGCGGGCGAGTTTCCGAATCAGAAAAAAGGGTGAACCGATGAAGAGGACTTGGCTCGCAAAAGCGCTTCTGTTGCTGTGCTTCGTTGCGGTTTGTGGCGCTCCGACCGTGGCGCAGGAAGCGCAATTTCCCGTGGCCACGAAGACGCTGAAAAACGGAATGAAGGTATTGGTGCAGTCTGACCACAGCATTCCAAACGTGGCGTTGTACGTTTTCTACCGCATCGGTTCGCGCAATGAGCGGCCCGGCACCACCGGCCTGTCGCACTTTTTCGAGCACATGATGTTCAACGGGGCCAAAAAATACGGCCCCGGCGACCTGGACAAGGTGATGGAAGCGCACGGTGGCTCGAACAATGCCTACACCACCCGCGACGTCACCGTGTATCAGGATTGGTTCCCGCGGTCCACAATGCCGCTGATCTTCGATATCGAAGCCGACCGTATCGAAAATCTCAGCTTCGATCCGGCGAAGATCAAGTCCGAGCGCGAAGTGGTCGCTTCCGAGCGGCGGCTCAGCGTGGACAACGAGAACGCCGGCGTGCTGGACGAGCAACTATGGGCCACGGCATTCATCGCGCACACCTATCAATGGCCGGTGGTGGGCTGGATGAGCGATATCCAGCAATGGACGCTCGACGATTTGAAACACCACTTCGCGATGGGCTATTCGCCGAGCAACGCCACCATGGTTGTGGTTGGCGATGTTTCGCCGGAGGAAGTGTTCGCGCTCTGCGAAAAATACATCGAGCCGATTCCTGCGCACGCGCCACCCCCTCCGGTGACCACCGTGGAACCGGAACAACTTGGCGAACGCCGCCTGGTGGTACACAAGCCTGCGCAGCTGCCAATGCTAATGATCGGCTATCACGTGCCGCAAACGAACAGCAAGGATTTTTACGCGCTCAATATTCTCAGCACGGTTTTGTATCACGGCGAAAGTTCGCGCATGTACCAGCGCCTCGTAGACAAGGACCAGATTGCGCTGGACGTGGAATCCTACTCGGAGCCGGCCTTCGATCCCACGCTGGATATCGTCTTCGCGCAGCCCCGTCAAGGCGTTGACCCGCAACTTTGCGAGCGAACTATTTACGAAGAATTGGAACGTATCAAGTCCGCTCCCATCAGCGATCAGGAACTCGAGAAGGCCAAGAATATCCGGCTCATGGAGTTCTACCACCAGATGCGCACCATCAATGGCCGGGGCAACACCATTGGCACGTACGAAGTATTTTTTGGCGACTACAACAAACTCTTCGATGCCGCGAAAAGTTACGCCGCAGTGAGCAAGGATGACGTTCAGCGCGTGGCGAAAGAATACTTCGGTGCAAACAATCGAACGGTGGCGACACTGCTGCCTGAGACGCAAGAGGCGGTGAAGCCATGAAGCTAGCTACGCATGTAGTTCGCGCCTGTGCTGCAGTGGCGATGGTGGCATTGCTGTGCGCGGCAAGCGGAGCACAGACCATCAAATTGCCGCCGCACGAAAAAATCGTGCTAAAAAACGGACTGACCGTATTGCTGATGGAAAAACACGGCGTCCCTATCGTGAGTTTCGCGGCCCTGGTGAAGAGCGGCGCGGCGGCAGATCCCCTAGGACAGGAAGGCTTGGCGTCGCAAACCGCATCGCTGCTGCGAAAAGGCACGAAGAAGCGTTCCGCCCAGCAATTCGCGGCGGACATTGACTATATCGGCGGCTCATTCGAGGCGGCCGCGGGCGCAGATTACACTACGGTCCTGGCGGAATTCCTGACCAAGGATCTGGATCAAGGCTTGGAACTTTTTGCCGACGGCCTGCTGCATCCGACCTTTCCGCAGGCCGAAGTGGACAAATCGCTGGCGCAAACTCTCGACGCTGTAAAGGGCGCGAAGGACGACCCGCAGCAGGTGCTGAGCACCTATTACTACGGTTATCTGTATGGCGGACGCGGATATGGCCGGCCAGAGAGCGGCGACGAAATCTCCCTAAAGAAAATCTCGCGCGACAATATCGAAGGCTTCTACAAGGCGAATTACACACCAGGAAATACCATCCTGGCGGTAGCCGGGGAGTTCAATGCCGCCGACCTGCGCAAAAAGCTGGACGAAATATTCGGTGCGTGGGCCGGGAAGCCAGTCGCACCCGCGGCGATTCCCGTGGCGCAACAAGTGAAGGGCAAGCGTTTGCTACTGGTGGATAAACCCGATGCTTCGCAAACGTACTTTGCTATCGGAAACGTCGAGACCGCGGTCGGCGATCCTGACCGCGTCGCCATCCGCGTGGTGAACACCATCTTCGGCGGGCGCTTCACCTCGATGCTCAACGAAGCGATGCGCGTTGAATCGGGCCTGACATATGGCGTGCGCTCGAGCTTTGATCCCCGAAAGGCGCCCGGACCATTCGGGATTTATACCTTCACGAAAAATGACGCCACCGTGCGGGCTATCGACATGGCGCTGGATGTCTTGCACAAACTGCACAAGGACGGCATCACGGCAGAGCAACTGGAATCTGCGAAGAGCTACATCAAGGGGCAATTTCCACCGACCATAGAAACCTCCCGCGCACTGGCCGAACGCATCGCCAGCGATTATTTTTATGGCTTGGACGATGGCGAAGTGAACCAACTGGAAGCGCGAATCGACGCCGTGACGCTCGAGACGGCGCGTCAGGTGATTCAGAAACATTTCCCCGAGGACAATCTGGTGTTCGTGCTGATCGGCAAATCGGCGGCCATCGCGCCTGCTGTGAAGAAGTATGCCGAGAAGCAGGACGCGCGGGAGATCAGCGCGCCGGGTTTCTGGCAAGGAAATTAGCGCCATCGACGTTTCTGGCGCCAAGGATTAGCACCAAACAAACTTGCGGAGGAAACATGAAGATACGTGGCACGCTCGTGGTGGCATTTCTGTTACTCGCTGGAGGCTTGGCCCGCGCGGCCGAGGATGCACCTTTGCTCCTGCACGCCCCCACGCTAAGCCGCACGCAAGTGGCCTTCAGCTACGGCGGCTACCTCTGGAGCGTGTCGCGCGAAGGCGGGGAGGCGCGGCAATTGACCACCGGCGGCCATGAAGCACTGCCGATTTTTTCGCCAGATGGGCAGTGGATCGCGTTTGCCGGCGAGTACGACGGGAACCGCGACGTTTACGTGATGCCCGCGGAGGGCGGCACGCCGCGCCGGCTGACCTGGCACCCAGGGCAAGACGTACCCGTTTCGTGGACCCCGGATGGCAAGCGGATTTTGTTTCTTTCCGATCGCGAGGCGTACGCCGATTTCACCAAGCTCTACACCGTACCGCTCGAAGGCGGTCCCGCGGAGGCGTTGCCCATGTGGCGTGGATTCGACGGGTGGTTTTCGCCGGATGCCTCGCGCATTGCGTACGTGCCGAATATTCAATGGCAGGGCACGTCGTGGAAGCGCTACCGCGGTGGGCAGACTACGCCCATCTACATCGTGCGGCTGAGCGATCTGGCCCTCGAGCGTGTGCCGCGTGACAACTCCAACGATCAAAGCCCGGTGTGGTTTGGCGACACGGTTTACTTTCTCTCCGACCGCAACGGCCCAGTCACTCTATTC
>Ga0181537_10000959_pt1 | contig 27125 bp, 19 predicted proteins | sample PEATcosm2014_Bin_39_FD_119765 | JGI IMG/M metagenome (GOLD analysis project Ga0181537, IMG submission 119765) | Peatland microbial communities from MTU Mesocosm Facility, Houghton, MI, USA - PEATcosm2014_Bin23_10_metaG | ecosystem: Environmental > Terrestrial > Soil > Wetlands > Peat | place...
GCAAGTCACCCTCAACAGCATAGGCGACGCCGTTCTTTGCACGGACAAATCTGGGAATATTACCTATCTCAATGTTGTCGCGGAAAACATGACGGGCTGGTCGTACCTGGAGGCGGCGAGCCAGCCGATGGGAAAGATCTTGAATATCCTGGACTCCAAGACTCGTCAAAGCATTCCGAATCCTCTGGAAATGGAAGCCGGACAAGACAGAACCATGCACTTACCGCCGCACTGTATCCTCATACGGCGTGATGGATCTGAATTGCCCATCGAAGAATCTGTTGCTCCCATCCATGACCGCGAAGGTCAGGTTACCGGAGCGGTCATCGTCGTCCGCGACGTGAGCGCGGTCCGAACGATGGTCCTCGAGATGGCTCATTCGGCGCATCATGATTCCCTGACTGGCTTGCCTAATCGACTGCTCATCAACGACCGGATTACTCACGCTATTGCTTTGGCACAACGTCATATGAAGAAAGTTGGAGTGTTGTTTCTTGATCTGGACGGCTTCAAACACATCAACGATTCTCTTGGACATTCGATCGGCGACAAAGTCCTTCAATCAATTGCAGAAAGCTTGGCGAAGTGCATACGGGGCGGCGACACGGTCAGCCGGCAGGGCGGTGATGAATTCGTCGTGCTGCTTTCGGAAATGGAACAGTTGGAAGATGCGGCCATTGCCGCACGAAGAATGTTGCAGGCCGTGGCGGAACCTCATTCCGCCGACCAGCACAACCTTCACGTCACCGCAAGCATCGGCGTGAGCGTTTATCCCGACGACGGCTTGGATGCGGAGACGCTGATCAAGAATGCAGACACCGCGATGTACCAGGCGAAAGAGAATGGGCGTCAGAACTATCAGTTTTTCAAACCGGCCATGAACGTGCGGGCCATGGAGCGGCAATTCATCGAGGAAGGACTGCGAAGCGCCATAGAGCGCGACGAATTAACGCTACACTACCAACCGAAGATCAATCTCAAGACGGGGGCGATTACCGGGGCGGAAGCGTTAATACGTTGGACGCATCCCAGACGGGGGTCGGTCTCACCCGCGCAATTTATTCCTGTCGCGGAAGCCTGCGGACTTATTTTGCCGATTAGTGCCTGGGTTCTTCGCAAGGCATGTCTACAGGCCCGAACTTGGCTGGATTCCGGCCTTCCTGCAACGACCATGGCGGTTAATATTTCTGCGATGGAATTCAGAGAGGAAAACTTCTTGCAAGGCCTATTCGCAATTCTTAGCGAAACGGGCATGGATCCAAAAACCCTTGAATTGGAACTCACCGAAAGTGTTCTCATGAAACGCGCGGAAGCGGCGGCAGACATCCTACAAATCCTGAGGGGAAAAGGGGTGCGGATAGCGATTGATGACTTCGGCACCGGCTATTCTAGCTTGAGCTATCTTCGAAAGTTCCCGGTCGATGCTCTTAAGATCGACCAATCATTCGTACGTCAGATAAACGCCGGCGGCGACGACGCGACCATCGTGAGCGCAGTGATCGGGATGGCCCGGAATCTCAAGCTGCGAGTCATTGCGGAGGGAGTGGAAACACTCCAAGAGTTGAACTTTCTTCGAAATAATCAATGTGACGAGGCGCAAGGGTACTATTTTAGCCGGCCCGTGCCCGCCGAGCAGTTCGCGATATTGCTGGGAACCGGGATTCCCTGGGCGGGCCGGGATCGCCCGGCCCGCACAACAACGAATGCTCTGAACCCGGACGGACAAAGGCGCAAGTTGCGCCGCCTGCTGGTGCAATAGCCCGCTAAAGGGACTTCACGATCCTGGAAAGCGATCCTTACAAGGTAAGCCCGGATGCGATCGCCGAAATCAAGGTCAGCGAGACGTGGGTGGCGGGGGAGCGGAAGTTCGCGGCGTGACGGGGTGGCCACTCGGCCAGGGTCATCAGGGTCATCCCCGGGCTTGACCCCATAGCATCTAACACGGCTCGTGATTGCCGGAACCCGCACGCCTCTCATCCGCTACTCGATCAACGACGTCGGACGCGAGTCGACATCAAGCAGGGGTCCACTCCGAAAGGAAAGTCGTCGCGCACAGATGCGGTCTGGTTTTAAGAAAAACGGCTCCAACCTCGGTCGCCCCTCAGTCAGAGCCGCTGTAGTGTGTCGGGCTCAGACGTTTTCCGACGCCGTTTTGATACCGCATAGTCCCAACCAATTGATAAAATCCGCCGCCAGAATATGAGGCATCCGAGGTTTGTAATTCGAAGGCGCCACGACCTTTGCAATGACGCTTAGTTTTCGCTTAAGAGCTATGTGCTTTCATTGTCCTGGAAAATACGGGAATCGGTACAAAATCGCGCTGTATCTTTTTTTCTGGATAGCTCAGGTCGACTATCGTTCGATGCATCCCAACCGCTCATTTACCGAAATACGACTGGCCGAAATTTTGGGCGCTCTCAGTTACGCGCTCGATATGGTCGAAGGGCAGCCAGCCGGGCACTGCGTTCGCTGTTGCTGGATCGGGATCCACATCGGTCGGGAGATTGGTCTCGGTGCGACCGAAATATGGGAGCTCTATTATACGCTGCTGCTGAAGGATCTCGGCTGCAGCAGCAATGCGGCGCGTCTCTGCCAGCTCTACATGGCCGACGACATTGCGCTCAAACGCGACTTCAAAACGGTGAACGGCAGTCTGCCACAGGTTCTTCGCTTCGTTTTATCCCATACCGGAATGAAGGCCGGGCTCGCCGAGCGGTTCCGCGCGCTGGTCCATATCTTCCAGAACGGTGGAGAGATCGCACAGGAATTGATTGAAACGCGCTGCGATCGCGGTGCGGAAATCGCCAGAAAAATGCGCTTCTCGGAAGCCGTTGCACTGGGAATTCGCCACCTCGACGAACATTGGGACGGCGGCGGCATGCCTTCGCAGCTGCAAGCCAGTGCAATTCCGATTTACTCCCGCATTGCCTTGTTGGCGCAAGTCGTCGATGTTTTCCAGATCGCAAACGGTATCGACGCCGCCAAACGGGAAGTTCAGCACCGCATCGGAACCTGGTTCGACCCGCATTTGGCATCCGCATTCCTCCGAGTTGCGGCACAATCCGAATTTTGGCAAACGCTGCGCTCCGATGGCCTTGGGCAGGCGATTTTTGCACTCGAGCCGGCGCAGAGCAGTTCGATCGTCGATGAGGATTATCTCGATGATATTGCCGCCGCCTTTGCTCAGGTCGTGGACTCCAAGAGCCCCTATACCAGTGGACACAGCGAACGAGTGACCCTGTTTGCTGATCTGATAGCCAAGCAACTGAAAATGTCGGCCGAGCAGCGCAGGTGGCTCAAGCGCGCGGCTCTATTACACGACATCGGCAAACTGGGCGTCAGTAGCTCCATTCTCGACAAGCCCGGCAAACTCGATCCCGACGAATGGGAGGCGATGAAGCTGCACGCGGCTCACACCGAGACAATTCTTTCGCGTATCGCGGCTTTCAGCGAACTCGCCGCCGTTGCGGCCGCACACCATGAGCGCCTTGACGGCAAGGGTTATCCGCATGGCCTGAAGGACGATCAAATCACCTTGGAAACGCGGATCATTACGACAGCGGACATATTTGACGCACTGACCGCCGAGCGGCCCTATCGTGCCGCAATGCCGGTCGACAAGGCATTCGCGATCATGTCGGAAATGGTCGGAACGGCACTCGATCGCGAGTGTTTTGGCGCGTTGCGCCAGGCCATAGCTAGCATCGATGCGTCTTTGGCGGCCTGAACCGGGTTTGTCAGCTTCGGGCGGCCATGAACGGACATCCCGCTCTGGTGGAGTGGAACGCGCTATCGCTGATGGGCGGCATTACCTTCGGCAGCACCAAAGCCGACGAAGGCTGCAGATCCGTCCCACGTGTGTCGCCTCGCTAAAAGACGAGCAAGCAAAGCGCCTGTGGGCAAAGGCTCGCCTTCAACGCGTGCGAGCTCCAAATCCCGACACGTTCCCGCCAGCATAGCCCGAGGTTTGCACCTGCGCATAGCCGCTGCCGTTCGTGCTGGCCCCGGCGGTCGAGGTCGTGAGCGCCGATGTCTCGCCGCCACCAAATCCGCCGGTGCCGGAATGACCGCCAAAACCAAGACCGCCGGCATTGGCCATCGAACCGGAGGAGCTGTTGGCGAACCCGTTGGCGTTGCCGTAGGAATCGGACGTGCCCTGGGCGCCTGACCAAATGCTGGTCGAACCGCCGCCGGAAAATTGCTGCGCCATGGCGGGAGCCGAGATCAGCAAAGCAGTACTGGCGAGGACGTAACAAAGCGTTCTCATGCGATTTTTCCTTTGTTTGACGCAACCAAAATTGGCCCGTCCTGAAATCCACGCTCAATGAACATCGTGCGCGGATTTGAGGCCGGGTCAGTTGATGTCGGAGGCGTGGTCAAACCACGCTTGCACCGATTGCGAGACCGGAACCTGCGGGTAGGAGATCTGCATGTTTGGGGTCTGCGTGCTGGAGATTTGGAGCGGCCCGCCGGCTGCGGTGTGAGGGAGGTCGAGAATGTAGCCACCCGATACAACGGGAATGGCGGCCGTCGCCTGGCTCGTTGGCGCGGCCGAAGAAGTATCCGTAGCCATGTAGCCAAGCGGCGCGCCGACCGAACTGGGCTGGTTCGGGCACGGCGAACCGGCTTCATCCATCGCCAGCACCACATGCGGGTCCTGGCACATCAGGGCTAGGGCCGCCTTCTGTAAGCCGAAAGCATAGAGCTGCCGCGCCAAGAGACGGATCGTGCAGCCTTCGTCGACTTTGGTGCTGCCGAAGGTGATGCCGCCGCCCATCAGCGACAGACCGCCGGCCGTCGAGCCGAGACAGGTTTCGATACCGGCGGCGGCGAGGCTCGGCGCGGCAACGGTGGGTGTCGTGATCAAACGGGTCGTTGTTGATGCCGGGCTATTGACGTCGACCACCGACGAGGCGCCCGAGGTACTTCCCACGGTCTGGGCGTAAACCGGCGACGCAAAAATCAGAAAAACCAAGGCGATCCACAAACGCATGCGACAAATCCGATCCAAAGCGCACAGGAGACTTCATGCTTAACGCTCGGTTAACGTACTGAAATATTGAAAAATCTCTATTCGTAGAGATACCTAGACGTTGCTAAAAGAATTTTAGATGGTTAATTGCGTGCTGCAGATGCGGTCATCAGAATGGCGCCGGCTGTCCTCTGCACGACACTATTAGGACCACCGAAGCGCACGAGATGTCAGTCGCCGGCGGCGCACGAAACGGCATCATCCAGCATCCGGCATAGGTCAACATCGGCGTCACCGCGAAAAAATGGCTGCCACCCTATCGAAACGAAAATCTGTGTTGGCCATCACATCCTGAATCTCAGGACAAGGTCATAATCACCCGGGCCGGTGGGACAGTTCGGGGGAACGATGTCCGAAGACCAGGGGACTGATGCTGCAGTAATTCAATTCGGAATCCCAGCGGCCAAGAAGAAAGCGCCGCCTAGGTCCGGCAAGCTGGTATCAAGCGGGTGGTATCAGGGTGCTGTCAAATCAATAGGGGCCACCCGTGAACGCGTCTTACACCAGATAAGTCAGCGGCCGCGGCGGAAGCGCAAGGCCGAGCCAAAGGCCGTGCGCGTCGCAGGGGTGATCATCGATCAGGCTGTCGCCTGCCCCAGTTGCGGTGAACCAACGCGGTTATCCGAAAGAGCGAGATTTGAGTGCAAGCAGTGCGGGCGTGAAGTTACGACAGAAGAAGCTTTAAGGGCATTGGAAATTTCGGAAAGCAGCGTCGCCAATGTGCGGAGCGGCCCATGAGGGGAAGCTCCCGCAGGCTTGGCGGTCTGACAGTTTCTGCAATTTCGGCAATTGGCCTTGCCGCCATCTTGCTCTGGATGGTCATAATCCCGGCAGACATCGTCGCCGTGCTGGTGGTGTTCGCCGCTGCAGCGATTTTTCAAGCCGTTGTAATAATCGCTCTTTTGTTACCGAATGCCCAAACCCGGAATCGGCAGCGACAAAGTGATTTCAGCGGTAGCTAATCCCATCTGGCTCATTCTAATTTGACTTAGCGGGCGGAGCGCCGGTGTTGGCCGAACTGCCGCTGCCCATATCGCCGTTCTTCGCGACGCATTGATTGAAGAAATCCCGTTGCGCCGCCGCGTACGCCGAAGTCCCAACCAACTGCGTCGGATGGGCGGCGATCGCCAGACCACGGCACTTTTTCGCAAGCTCTGCCGTGATGGCAAAAGACGGCGAAACTGAAAGCAGCAGGATTTGAAATGCTGCCGCGGCTGAACCGACGATAATCAACCGCATTCTCATGAAAGACCTCCCCCGATGAGCTTCGTTCCTGGCCGGCAATCGGCCAGAAATTACTTTTGTATGGCAAAACAGAGCGGCAATCTAAATACACATCATAGCTGTTAAATCAGAATATTTCGCGTACATTTTGGCAACTTTCCGCGAATGATAGTTCAAAAAGCGGTGTCTGAATGAGGACAAGGGCCGTGTGGTACGAGATATTGAAGCTGTTGCAAAAATAAAAGAGGCCGCAACGAAGGTGGCCTTATTGCCTGCGTAGTACGCTCAGGTAATACCAGACATTGAGTACAATGATTCCGACCGCTGCCAGCATCCAGTTGTGAAAATGAATGCCGAGGATCGAAGAGCTTGTGCCTAGCCACTGAACCACCATCTGGTGGCCGCCCTCCTGGCGGTCGTCGCCAATCATATTTTATTTTCAAGACGCGGTACTGTCCAAATTAGGACAGGGACGGTTCGGTACGAAACTGTTGCAAGAATGGAAGCGACCGCCAACTGATGCGACCTCATTGCCTGCATGGTACGCGCAGCTCGGACCAGACATCATCGATTCTGGCCTGCGCGGCCGTAATATCGGAGCACAGCTTATGGCGCCTGTGCTCAAAGCCGCCGACGCAGCCATGTTGCCGTGCTACCTGGAAACACCGTTTTCGCAAACGCTGCCGTTTTATCGTAAGCTAGGTTACGAAGCGACCAGCGAGCCCAGACCATTCACGGGCGCGCCGCAACTGTGGGCAACGACGCGAAAAGCCGAGGCCGGAACAATGACCATGGTCGGTATAGTTGAGAGTCTCTGGCGATTCCCGGTGAAATCAATGCGAGGCGAACAGCTCGGCGAGACAGCTGTTACCGGGCGAGGCGTATTGGGCGATAGAGCATACGCCCTGATCGACACCGACACCGGAAGGGTCGTCAGCGCAAAGAGCGCGAAGCTATACCCCAACATCCTGAATTGCGGAGCAAAATTTGTTGAGCCGCCGCGAAGCGACGCGGACATGCCGCCAGTGCACATTTCGCTGCCTGACGGCACGGTCTTGCGAAGCGACGCCACCGATGTTGACCGCGCGCTCTCAGCATATTTCAGGCGCAATGTTGCCCTGAGACGGTCGGCGCCGGAAGATTTCACCGTCGACCAATACCACCCGGACGTCGAGGGAGCAGATCCTGCGGGCAATAGAGATGCGGTGGTCCCGCAAAAGCTCGGCTCTGCGTTGTTTGCATCTCTCGAAATGGAATCCCCACTCCCGGTCGGCTCGTTCTTGGATGTATTTCCGGTTTCTGTCCTGACATCGTCTACTCTCGCTAAACTGACACGCCAGCAGCCGCAGAGTCGCTTCGATGTGCGAAGATTCCGAATGAATGTGATTTTGAAAACCGAATCCGATGGTTTTGTTGAGAACGAGTGGATCGGGCATACGCTGGGATTTGGTGAAACGACGCGATTGAGCGTTGCTTTGCACGATCCGCGATGTGTCATGGTGACGCTCGCCCAAGACGACTTGCCCAGGGATACAGATATCCTGAAGGCGCTCGTTCGCGACAACAGGGTCCAGCTTGGCGATTTGGGCGCCTTTCCCTGCGCCGGCGTTTATGCGGTCGTCGCTGCATCGGGTGCGATACGAGTGGGCGCCAAGGTCGGACTCAATTAAGCGCCTCGGTAAGCATCGCAGATCGGACCGGCGCACCATTTCGCGGCAATACGGATTTTAGGCGCTGCCGGGGCGATGCGGATATTAACCCGGATTTGTGAGTACGCCGCCCAAGCGCATCGGTTCGCCACCGTCAGCGTTCGCATTGCGAATGGATCATTCGATCACTCGTCGGCGCGGCCGGGTCATCGAAGGAGCCCAGAAGGAGCCCAGAAGGAGCCCAGGTCAGTAAAAGTACCTATGCCTCAGTCAGAATGAAAATAATACCGATGACATTATCTCTATCTTTGCATCGGGGGTCTATGACGTGGACGTCCCTCTATGGTGTTCGGGACCGCCATTGATGACGGACTTTACGTTGGGATCGCCCATGCTCGTCGCGCTAAGCCGATTTACAATCGCCAACGGCATGGCCGATGAGGTGCGCGCTGCTTTCCGCCAACGCCCTCATCTCGTCGATCACGCACCGGGCTTCCTCGGAATGGAAGTTATGAGCCCACTCGGCGATACAGCAGAGATCTGGCTGGTGACGCGCTGGTGTGATGAGCAAAGTTACCGCAACTGGCATCACGGCCACGATTATCACGAATCGCACAAGGGCATTCCCAAGGGCCTCAAGCTGGTGCCGAAAACCACCGAGATTAGGCTATTCGACGTGTTTTCAAATTAGTCAGGCGCCACGATACGATTATGGATACTTTGCTGGAAACGTTGGGAGAAAAAGGATTACAGCAGTTTCACGCGCTCGAGCCTGACGCGGTGAGCGCGGTGACCGAGCGCTTTTATTCAGAGGTGGGTTCCGTTTATGCGCGATTTGGACAACGCGGCAGAGAGGCCTGCCGTGAAGACCTTGCATTTCACCTCGAGCTCTTAAAGCCGGTCCTGGAGTTCGGTTTTCTGGCTCCAATGGTCGATTATCTTTGCTGGCTCGCCAGCGTGCTCGCCGCCCGTACAATCCCGCGGGAGCACCTAGCGCTGTCGCTCGACTGGCTGGCGGAGTTTTTTGCCGCGCGCATGGAAGCGTCGGAAGGCGCGGTAGTGACTGCCGCGCTGCGCGCGGCACGGACAGAATTCTTGGCGGCAAACGAGGTGTCATTGGCGCCAGTGGGCCCGTGCGGATCTGGACCGGAGGAGGCTGCCTTCCGCGCGGCACTGCTCGCTGGCAATCAGCGCGAGGCATTGGCCGTCGTGAACGGCTGTCTCGACCGCGGCGACAATCTCATCGATGTTGAGCTCAACGTCATTCAGGCCGCGATGTATGAAATCGGGGAGAAGTGGCAGGCAAATCAGGTGACCATCGCGCAAGAGCACATAGCGACGGCCATTGTGCAGTCGGTGATGACTGTCGCGCTGTTGCGGTCGACGCCGCCGGCATTGGCCAGCAAGAGGGTGCTGCTGGCTTGCGTCGCGGGCAACCACCACACTATCGGATTGCGCATGGTCGCTGATTCGTTTCAGCTCGCCGGCTGGGACGTTCAGTATCTCGGTGCCGACGTGCCAACCCCGTCGCTGATTCGGCAGATTGCAGAGTGGTCGCCTGACCTCGTGGGGCTGTCATTATCGTTTGCGCAGCAGTTGCCGATCGTCAAGGACGTCGTCGCGCAGTTGCGCGCGCGCTTCGCAGAGGCACGGCCCCCGGTGATGATCGGCGGGCTCGTCGTCAACCGCTTCAATCGGCTGACCGACATGGTCGGAGCGGACGCCTACGGCTCCGATGCGCGGGCTGCGATTGGTGCCGCGAGCGGTGCTGGCAAGCACCTCGTTAGCGGTTAGGACATCCGGTGCCGTGGTTTGCCCAGAATCTTAAACCTCTGCTCGCCGTCGTAGCGGCAACGCTGAGCGAGGACGGCGTGCTGCTCGACGCGAATGCGGGCTTTCTGCGCATCGTCAGGTTGGGCGAACAAGACCTGATCGGTGCGCAGGTCTCGCGTTTTTTTCTACAGCCGAATTTTGCGACCTTGGCTCGTATCGATGCAAGGGCTGACGGAGAGATTTACCATGGGCTGTTGACCATGGGTGATGACATGACGACGCGAACCTTGCGCGCCCGCGTTTGGAGGTTGGATTCAAGGCTGCGGGTGCTGGCGGAATATGACATCGACGGGTTGGAACGACTTAACGAGAAGATGATAGACCTTAATCGCGACTACGCCGATGCGCAGCTCAAGCTTGCCCAGACCAACCTGAAACTGCAGCAGCGCGAAGCGCAGATCCTCGCCCTTACGCTAACTGATGCGCTTACCGGTCTCGGCAATCGCCGGCAGCTCCAACAGGCGTTGGCTACCGAAATCAACCGTGCCCGGCGCACCGGCGAACCGTTGTGCGCCTTCATGGTCGACCTCGATCATTTCAAGCGGGTCAACGATACGTTCGGGCATGAGGTCGGCGACAAGGTGCTTGCAGCCTTCGGCAACCTGTTGCGCCAGAAGACCCGTTCGACGGAAGTCGCGACACGGACCGGCGGCGAGGAGTTCGTCGTGCTGATGCCGCATACTGATCTTGCGGAGAGCCTGACGACGGCCGAGCGGATCAGAGCGGCGACAGCGGCCATACGCGTCCAACCGATGCCCGACGGGGTGACGGCGAGCTTCGGCGTGGCCAAACTGGCCGCGGGCGAGGATGGTGACGCCTTTATGCTCCGTATCGATAGGGCGCTTTATGAGGCCAAACACTCCGGGCGCAATCGCGTCGTCGCCGGTTAGTGGCGTTTGGAGTGTAGCAATCGCCGACAACCGCTCAATGGCAGACCGGCAGTAACAGCGCGGCGCGTCTGCGTCCCGGTACGACTCACATCCGACGATCCCAAAGAGCACTCAATCAAATCATGTTTTGCTATCGATCACTAACCACGAATTGATAGTTTGCCAAACGTAAGTACAACCCCGGACACCCTCATCGTTACAAATTAAGCGTATACGCACTACCAACGGGATCGATTGGTGCGCCGGAAGCGTTCAATGATCGGCCGAACTTTGGAGCATGACTTAAATTGTCGTTTAACCCGATCGATCGGCAGTGGATTCGGCATGGTGCGCCGGTGCTTGTCGTGGCGATTGTCGGCGTGGTTGCATCTGTTGCCGTTTGGATCCTAACAATCAACTCAGAAAACCGCACGTTTGCACTGGAATATACTCGGCGAGCCGACAATCAAGATAGTGTATTGCAAAGCGGGATCTCTAATTACCTAGAGAAGCTTTACTCGGTGCGGGCGCTCTTCGATTCGTCGGACCATCCCGTAACGCGCGATCAATTTGAACGCTTTGCCAGCGCGTTGCTAGTGAATCGTCCGGCAATAATGAACATTTCTTGGATCCCACGCGTCACGCGTGAACAACGTGACGCGCACGAATTGGCGGCAGCTCGTGATGGACTTTCCGATTACCACATCAGGGCAATTGGACCGGATGGAACCCTGCCGGTTGCTCCGCAGGCGAAAGAGTATTTTCCAAAGTTTTATTCGACTGAAGCAAGGACGTCCCGTGCCTATGGGCTCGATAATAATGATGGGGACGCGCGTGAGCAGGCGCTCGCTCATATTCGTGATGCAAACGTGTTGTCAATTTCCCCGCCTCTGTTGCTGCACATTGGCAATGGAGATCGGCGCGGCTTCTGGGCGGCTTTGCCGGTATATGCCCGCGGCTTACCGCATGAAACTGTGGACGAGAGGCGGCGTAATCTAATCGGCTACGTTCAAGCTGTATTCCAGATCGGCGTTATGATCGACACCGTATTTTCTGGAGTCACGTCACCGGCGCGACTTTATCTGTTCGCGCCCGATGCCGCCTTGAATGATCTTCCCATCTTTTTTATGTCGCATCTTGGCAAGGGAACGATCGCGGCAAAATCGCAGAAAGATCTTGCTGTTGAACTGCACCGAACTTTTCCCCTTAATTTCGGTGATGTACGGTGGACCGTCGTCGTGACGCCTGAGTTAGTTGACCTTATACCCGCCAGGCACGAACGTTCATCGATCATATTAATATGCGGGTTGCTTCTGAGCACAATACTGACGGCGTTCATATGGAATAGTCGTCGCGGCGCGCGGCAACTCAACCTGGTCAACAATGAATTGCTGCGGCAAAAGATCTTGCTCAACACCGCCATTGAAAACATTTCGCAGGGGCTTTGCATGTTCGACGCTGATGGCCGCATCATGCTGTTCAACGGACGGTATGCCAAGTGGATGGGCTTGCCGGCGGCGTCGCTCGCGGGAATGTCTTTGCTCGAATTGATCAAGTCCCGCAAGGCGGCCGGAACATTTTCCGGCAATCCGCAAGAGTTCTTCAATAACGTCGTCGACTCAGCGCGTGAAGGCAAGTCCAGTACCAGGATCATCGAGACGTTTGACAAGCGTGCACTACGGGTGATCGAGCAGCCGATGCAAGAAGGCGGATGGGTTGCGACTTCCGAGGATATTACAGAATCGCGGAAGACTGAGGCGAAAATCTTATACATGGCGCACCATGATGCGCTAACCGGCCTCTGGAATCGTACCCAATTGATCGAGAGGTTGGAAAATGCATTTGCTCTCCTTCCCTCGGGAGGTGGCAAGTTCGCCGTTCATTTCGTCGATATCGACCACCTCAAAAGGGCGAATGACGCGCATGGACATGACGGCGGTGATTTTCTGCTTAAGATAGTCGCCAGACGTCTGAAATCGGTAACCCGTGTCGGCGATGCCGCCGCCCGAATTGGCGGTGACGAGTTCATTGTCGTCCAGACCGAGGTTAACGACGTGGATCAGGCAGAAGATTTTGCCAAACGGCTCTGCTCCGCAGTGAGCGCGCCGATGAAGCTCAAGGAACAAACGATCATTGCCACGGCAAGCGTCGGCGTTGCATTGGCGCCGGCGGACGGAACCGATCCAGAACGGCTTCTGAAAAGCGCCGATCTGGCAGTGTACAAGGCTAAGGCCGACGGTCGCAATGCCATCCGGTTTTTCGAGGCTGGAATGGACACCGATTTAGAGGCTCGACTTGGACTCGAGACGATAATTCGGGAAGCGGTGCTGCATGATCGATTTGAATTGCACTATCAACCGATCTTCGAAATCTCAAGGCATCGGCTCGTCGGCTTCGAGGCGCTCGTCCGCTTGCGCTCAGAAGGCGAAACCCTCATCCCGCCGTTGGGGTTCATTCCCGTCGCCGAGGATTTGCAGCTTATCGACAAGATCGGCACGTGGGTATTGCGAGACGCTTGTCGCACCGCCGCGAATTGGCCGGAGGACCTGACCGTTGCGGTTAACCTTTCGCCAGCGCAATTCTTGGTGGGAAGCATCAGTAACGTCGTGGCCGCCGCGCTCAAAGAGGCGGGCCTCCCAGCGCATCGGCTGGAGTTGGAGATCACCGAGACCAGGCTCCTTGGCAACACCGAAGCCATATTGGCGGAACTATTGACAATAAAGGCAATGGGCGCGGCAATTGTGATGGATGATTTGGGAACCGGTTATTCGAGCCTAAGCTATCTGTGGCGTTTTCCCTTCGACAAAATCAAAATCGACCGGTGTTTTATGGAGGGCTTCGTCGACTCCAGCCGTGATGTAAAGACGGTGGTAAAAGCGATCATTGCTCTTGGACACGAATTGGACATGCGGGTGACGATCGAAGGCGTCGAAACCGCCGCGCAGGCGGCCTTCGTTGAAGAAGTCGATGGCGATCAGGCCCAGGGCTACTTCTTCGGCCGTCCGGTGCCCGCCTCAGAGCTCGGCGCCATCATTCTCGCGGAATTTCGCAAGGCGCACTTGGCGCCACCGAACGCAGCGACGAGGCCGAGGTCAGGAAGCAACCTGCCTTTATAGCGCCTTGGCCCAACAGGCTTTGTTCGGCTTTTCGAACTGAGGCGGCCTATTTGGCCGGCAGCATGTAAGTTTTGGTTTGATTGCACTTGGTGCAGAGAAACGTGTGCCGCTGCATATTTGCAGCAATCGGATGCGGAGTAATGGCTGCCAGAACCATAGTCGTGGCGCACTTTGGGCATGGCGCGCCCGTCGCGTCGTGCGAAGCCGTCCCAAGTGCAGGTTGAATCATAGCCCCAGCCCCCACCCCAGAGACAGCATTGAGTGTATTAACACTCGGTGCAAATACCCCGCGCAAAAGGGGCTATGGCGCTATTTCAGGGCCGATGAGATCGCTGAAAACGTCGTTTTAAGGTGAGTGCCGAGACCCGTAATGACCGGAATGACCGCAAGCGCAATGCCGGCAGCGATGAGGCCATATTCGATGGCCGTAGCCGCCGACTCGTCTTCCAGGAAAGCAATGAGCTTCCGGCGCATTACGGACTTGTAGTCCTGGCCTCTAAAGTGTCCGTAAAGAGCGTTCGTAAAGCGCATAAAGCTAATTAGGACAGTGGGTTGGTATCTGACCACAGGCCATTGTGGCTGAGAGATGAACTCTCAGAGGGGTGGCTGCGTTCGATCATCCCGATGTTTGCTTCTTATTCTCCGGAGATGGCTTTTTGGTCTTGGCGACCGGCCCCGGGTGCGGTGTCACGGGTCCTGTGTGTAACGGCGTCGTGGCCAAATGCGACGGCTGCGGATTTTCGGGCTTCAGCGGCGTTTGTAATTCCGGTTTGGGTCCGCCGGGCGGCAGCTTGGCTTCCGTGCTCGATTTGCCTTCCGCACCATTCGGCGGTTTTGCCTCGGTGTTGAGCGGCTTTGTCAGAGTATTTGCAGGCTTATTGCCCGTGACCAGTGGCTTCGTCTCGGCATTCAAAGGCCTTGGCGGCGCTTCTTTATTGACTGTTGCTTCAGTCTTGCCCTGTTGATGGTCCTTCGGAAGCGCATTCAAGCCTGATGGCTTCTCGCCGATTGCCGCAGCACCGCCCGGCTTCGTCTCCAGCGGCGATGCGGGCTGAGTGTCTCGCGCGGCGACGACGCCCTTGGTGAAATCTCCGGGACTTGCCGTCGCGGCGATCGGCGGACGGCCATGGTTCTCGGAGGCGAGAAGCGATTTGTCGGCGCTTGCTACGCGCTCGTGCTGCGTCTGGGCAGGAATAGCCGCGGTGTGCTGCTCGTGTGCCGCGGCCTCTTCGTCCGGCGTCGGTTGCGCCACCGTGCCTCCGCTGCCGCCATTGAAACTCACCCGTGCGGCGACATTAACAACAACGGTTTTCTCGTAGACATTCGTAATGGTGACGCTACCGAAGTTGTTCACCGTGCGGTTATAGGCAAAAACGCCGTTGTCCCAATGGCCGCCTTCGTATCCTGAGCCGGCATAACCAAAGCCGTAATTGATGCCGCCGTAGAAGCCGACATGCGGCCCCCAGTAGCCAGCGCTCCACACATAGATTCCGTCACGCCAGCCCCAATAGCCCGGGGTCCACAACAGTCCGATAGTGGGCGGCTGTACCCACGTGCCCGGAACCCAAAAGTAGCCGCTTGGCCCCCCCGCCCAATAACCCGGCGCCCAAATATAACCTGGTGCCGGGATTGGCGGCTGCGCGTAAATCGGTAAATCCGGCGGTGGAACATTGTTACTGACGCAAATGATTTGCGCGTTGCCAGCGACTGGGGCCATCAACAACGGCAGTGCGAGTACAGCTGAAATGAGCAGTATGGAACCGACGCGGCGCATTAGAATCTCCCGGCAAGAGGCGATACGAAAGTCAGGGCTGAATGCCGCGAGATTAAGGCGCGGTCGGGCTAAATCGGTGGCCGCGACCCTCCTGCCGCAAAAGAAACGTCATCCATCCACGAGAGCCGCACGATTTTGATTGGTCAATACAAACGAGCGGCCCAGTCCAGAAGGACCGAGCCGCTCAGTGTCGTCCACACTCTGAGTCGGCACTCAGACGGTCTACCGACACACTGATCCTGCTAGCGGCCATTCATTACCGGATCATCAAAATCAACGGCCACATCCGCGTCTTGCACGGGCGTCGGAACGTGCGCGGTCCGCCATCCCCCATGGCGGCTCCGGCGAAGAACGAGCCGCCGGCGAACATTGCCGCGACCTGCTGTGCCGACTCAAATTTTATAATTTCGGCAGGTTGAGTTTTTTCTCGAGACTTCCCGGATCCTGGAGTTCAATGAACTGAATGGCAAAGCCAGCAGCTAAATGGCGCACAACTATTCCTACCATGCTTCCGAGAGCGAGGGGCGTCCCGATCGCCGGTTCGATATCGGCGGAAACGGCGGCACCGGAGACTGATATGTTGATAACGAAACATTCCAGCTGACTGCCATCAGCAAGAACCAAAGTGGAATGAGGGGTCTTCGGAATTATCCGCTTGTGCTGCCTTCTGTCGGGCAAATCATGATTTTTGATCATTTCATAATTTTCGAGCTTTTCCATTCGCCTGGCACGATCCTCAGCGGTTCCGGCTAGGTCCACGACGAACCCACCGTCGAGCAAGCGCGAAATCCGACCCTGCAGGTTTCCAAACTCCTCAGAATACGTCAGAACACGTTCCCCTATTGCCCCGTTTACCGGAGCAAAAAGCGTGATTTCTTCAGGCGAAAGACCTATCACTCGGCACGCGAATTTTCGCCGATTGCCGAACGCATCATGCCTATTTGCCAATTCATAATATCCGGGCACGCTGACAATAATCTTGGTAACGCGGTCCGGAACGACCACGACATCATTCGGCGGTTGATGTGAAACTTGCGGCAACGTCAATTCCACGCCGGGAACGCGCATAGCAACTATAATAGTTACCGAACTTAAACAGTCTCATAACGACCGCCGACGCCTGCACTGACCGCTGTGTCAACCGGAAGCTGGTAACAGGGATTAAATGGCGAGACGGCTCAGGGTCCGACCGGATAAGTCTTTTACTGATTTATTAACATAATGTGCGATCTCCTAAGGAGGGCCGGTCCGCTGCCGCTTGGCTGTCGCGGGCTCTCTGGGGGTCTGCCGAAATGTTTCTTGGTCGATTGAGTATCGCCGCCAGGTTTCTGTTGTTTCTCCTGGTGATATTCGGCTTTCAAGCCGCCATTTCTGTCGTTTCATTGTCAGACTTGAAGCAATCGCTGGTGCAGGACCGCAAAAGCGAAGTCAAACATCTGCTTGAAGTCGCCTACAGCACCGTAGCGTTTTATTACGCTCAGGAGCAAAAAGGCCTGATGACCGACGAGGCGGCACGTCGGGCGGCCGCCGACGCCGTGCGAGCCATGCATTACGATGGCTCGAACTATTATTTTATCTGGGATTTAAACGGCACCAGCATCGCGCATGGCGCTCAGCCTGCGCTAGAGGGCAAGACCTTTATCAACTCACCGGATGCAGAGAAAAATCCTGTCGTCTCTTACATGGTGAGCAAACTCATCGAAGTTGCGAAGAGCGACCAGAAAGAAGGTTACACCAGTTATCGCATTCAAAAAGGCGGCCAGGGCCAGACCATACCGCTTGAAAAAATCGCCTATTCCCGGCTGTTCGAGCCGTGGGGCTGGTCGATTGGTACCGGCGCCTACGTTGATGACATCGACGATACATTCCGGGCTCGATCGCTGGCGGTTTTGGGGGTGTTTCTCTGCCTGTTTGCCGTGGCCGGCGCCATTATCTTTGTCATCGGACGCGACATGGCGCGCGCGTTGACCCAAACCAAGACGACGATGCTTGAACTTGCGGAGGGCAGAACTGACATCGCCATCCCGCACGTCGAACGCCGCGACGAGATCGGCCTGATGGCACGGGCAGTGCAGGTATTCAAGGAGAACAAGATTCTTGCCGATAAACTTGCTGGTGAGAAAACAGCTGAAAGTCGAGCCAAGGACGAACGTGCAAGAGCGCTGGAAGAACTCAACACACGGTTTGAGGCCACTGCCAGCGCGCTCACGTCATCGCTTTCATCCGCGGCTGCCAACTTGCAGGAGAGCGCAAGAACCATGTTTGCGAGCAGTGAGCAGAGTGACCAGAAATCTGTCGCCGTCACGTCCGCCGCTCAACAGGCTTCAATGAGCGTTCAGCTCGTAGCGGCCGCGACTGAAGAACTTTCAAGTTCGACCGAAGGGATCAGCAACCGGGCCCTTCGTTCGTCGGCCATCGCAACCAAGGCCGTGACTGATGCGAATCGAACCAATCAGGCAGTGCAGGCGCTCGTCGCCGATGCGCAGGAGATTGGCAAAGTACTTGGTCTCATTCGACAAATAGCCAATCAAACGAACCTTCTTGCGCTCAATGCGACTATCGAAGCCGCCAGGGCTGGCGCAGCAGGCCGCGGCTTTGCGGTGGTGGCAGGAGAAGTGAAGTCTCTAGCCGCACAAACTGGCAGCGCCACTGGTGAAATCGAAACTCAAATTGAAAAAATCCGGTCGGTTACCGCAAATGTCGTTGACGCGATCCAGATGATCGTCACAACGATTGGGGGAATGAACGAAATCGCCACCGAGGTCGCCGCGGCGGCCGAGCAGCAAAGAGCCGCCACGCGCGAGATGGCCCTTAGTGCTCAGGAAGCATCGATCAGCGTGTCGGAAGTAATCCAGATGATCGCCACCGTAGAGAATTCATCAAAGGCGACAAAAATTGAAGCAAATTCGGTGCTCGATGCCGCTACGCGGCTCTCTCATCAGTCGGACGATATCCGAACCGAATTTGGCAAATTCATTGCCGGTGTCCGAAGCGCGTAGAAGTCGCGATCGCGTCACGCCAAGAGTGCCCGCTTAGCCCCGAAAACGGACACGACAGTCTCGGCCACATCGCAGTAGCTAGCCGCCATGCCCCTTGTCGCGTTCGGGAGCCGAGGAAGTCGGAGCAATTGCTTCCACAAAATAAACAATGGAGCGCCGCAGCGGCGCGCTTTGAATTTTCGTGAATGCGCCAATGAGCGCCAGACGTAGGAACTGGCAAGAAATTGGTCGACATAGTCGGGCGGCCGCACCTTTTGTGTTTTAGTAGTGGGTACGACTGTTTCATCTGCAACGAGTGCGCGCCCACTCCCTGGAAACTCTATCAGTAAGGGCAAGGGCCCGCAGGCATTTGTACTCTTTTGCGCGGCCTGAGGGGTCGCTATAGTCCGCCGCCTAAAAACGCTGGGAGGGAAACCATGGCAACTCGATCATCACATCCGATTCTTTCGTATGCCGACCACGTCGCCACGACTATGTCTGATGCGCTCCTGCTCATCGGCCGCATTTTGATCGCCGCACTGTTTCTGATGACGGTTTGGGGCGGTGGGCCGAGCACCGACTATCTCAAAACCCTCAATTACCCCTCGCCCGACCTCATGAGCCCGCTTGCGCACGTGGTTGAATGGCTCGTCGTCATATCGCTGCTGCTCGGCCTCGCCACCCGCTACGGCGCGCTGCTCGGCCTCGTCTTCGTGGTGATCGCATTTGTCACCGCGCATCTTTACTGGGAGTATCCGCAGCCGGCGCAAGGCTTGCAGTTCGTGCTTCTCAGTAAAGACATCGCTATCGCCGGCGGCCTGCTCCTGCTGTTTGTAACCGGGGCCGGCCGCTTCAGCGTCGACGAAAAGCTCAAATGATGCGCCGGCTAAGCAGCGCTAAACCGCGCTGCCTCAGCGCTCGCGCAGCGCATCCTGCTTGAACCTGATCAGCGGCGAAAGCAGGTAGCTGATGATCCGGCGTGAGCCGGTCTTGATCTCGACGGTCACCGCCATGCCGGGCGAGAGATTGACCATGCGGTCCTCAAGCTGCATCTGCGTCTGATCGAGCGAGACGCGCGCGGCGTAAACCAGCTCCTGATTGACCGGTTCGCTCGATTCGTTTTCCGCATCGACGTTCTGGTCGGCGCTATTTTTGTCGGCCGGTTTCTGGCGCGTGATGGCGTCGGGCGAGACGTCGATCACCTTGCCGCCGATCAGGCCGTAGCGGTTGAAGTTGAAGGCATCGACCTTGATCTGCGCCTCCTGGCCGGGATGAACGAACCCGATATCGCGGTTTTCCACCATCGCTTCGATCTCGATATGGCTGTCGCTCGGCACCACGACCAGAAGGCTTTGCGCCGGCGTAACGACGCCGCCGATGGTGTGAACGGCAAGCTGCTGCACCGTGCCGTCGACCGGCGAAGTCAATTTCTGCAGTTGGGCGCGGCGCTCCGCCCGCACCAGATCTTCGCTCAAACCCTTGGCCTTGCGCTCCGCCTCGACCAGATCACCGTAGCGCTCGCGACGGAATTCCTCTTTCGTCTCGTTGCGCTGCTCGTCGATCGCGGCGATGGCGGCCGTGGTCTCGTCGGCCTTGCGCTTCTGCACGTCGAGCTCGTGCTGCGCCTCGACAAAGGCCTGCAGCATTTCCAGATATTCAGCCTTCGAGCCGGTACTGTGCTCAAACAGCGTCTGGCGGATCTGCAGCCGTTCCTGCAGGACCGGCAGCGAGGCTTCGAGCTTGGCTACAGTAGCCTCAATCGTCTCGTGCTCGGCCGCTTTCTGCTCGCTCTGCCGGTCAAGCACCGCGAGCTTCTCCTGCTGCTCGGCCGTCTGATCGAGCAGGAATTTGCGCTGCATGGTGATCGAATCGGGCGGCGCGTCGTCCGGCGGCTTGAAATTGGCGAGCGCATCGCCATCGGACAATTCCGCTTGCAGCCGCGCGATATCGAGCTCCGCTGCAATAAGATCGCCCTGGGCGTGCTTGGCCTCGGCGTCGTTCATGGTCGGATCGAGTTCGATCAGCACCTCGCCGGCCTTGACCGTCTGTCCGTCGTGCACCGCGATGGCGCGCACCACGCCAGTCTCGAACGGCTGGATCACCTTGGTACGCCCGCTCGGCACGATCTTGCCCTTTGCCGAAGCCACAATGTCGACCTGCCCGACGCAGGCCCAGATCACAGCAATCGCAAACAGGCTCATGATCGAATAGGCGATCGAGCGGCCGATCGGCGATGGCGGCGTTTCGACGATTTCGAGCGCAGCCGGCAGAAAGGCGAGGTTCTCGCGCTCGTCGGGTTTTTTGTGAAACGGCAGGATCTGCGCCACCGCCTTCTTCAGCGGTTCGATCTGCGCCATGGCGTTCTTCAATTGCGGGAATTGCGTCATCGCCGCCTCAACGCACTTCCTGAATACCGGCTTGCAGCCGGTAGAGCGCGGCATAGCGTCCGCCGGTGCGGATCAGTTCCTCATGCGTGCCGTCCTCGACCAACCGGCCGCGGTCGAGCGTGACGATGCGGTCGGTGCGCCGCACGGTGGAGAGCCGGTGCGCGACGATGATGACGGTGCGCCCTTTGGCGATCTCGGCCATATTGTCCTGGATGACGCGCTCGCTCTCGTAGTCGAGCGCACTGGTCGCCTCGTCGAAAATCAGGATGCGCGGGTCGGTAATGAGCGCACGCGCGATGGCAACGCGCTGGCGCTGGCCGCCGGAGAGACTTTCGCCGCGTTCGCCGACGGTGGTGTCGTAGCCTTCCGGTGTCTCAAGGATAAATTCGTGCGCGCCGGCAAGCTTGGCCGCGGCGATGACGCGCTCGATCGGCAGCGCCGGATCGGCGAGCGCGATATTGTCGCGAATCGAGCGGTTGAACAGCATATTGTCCTGCAGCACGACACCGACCTGCCGCCGCAGCCAGGCGGTATCGATCGACGCGAGATCGGTGCCATCGACCAGGACGCGTCCGCTCTCCGGCACATAGAGCCGCTGAATGAGCTTGGTCAGCGTGCTCTTGCCGGAGCCCGACGGACCGACGATGCCGACGATCTGACCGGGCGCAATGCGGAAGTTGACGTCGTGCAGCACTTCCGCGCCGTCGAGGCGATAGCGGAACGTCACGTGCTCGAAAGCGATTTCGCCGCGGATGGACGGCAGCGCTGCGCGCGCCGTATTAAAGCTCGGCTCGGCCTGCGTATTGAGAATGTCGCCAAGCCGCGCCACCGACAGCCGCGCCTGATGAAAATCCTGCCAGAGCTGCGCCAGACGAAGCACCGGCGCGCTGACGCGGCCAGAGAGGATGTTAAAGGCGACGAGTTCGCCCACCGTAAGGTCGCCGGAAATAACGAGCTTGGCACCGAAATAGAGCACCGCTGCAGTAACGAGCTTGGACACGAGCTGCACGCTCTGGCTCGCGGTATTACCAAGCCGCAACACGCGAAAGCTTGCGGTGACGTAGCCGGCAAGCTGCTCTTCCCAGCGCCGCTGCATCTGCGGCTCGACCGCCATTGCTTTAAGCGTCTCGACGCCGGTCACGCTCTCCACCAGGAACGCCTGGTTTTCAGCACCGCGGCGGAATTTCTCGTCGAGGCGCGCGCGAAACAGCGGCGTCGCAAACGCCGAGATGCCGAAATAGAACGGGAACGCGCCGATGACGATGAAGGTCAGGAGCGGCGAGTAGAGGAACATCACCGCCAGGAACACGAAGGTAAAAAACAGATCGATGACCAAAGTGAGCGCTGAACTGGTGATAAAATTGCGGATGTTTTCAAGTTCGCGGACCCGCGCCACGGAATCGCCGACGCGGCGCGCCCGGAAATAGGACACCGGCAGCGCCAGGAGATGACGGAAGAGCCGCGCGCCAAGCTCGACGTCGATGCGGTTCGTGGTGTGCGAGAACAGATAAGTCCGCAGGATCCCGAGCAGCGTCTCGAACACCGAGATGGTGACGAGCCCTATGACCAGCACATCGAGCGTGCTCAGGCTGCGATGGACCAGAACCTTGTCAATGACGACCTGGAAGAACAGCGGCGAGATCAGTGCAAACAGCTGCAAAAAGAACGAGGCGACGAACACGTCGCCGAGCTGATAGCGATATTTGTGAATGGCGCCGAGGAACCAGGTGATGTCGAAGCGACGCGACAGTTCAACGAGGCCGGCGCGCCGGGTCATCAGCACGACGCGGCCGTCGCACAGCTCTTCGAACTCTTCCCGCCCCATCAATTCTGGGCGCAGCGCATAGGCTGCCTGCACCAGAATTTTGTCGTCGCCGGCTTTGCCGATCAGGATGAAACCGCCGTCGCGCCGCGCGGCGATGGCCGGCATCGGCAATGAGGCAAGGCCGTGCCAATCGACCCGGCGTTCGCGCGCCCGGAGCCCGAAATCCTTGGCTGCACGGAGCATTTCGGTGATACCGATCGGCACCCCGCCGAACCGGTGGCGGATCTGCTCGGCATCCGCGCCGATCTGGTGGATGCGAAGGAGCGACACCAGGACGTAAAGCCCCGGGTCCTGCGCTTCGGTCAGCACCGGCGCATTCATGACTCAAAGCCGCCGTGGCGCGGCGGATCAAACAGATACGCAATCAACAAAAATTCCCCCCGCTAGCCGATTTATTAGCAAACAACCGGCAAATCCGCCATGGTAAATGGCGGATAGGATTAAGGTGGGTTCCACCAAAATCCCGTTCTGCGGCCGCGTTATTGGTCGCTGTCCCCTACAGACGGCTGGGTGCGTCACCCGTGCGGCTGCGTGAGCTGATTCTGCGCCACGACCGCCGGCTCGCTAATCGTAGTTCCGCCGTGGCCGTCGCTCGCCGTGGCAAAGCTCGCCGCCGTGTATTGGCCAAGCAGCGTGATATTGGCGGTATGGATGCCGTCACTTGCCGTCAGCGTGCCGCCAGTATTGGTGTTGTTGGCAGTGTAGCCCAGCGTGGTGTTGGCACCGAAGCCGATATCGCCGAGATCGATCTGGTCCGATCCACCGAAGCCAGCAATCGTTCCGGCAAAGCCTTGCGACTGCGCAAGCTGCAACGAGCCGGTTGAGCCGGCAAAGGTCACCACATCGGCCGACGGTCCATTGATCTGGAAGATCCCTCCGGTGGCGATCGTTACCGGATCGACGGCGGAGAAGCCGTGCTGGACGCCGCTGCTGTCGGTATAGTCGCCAACGATTTCTCCCAAATCGTTGATGCCGTAGGCCTGCGTGCCCTGACCCGATGCGGTTCCGGCCAACGGATCGTCGATGGTCGTGAATATTCCATTGCTGTAGATGAAACCGTTATCGACGCCGTTGCTGTCGATGTACCAGCCGACAACTTGTCCTTCGTTGTTGACGTCGTCCGCGAAGGTGCCTCCGCTACCGAGCGGATCATCGAGCGTCGTGAACGATCCGTTCTGATAAATGAAGCCCTGCCACCCACCACCGCTGAAATAGCTGGTGTTGTAAGTGCCGACGATCTCGCCGGCGTTATTGATACTATCGGCGACCGTGTAGCCGTTTGACGTATCGGTCCCTGGCGCGTTGATGAAAGTGAACGAGCCGTTGTTGTCGATGAAGGCCGAGTATTCGGTCCCACCATAGAGGTAGGACGCGCCGACGATGACACCCGAATCGTTGATGCCATTCGCAGTGGTGCTGATGCCCGGAGGCGAGACATTGATCTGCGAATAGACGCCGCCATCATCGATAAAGCCGTAACGCGGCGTGGAACGTACGGGCGAATTGAAACCGGTAATGACTCCGTCATTGTTGATGCCGCTGGCCGCATTGTCCTGCGACCCCGCCACTCCGATTGCCGAATACACGCCGTCGATCAGTTCCCAGCCCGTGGTGTGCTCGGAATCGGTCGCAGACTGACCGACGATGACACCGGCATTGTTGATGCCGGTCGCGCTAGAACCGATGGCGCCTGGATAATCCAGCGTCGTGAACGTGTATTCGGGCGTTGTACCGACCGTTAGTCCAAATGACTGGCTGGTCGAAACCCAGAATGAACTTACCGGACCGGCTTCATTGGTAGCCGTAACGGTCACGTCGGCGGTCGTCGCCCCGCCGGCGTCGAGCGTCAAACCGCTGTCAACCTGCGCGGCCGTGAGCAGATAGGTCCCGCCGCCGGCGAACGTATCGCCATCGCCGTCCGCCAGTACGGCGTCAGCCGGCAACCCCGCGATCGCGACCTGCACATTATCGCTCGGATCGAACGGCGTGACTGTGATCGGCAGGCTGACCGAGCCGTCCACACTGACCGAAACCGACGACGGCGCTGTGAGCGACGGCGCCACGGGATCGACCGTCACCGCCAGGTCTTGCGTCACGCCGGCACCGTTGTCGGTGTCGGTTGCCTGGACGACCAGGTTTAACGGCGCATTGAACAGACCATAGCTCTGCGGTCCGACGGTGAGCGTGAGCCCGCTGTCAACTTGCCCGAGGCTCAAGGTTGCTACGGTCGGATTGGGACTGCTGCCGGTCCAGACATCGCCAAAGCCGTCGGTAAGCGTATCGCCGGCTACAAGACCGCCGATGGCCACGGTGACCGTGTCGTTCGGATTGAACGGCGTGACCGAAATCGGCAAGCCGACCGAGCCGTCTTCGTCGACCGTCACATCGGAGGTCGAGAGATAAGGCGGGGCCGGTGCAACGGTCAGTGCGATGGTTTGCGTCGCTGATGCGGTCACGCCTTCAGTGTTGGTGGCTGTGACCGTCACGTCATTGGTGGTCACGGTATCCCCGACCGTGATTGTAAGGCCCGCGAGCTGCGCTGGCGTGAGCGTCCAAGTGCCGCCGCCCCAATTGGTTCCGGCCGAAAGTACTGCGCCGGTCGGCAACCCAGCGATGGTGATCGACACCGTGCCGCTTGGATTGGACGGGGTTTCACTAATGTCCAGCGCCGCTGTTCCGCCCTCACTCACCGTCAATGTGCTCGGCGTGGCTAGCGCAGGCGCCATCGGGTTCACCACCAGTGAAATCGTCTGGCTGGTCGAAGCAGTCTGACCGAGTTCGTTGGTGGCGGTGACCGTGAGCGTCGCCGACCCGATTGAATCAGCCGAGAGATCGAGACCGGTGAGCTCAGCGGGAGTCAGAGTCCAGGTGCCGTTGCCGTCGTTCACGCCGGCCGACAATGTGGCGTCGCTCGGTAGCCCACTGACGGTCACAGCAACCACATCGCGCGGATCGTAGGGCGTCACCGCGATGTTGAGCGGAATGGTGGTGTCTTCGAACATTTCGATCGTCGGCGTGCCACCCGTGTCGGTGACCAGCGAGCCGCCGTCGCCGTCGGTCCAAAGGCTGAAGTCGGATGCGCTGTAGTTGCCCGACAGCGTAAGGCTCGCGCTTTGCGTGCCGTTACTGACGGTGAGCGTGCTGCCCGCATAGGATAGGGTACTGTTGGGCCCAAAGCCGATATCGCTCAGATCGATACTGTCGCCAGTGCCGAAACCGACAATTGTCCCAGTGAACGAGGCAGAGTTATCGAGCACCAGCGCGCCAGCATCAGCGAACGTGACGGTGCCGGCGTCCGCGGTGGCGAGTTCAAGCGTCGCGCCGCTGTCGATGGTGATCGGCTCGGAGCTGCCCGGCAGCGGGCCCAGAATGTCGAGCCAGTTGCCGGTCGCGGCGAGCGTGCCGGAATTGCCGCTCGGATCGACCGTCGGTGCAAACGCCAGCGCCTGCACATTGGTAACGTTGAGCGTGCCGGCATGCGACGGATCGCCGATATTGACCAGCGTCGTTGCGCCATTGTTGGTGCTGATCGTGTAGTTCGCACGATCATCAGCAAGAATCGCGACGTTCCACCCCGCACCGCTGCCACCGGTGAAGTTATCGGTTGGCGTGGTCCCGCCCAGCGACGAGCCAACGTAGTAATAGGTATTATTGACGTTGTTCTCGCCGATGACGTTGTCGTTGTACCGCGTTCCGGCGATGTACTGGTCCTTGCCGCCGCTGAGATTGCTGTCGTTGATATTGAGGCCCGCGGTGCGCAGATCGTAGATGTCGTTCTGGTATTGGGTGGTGACGCCGTCGGCGAGCGTATTGTCGTAAGTCAGCTCGATGCGGCCGTCACCCAGCGTCACAAGACGGCCTGAGTAAGTCGTCCCGGATGGAGACGGATCAAAAAAGGAGGCAAGCTCGTTGCCATTGCTGTCGAATTCGACGACATGCGTGCCGGTGTCGTCGCCATAGGCAAGGAGTTGGACATTGACGCCGCTAATCGTCGCCGTTGCGAGCTGCAGGTTTTGGGCGTCGCCGTCAGCGATCTGGAATTCCGACTGCGAGATGACAACGCTGTTCTTGACGATGGCGAATTCGACCTGGTCGTGAGTGCCGTTGCTGTCGGTAACGGTGTCGTTCCAGGCGAGGGAATAGCCGCCAGTGGGGCTCACATTCGGGGCAAAGGTCAGAGCATTGCCAACATAGGTGTGGCTGGCCGGATCGGGCTCCTGGATGATCTGATCGGTGGCGCCAGGCGCGTAGGCTGAGAGGTTTGGCGTGATCGCGAACGCGGGCCCGGTTGGCGTTCCGGTGACGGTGTAGGACTGAAAGACGATGTCGTCGCTGTTGGTCACCGCATTGAGCGCTGCATAAGCGGCGTTATAGACCAATACACCGTTAGAATTGGTGGTACCGACACGGAAAAACCAAGCGGGCGTGTCGGCAGCGC
>Ga0181537_10000960_pt1 | contig 27116 bp, 25 predicted proteins | sample PEATcosm2014_Bin_39_FD_119765 | JGI IMG/M metagenome (GOLD analysis project Ga0181537, IMG submission 119765) | Peatland microbial communities from MTU Mesocosm Facility, Houghton, MI, USA - PEATcosm2014_Bin23_10_metaG | ecosystem: Environmental > Terrestrial > Soil > Wetlands > Peat | place...
CTTTCTCGTCTGGCCATGAACGCCAAACGCTCGAACAGGTGCACGTCCTGCTCGTTCTTGATCAGCGCGCCATGCAGCGGCGGAATGAGCTTCTTCGGATCGCGCTCGCGCAGCGTCTCCAACGGAATGTCCTCGACCATGAGCAGCTTGAGCCAATCCAGCAATTCGGAGGTCGACGGCTTCTTCTTCATGCCGGGCACGTCGCGGATCTCGTAAAAGAGCCGCAGCGCCTCGGCGACGAGCCGATGCTTGATGCCGGGAAAATGCACCTCGACGATCTTTGCCATCGTCTCGCGGTCGGGGAAGCGGATGTAGTGAAAGAAGCAGCGCCGCAAAAACGCGTCGGGCAATTCCTTTTCGTTGTTCGAGGTGATCATGACGATCGGCCGCTGTTTGGCGGCGATGGTCTTTTTCAGCTCGTAGACAAAGAACTCCATCCGGTCGAGTTCGAGCAGCAGATCGTTGGGGAATTCGATATCCGCCTTGTCGATCTCGTCGATCAGCAGCACCGGCGGCGTATCGGCCTCAAACGCGTCCCATAATTTGCCGGGCTTGATGTAGTTGGCGATGTCGCGCACCCGCTCGTCGCCGAGCTGGCCGTCGCGCAGCCGCGACACTGCATCGTATTCGTATAGCCCTTGCTGCGCCTTGGTGGTCGATTTGATGTGCCAGGTGATCAGCTCGCGGCCAAGTCCGCGAGCGACCTCGTGCGCCAGGATGGTCTTGCCGGTGCCGGGCTCGCCTTTGACGAGCAGCGGCCGTTCGAGCGCGATCGCCGCGTTGACCGCGACCTGCAGATCCTGGGTGGCGACGTAAGATTCGGTGCCTTCAAAACGCTGCATGAGCCGTCCAACCCGCTGTCGTGACGCGGATGACATACCGTGTGCCTCCGCGACTTACCAGTGCAGCAAACACCGTGCCGCCCTGGAGACGGGAGCGTTCTGGGTCTGGAAAGAGCTTTGGCGCCGAAGCGGCCGAGGCTCAGGCGTGTTCGTGCGGGCGTTCGACGACGGTCGCGGCGGGGGCCGCGGTCGCGGCGGCGGCCGGCGGCGTGACCTGGGCCGGCGGCGTGCTCGCGACGGGTTCGTCCTCTTCCTTCATGCCGGCCTTGAACGCCTTGATACCCTTGGCGAAATCGCCCATCACCCGAGGTAGCTTGCCGGCGCCGAACAAGACCAAGACAATGGCCAGCACCACCAGCCAGTGCATTATACTCATCGAACCCATCGTACGCCCTCGGCAGCTAACGAAGCCCCAATATAGCAGGTTTTCCGCCCGGTCGCGAATCGCGAGCACATCGGCGGCTGCGTTACGACTTCGTGCCGATTTCCCCTAAAGTCAAGGCCGTGTCTTGAGGAGTATTGGATGAGCTATGTTCCACCTGCCGATCCCGCCACTTGGGAAGAGCGCAAGTCCGACGCCTTCGCCGTGGCGGCGCGGCACGCCGCTGAAAGCGAAATAAAGTGGAGCCGCGATCTCGCGGCCGAGATTCCACGACAATTCGATGAAGAGCCGCCGCTGAATGCGATCCTTGGCCCGGTGCGGCCGCGCGGCGGTCCAAACGGGCTCATCCTGCGCGGCGGGCGTATCGTCGCGGAATGGGGCGATACGCGGCAGATTGACCAGACCTTCAGCGTTGCCAAGAGCTATCTGTCGATCCTCGCCGGACTGGCGGTCGACCGTGGCCTGATCCGCGATGTCCATGAGCCGGTTTGCCGAACCCTAGGATTCAATACGGGCGACGATGGCGGGTTCGCGCCGCCGCATAACGACAAGATCACCTGGCATCATTTGTTGCAGCAGACCTCCGAATGGGAGGGCACGCTGTGGGACAAGCCGGACCTGATCGACCGCAACCGGCGGGCCGGCGGCATGCCAGGCAACGGCGCCAAGAAGGGTACGCACCGCGATCTCCAGCCGCCGGGTACGTATTGGGAATACAACGATGTGCGGATCAACCAGCTGAGCCTTGCTTTGCTGCGGCTATGGCGGCGGCCGTTGCCGGAAGTGTTCGGCGAACTGGTGATGGCCCCGATCGGCGCATCGCGGGATTGGGAATGGCGCGGCTACCGCAATTCCACGGTGACGGTCGAGGGCAGGGCGATCGAATCGGTCGCCGGCGGTTCGCATTGGGGCGGCGGCGTGTTTATTCATGCGCGCGACCAGGCGCGCGTCGGCCTTTTGATGCAGCGCGGCGGCCTATGGGGCGACAAGCGCATCCTCTCGGCCGAATGGATCGCCCGCAGCCGCGTGCCGTGCCCGCTGTTCCAGAATTACGGCTATTTGTGGTGGCTAAACACCGAACAGCGGCGCTATCGAAGCGCTCCGGCGGGCAGTTATTACGCGGTCGGTGCCGGCGGTAACCTGACCTGGATCGATCCCGACCACGATCTCGTCGCCGTGCTGCGTTGGACCGATCCGATGGCGATGGACAGATTCATGGACCTCGTGATGGACGCGATCACGGCAGGGTAGCGAAGAACGCCTCGCCGTGTGGTTTGTGCGCCAGCGGATCGCCGGCACAAGCGGGCCGCGTTCAAAGCTCTAGCTGGATCAACCGAGGATGGGCACCGCCGCATCGGGTGAGTATGCGGGGAAAGCCGTTGCGGCGCGGCCGATTTGTGTTTAACCCGTGTTGAATGGCTGCCGGCAATATTGTCCAGGGCGCGCTGTTCACCGTCATGGTGGTCCGCGCGGCGATGCTGCGCGATCCCGCGTTTGAAAGCGCGTTGGCGGAGCAAATCGAACGTAGCCCGCGGTTTTTTCAAAACGCGCCGGTTGTGCTCGACCTGCGTGGCGTCGAGGATTTGACCGATGCCGGCGCGTTCGAAACCGCAAAGGAAAAGCTGCGCGCGCTGACGCTGACCCTGGTCGGCGTGCAGAACGCGCAGCCGGCGCAGCTTGAAGCAGCGACCCAGGTGGGGCTGGCGAGCTTTGCACCGAATGCCGCCACGCAGCCGCGCGGCGGACCGGCCGCGGCGCCGCCGGCGGCCAAGGCGCGGCTGATCACGGAGCCGGTGCGTTCGGGAACGCAAATCTACGCTCGCGGCGCCGATCTCATCGTCACGGCCGCGGTCAGTTCGGGCGCGGAGCTCGTCGCCGACGGCAACATCCACGTCTACGGCCCCTTGCGCGGCCGCGCGCTCGCCGGCGCCAGCGGCGATGTGGCGGCACGCATCTTCTGCGCCCGGCTCGAGGCCGAGCTGGTCAGTATCGCCGGGCGCTATCTCGTCAGCGAGCAATTGCCGGCGAATGTTCACGGGGCGCCGGTGCAGATCGCACTGATCGATGACCAGTTGACCATTACGCGGAATTGACGCTCATCATGGATGCCTGGGACAGGCCAAAAATGAACGGGGACGAGCCGAAAAATTATCGTTAACGGAACAAAACCGATTCTGCGGTCGTACGGCCAATTGGGGAGGGCCAGGGTTGGCGAAAGTAATTGTGGTCACGTCGGGTAAAGGCGGCGTCGGCAAGACGACGACCTCGGCGGCGTTTGCCGCGGGCTTGGCGCTGCGCGGCCACAAAACGGTTGTCATTGATTTCGACGTCGGCCTGAGGAACCTCGATCTGGTGATGGGCTGCGAGCGCCGCGTCGTGTTCGATTTCATCAACGTCATCAACGGAGACGCCAACCTCAACCAGGCGTTGATCAAGGATAAGCGGCACGACAACCTGTTCATTTTCCCGACCTCGCAGACGCGCGACAAGAACGCCTTGAAGCGCGAGGGTGTCGAGCGGGTCATGGAAGAGCTGAAGCAACAATTCGAGTACATCATCTGCGACAGCCCGGCCGGGATCGAACACGGCGCGATCACCGCGCTTTATTTCGCCGACAGCGCGATCATCGTGACCAATCCGGAAGTCTCCTCGGTGCGCGACAGCGACCGGATCATCGGCATCCTCGCGTCGAAGTCGCGCCGCGCCGAGCGCAACGAGCCGCCGGTCGACGTTCACCTGTTGCTGACACGATACGATCCGGCGCGCGTTGCCCGCGGAGAGATGCTGGCGGTCGATGACGTAAAGGAGATTTTGTCGATCCCGCTTCTGGGGGTAATCCCCGAATCGGAATCGGTGCTGCGGGCGTCAAATACCGGAACCCCCGTGGTTTTTGACGAAGACAGCCCGGCGGGGCGGGCTTATATCGACGCGGTCGCCCGGTATCTTGGCGAACAGCGCGAGATGCGCTTCGTCACGGCCGAGCGGCGCAGTTTCTTCCGCGCTTTGTTTGGTAGGGCGTAATGGCGTTCTTCCGCTCCCTGTTTCAGCCCAAGCGCAACAGCGCCTCGATCGCCAAGGAACGCCTCAAGATCGTTCTGGCGCATGAGCGGGCCGGCAGCCGCGCACCCGATTTCCTGCCGATCCTGCAAAAGGAATTGCTCGCGGTCGTCGCCCGCTATGTCGAGATCAGCGAGGAAATGATCCGCGTGACCCTCGGCGGATCCGGGGATACATCGCTGCTCGAAATCAACATCGAGATCGAAAGCGGCAAGCTCAAGAAAAGTGGCTCGGGCTCGGCGCTCGGCGCGGCGGTTTGACTGAGGCGCCATCCCGGCGAAGGCCGGGACCCATAGCGCAGTCGCTCATGCCTCGGACCAATGGATACCAGCCTTCGCCGGTATGATGCCCTAAGGGACCCGCTGCCATTCCTCCCGGACGGCCGGGTCCGCTTCCCCACACAGTCGCGCTTGAGCCTCCGTCGACACCACGTTCGGGTTGGCGAGCCGTGAAAACGCCCATACCGCGCTCGCCCTGACCAGCGGCGATGCGTCGTCGAGGCGAGCCTTCGCCGTGCCGGTCAATCCCGGATCGCCGCTATTGCCGATCGCGATCAGCACGTTGCGCAAAAAGCGGTTGCGGCCGATGCGCTTGACTGCGGTACCGGCGAACGTCTGGCGGAACGCGGCGTCGTCGAGGCGGGACAGCGCGGCGAGCCGCGGGGCGGTCAACTCCGGCCGCGGCAGGAAATCCGGCTCCGCGGTGGCATGGGCGTATTTGTTCCACGGGCAGGCGGCGAGGCAGTCGTCGCAGCCATAGATGCGGTTGCCGATTAGCGGCCGCAGCGCCGGATCGATCATGCCCTTGTGCTCGATCGTCAGGTACGAGATGCAGCGCCGCGCATCGAGCTTGTAAGGCGCCGGAAACGCCTTTGTCGGGCAGGCATCGAGACAATTGCGGCAGGTGCCGCAATGATCGTTCTCGGCGGCATCGGGTTCGAGCGCGAGGCTGAGATAGATCTCGCCGAGAAACAGCCAGGAGCCGCAGTCGCGCGACACGAGGTTGGTGTGCTTGCCCTGCCAACCGATCCCCGCCTGCTGCGCCAGCGGCTTTTCCATGACCGGCGCGGTATCGACAAATACTTTCAACTCGCCCGGCCAGCGCTCGGCGATCCAGCGCGCCAGCGCCTTCAGGCGCTTCTTGATCGTGTCGTGATAATCGCGGCCGCGCGCATAGATCGAGACGATGCCGCTATCGGCGTCCGCGCCGGGTTCGTCCTCGGCGCCGTAATTGAGGCCGAGCACGACAACCGTTCGCGCGTCTTGCCACAGTGTCTGCGGGTCGCCGCGGCGCTCGGCATGCGCTGCCATCCAGTCCATCTCGCCGTGATAGCCGCGCGCCAGAAACTCGGCGAGACCGGTGCGGGCGCTTTCAGCCAGCGACGCCTCGGCGAAACCGACCGCGTCGAAGCCGCACGCCAGCGCTTGCGCGCGGATCGCCTCGCGGATCGCGACGCTCATGCGTCAGCCGCGCCCGCGATAGGGCGCCACGCTCTGGTCGGGCAAATAGAGCCCATCGGGCGGATCGCCGGTCTGGTAGAACACGTCGATCGGCATTCCGCCGCGCGGGAACCAATAGCCGCCGATGCGCAGCCATTTGGGCGCCATCGCTGCGATCAGCCGGCTGGCGATCGTCAGCGTGCAGTCTTCGTGAAACGAGCCGTGATTGCGAAATGAACCGAGAAACAACTTCAATGACTTGCTCTCGACGAGCGTGTCCTGCGGCACGTAATCGATCACCAGATGGGCGAAATCCGGCTGGCCGGTCAGCGGGCATAGGCTGGTGAATTCGGGGCAAGTGAAGCGTACCGCGTAAAGCACGCCGGGATGCGGGTTGGCCACGCATTCGAGCGCGGCCTTGTCGGGCGATTCAGGCAACCGCGTGGGCTGCCCGAGCTGCGTCAGGCCCTCCGGCCGCACCGCCCGGCTCATGGCGCCTCGAACTCCGCTAGCCGGCCCGCCATGATCGCCTCCCGCATCGCCGCCATAAGATCGGCGTAATAGGTCAAATTGTGGGCGGTCAACAGCATCGCCGCAAGGATTTCACCCGCTTTGACAAGGTGATGCAGATAGGCCCGGCTGAACCCGGTGCAGGCCGGGCAGCGGCATTCCGGGTCGAGCGGCGCCAGGTCGTCGGCATGGCGTGCGTTGCGCATGTTGAGCGTGCCGCCGCGAGTAAAGGCCTGTGCGGTGCGTCCGGATCGCGTCGGCAGCACGCAATCAAACATATCGACGCCGCGCTTGACCGCGCCGATAAGATCGGCCGGCTTGCCGACCCCCATCAGATAACGCGGCCGGTCCTCCGGCAAAAAAGGGACGGTCGCTTCGGTCATCGCGAAAGTGGTCGCCTGACCTTCGCCGATCGCCAGCCCGCCAATCGCGTAGCCGTCAAAACCGATCGTGGTCAGCCGCTTTGCCGAGCGCTCGCGCAAATCCTCGTGCACGCCGCCCTGGACGATGCCGAAAATCCGGTGCCCCGGCCGCTCGATAAACGCACGCCGCGACCGCTCGGCCCAGCGCATCGACAATTCCATCGACACTTCGACCGCCTCGCGCCCGGCCGGAAACGGGGTGCATTCGTCAAACGCCATCGTGATGTCGGCGCCGAGCAGGCGCTGCACGTCGATCGAGCGTTCCGGCGTCAGCAGATGCTTGCTGCCGTCAATATGCGAGCGAAACGCGACGCCGTCCTCGCTGATCGTGCGCAGTTTGGCCAATGACATGACCTGAAACCCGCCGGAATCGGTCAGGATCGCGTGCGGCCAGTTCATAAAGCGATGAAGGCCGCCAAGCGCCGCAACCCGCTCCGCACCCGGCCGCAGCATCAGATGGTAGGTGTTGCCAAGCAGGATGCGCGCGCCGGTCGCCGCGACCCCCTCCGGCGTCATCGCCTTGACCGTCGCCGCGGTCCCGACCGGCATAAAGACCGGTGTCTCGATCATGCCGTGCGCGGTCGTCAACCGCCCCGCGCGCGCGGCGCCATCACGGGCGAGAACCTCGAAACCGAGCATTAATTCCCTCTCCGCCCATTGGCAGGAGAGGGAGGGGTCCGTCGCAATAGCGACGGGAGGGTGAGGTGGGCTGGCGCCGGCGATTCCCCCACCTCATCCCGGCCTTCTCCACCCTCGGGAGCGGAGAAGGCGAAGGACGACCTTGGCTCGATCAGGCAGGCATCGCCATAGGAAAAAAACCGGTATCCGGCGTCGATCGCATGGGCGTACGCCGCTTTCATCCGGTCGAGACCGGCAAGCGCGCTGACCAGCATGAACAAGGTCGAACGCGGCAGATGAAAATTGGTCAGCAACAGATCGATCGCCTTGAAGCGATAGCCCGGCAAAATGAACAGCCGCGTCTCGCCGGCGAAGGGCCGCACCTCACCGGTCTCCGCCGCGGCGCTTTCCAGCAAGCGGAGGCTGGTCGTGCCGATCGCGACGACGCGCCCGCCGCGTGCCTTCGCGGCGCGGATGCGCGCGGCGGTCTCGGCTGACACGATGCCCCATTCGCCGTGCATCCGGTGCTCGCGCGGGTCGTCGGTTTTGACCGGCAAGAACGTTCCCGGCCCGACATGCAGTGTCAGCGTCGCCCATTCGACGCCGCGTGACGTGATGCGGTCGACGAGGGCAGGGGTGAAATGCAGCCCGGCCGTCGGCGCCGCGACCGCGCCAGGCGAGCGGGCGAACATCGTTTGATAACTTTCGTGGTCCGCCGCATCGCCGCCGCGTGGTCGCTTGATGTAGGGCGGCAGCGGCATCGCTCCATGGCGGGCGAGGGCGGCGGCGAACGCCTCGCCTTCGAGCGCGAAGCGCAGCGCGATCGAACCATCCGGCTCCTTGGCCACGGTTTCCGCCGCGAAATCCGCGGCAAACGCGATGCGGTCACCGATATGCAATCGGCGGGCGCCCTTGGCATAAGCCTGCCAGTTCCCGCCGCCGAGATCGTGCGCCAGCGTGACCTCGACGATTGCCGCGCCCCGCGTGCCGACGAGCCGTGCCGGGATCACCTTGGTGTCGTTGCAGACCAGGAGATCGCCGGGCCGCAGCAACTCGGGCAAGTCGCCGACCCGGCGGTCGGCAAACGCGCCGGAAGCTGGGATCACCAGCAGGCGCGCGGCGTCGCGCGGCTCGGCCGGGCGGTCGGCGATCAGCTCGCGCGGCAGGTCGAAGTCGAAATCGGCAAGGCGCATGATCCGCAACTTAACACAGCATAGTTGCGCGCAGCGTCGCGCCGATTGCCGCTGATTTCGGCAATCGAGGCCGGAAAACGCCGCAAAAAGCCTGCGAAATTTGGCATGCGGCTTGCCCCTGCGGACTGCCCCCCAAGACAGGAGGCCCGGGCTATGAACCAAGGGCTCACGCGTCGGCGTTTCGCACAAGCGGCAGCGGCATTCGGCACCCTCGCATACGGGTTGCCGGCGCTCGCCCAATCGAGCGATGCAAAAATTCTCAAGATGATTCCGCAGAACGATCTGCGCGTGCTCGACCCGATCTGGACGACCTCCTACGCCACGCGCAATCACGGCTACATGGTGTTCGACACGCTGTTCGCGCTCGACGCCGAGATGAAGGTCCAGCCCCAGATGGTCGGGGCCTACGACGTCTCGCCGGACGGTTTGCGCTACAATTTCACGCTGCGCGACGGGCTCAAATTTCATGACGGTGAACCGGTGCGCGCCGCTGATTGCATCGCTTCAGTCAAGCGCTGGGCGGTGCGCGATGTGCTCGGCCAGGCGATGGCGGCCGCGGTTGACGAGATGGTGCCGCAAGGCGATAAGAGCTTTGCCTTTCATCTCAAATCGCCGTTTCCGCTGCTGCTCGACGGGCTCGCCAAGGTCTCGACCGTCCTTCCGGTGATGATGCCCGAGCGACTGGCGAAGACCGACCCGTACCAGCAGGTGACGGAGATGATCGGCTCGGGGCCGTTCAAATTCGTCAAGGACGAGTTCCAGCCGGGGCATAAAGTCGTCTACCTCAAGAATACCGATTACGTGCCGCGCAGCGAGCCGCCGAGCTGGGCCTCGGGTGGCAAGGTGGTCAAGGTCGACCGGGTCGAGTGGATTTCAGTGCCGGATGCCGCGACCGCGGCGGCGGCGCTGATGAATGGCGAGGTCGATTGGTGGGAACAGCCGCCCTCGGAATATTTCCAGATGCTGAGCGCCAACCCGGCCGTCGTGCTGGCCAATACCAATGTGCTCGGCCAGATGACGATGCTGCGTTTCAACCAGCTCCACCCGCCGTTTGACAATGTGAAGATGCGCCAAGCCATCCTCGCGGTGACGGACCAGAAGGAATACATGTCGGCGATCGTCGGCGACCCGGAGAACTGGTCGGCTTGTCCGTCATTTTTCACCTGCGGCGGTCCGATGGCGAATGACGCAGGATCGGAGGCGTTGACCAGCCCGCGTGATTTCGACAAGGCCAAGAAGCTGATTGCCGAGGCCGGGTACAAAGGCGAAAGGATCGTCCTGTTGCAGGCGACCGACACGCTGAGCTCGAACGCCCCGGGGCTGGTGACCGCGGATTTGTTTCGCAAGCTCGGCCTCAATGTCGATGTGCAGGTCATGGATTTTGGGACGCTCGTCACGCGGCGCGCCTCGAAAGAGCCGCCCGACAAAGGCGGCTGGAGTGTTTTTGCGACCGGCTGGGTCGGGGTCGACCAGATCGATCCGGCCGCCAATCAGGGCCTGCGCGCGAATGGCGGCGAGGCCTGGTTCGGTTGGCCGACCGATCCCAAGCTCGAGGAATTGCGGGCGCAGTGGCTGGCGGCCCCGACACTCGACGCGCGGCAGAAGATCGCCGCTGATATCCAGCGCCGGGCCTTCGAGGTCGTGCCCTATGTGCCGCTCGGCAAATACGTCACCAACACCGCGCTGCGCAAAAACCTGACCGGGCTGATCAAGGCGCCGCCGATCCTGATGTGGAACATCGAAAAGACCTGATCGGAGCACCGCCGCGTCCTACCTCGGCGCTTCGCGAATTGCCAAGAACCCCCGAACCGGCGAAAACTCGGGTCATCGATTGTGAGGAGGAAATACCGATGGCAGCACAAGCTGCACGGATGACCGAGCGCGAGCCCGCAACCAAGGGGCCGATGACTGGCGAGCGCTACATCGCCAGTCTCAAGGATGGGCGCGAGGTGTGGATCGACGGTCAGCGCGCCGCTGACGTCACGACCCATCCCGCCTTCAAGGACATGGTCGGCGAGCTGGCGCGCCTCTACGATCTGCAGAACAGCCCGCAATACCGCGATGAGATGACCTGCATCGACCCTGATAGCGGCAATCGCATTTCAGTCAGCTGGCTGTTCCCGCGCTCGGCCGAGGACCTCACGAAAAAGCGGCGCAACAGCGAGTTGTGGAACGAGTTGTCCTGGGGTCAGCTCGGCCGCAGCCCGGATATCCTTGCGCCCTATATCCTGTCGGCGCTGCACCTGAAGGACGATTTCAGCGCGGTCAAACACCCGAAATGCGATTTCGGCGAGAACCTGCAGAAATATTACGAATATTGCCGCGACAACGATCTGTTCCTGACGCATGCGCTGGTCGATCCGCAGGTCGATCGTAGCCAGCAGACCCAGAACGAACGCCGCGCCGTCGCCGAGGACGAGGTGGCGCTGCACGTCGTCGAGGAGACCAGCGAGGGCGTCATCGTCACCGGCGGCAAGCAATTGGCGAGCGCGGCGCCGCATACCCACGAGACCTATGTCTCGCTGTCGGCGACCTTCGTGCACCGCAACGACCCGAAATGCGTCGTCGCCTTTGCCGTCCCCAACGACACGCCGGGCCTCAAGATCCTCGCGCGCGAGCCGGTGTCGCGCTGGTTCGGCTCGTGGGGCCATCCGCTGGCGCGGCTCGACGAGCAGGATTGCATGCTGTTCTTCGACAATGTGCTGGTGCCGTGGGACCGGCTGTTCATGCTCTACGACCCGACGCCGATGATGAAGATGCTTGGCGCCGGCGGGCACAGCGTGCCGTTCAATTTCCTCGGCTGGTCCAACCTCTGCCGGGTCGAAGTGCGGATGAAGCTGATGACCGCGGTGGCGACGATGGTTGCCGAGGCGATCGGCGTCATCGATTTCCGCGAAGTCGCGTCCAAGCTTGGCGAAATGGTGACCTATTGCGAGATGTGGCGTCACGCGATGGAGGGCATCGAGCATAAGGCCGGCCCCACGCCGTCGGGACAATGGACCCTCGGCCCGGGCCGGGTGATGCACATCTGGTTTGCCCAGACAACGACGCGCATGACCGAGCTTTTGCGCGAAATTTGCGCCTCGGGGATCATCATGCAGCCGAGCGAGAACGACCTCGCCAGCCCCGAATTGCGGCCCTATCTCGACAAATACATGCGCGGCAAGGGCGTCGACGTCGAATACAAATCGCGGCTGTTCCGCCTCGCGCACGACCTCGCCGCATCGTCTTTTGGGTTGCGCCAGGACATTTACGAGTACTGGCATGGCGGCGACCCCAACCGCAACCGCATCAACCTGCTGCGAACCTTTGACCAGAGCGCGATGAAGGGTCGCATCAAGGAAATGCTGTCGCAGCCGCTACCGCACGGCGAGGTGCCGTAATCTCATAGCGCAAAGCGCGCGGCGCGCTTCTTGCTATCCTCCCGGCGGCTGTACGGCATAGGGAGCGTTGCATGGTTCATCGTCTGACTCGCCGCGATTTCGGCATGACCGCCGCGGCTGCGGCTGTGGCGACCGCGGTTCCGCGCTTGCCCGCGCGCGCGGCAGGGGACACCAAGACCTTGCGCCTGATCGCGCAATCCGATCTGCGCGTGCTCGATCCGATTTGGACGACGGCCTACATTTCGCGCAATCACGGCTACATGATCTACGACACACTCTTCGCGATCGACGAAGAGTTCGCGCCGCACCCGCAGATGGTCAGCGACTTCACCGTTTCCGGCGACAAGCTCTCCTATCATTTCACGCTGCGCGACGGCCTCGGCTTTCACGATGGCAGCCCGGTGAAGGGCGCCGATTGCGTGGCCTCGGTAAAGCGCTGGATGGCGCGCGACAGCCACGGGCAGACGCTCGCTCTGGTGCTCGACGAGATGAAGCCCGATGGCGACAAAAGCTTCTCGATCAAGCTGAAAGAGCCGTTCTCGCTGCTGATCGACGCCTTCGCCAAGGTGTCGAGCACGCCGACCTTTATCATGCCGGAGCGGATCGCCAACACCGACCCGTTCACGCAGACGACCGAGACAATCGGCTCGGGCCCGTTCAAGTTCGTCAAGGACGAGTTCCAGCCCGGACACATGGTCGTTTACGTCAAGAACACCGATTATGTGCCGCGCAAGGAGACGCCGAGCTGGGCGTCGGGCGCCAAGACGGTCAAGGTCGACCGTGTCGAGTGGCTTTACATCCCCGACGCGGCGACAAAGGCTGCTGCGCTCAATGCCGGCGAAGCCGACTGGTGGGAAAATCCGCCGCTCGATCTGATCCCGGTGCTCGCGGCGAACCCAGACATGGTGATTGCGAAGGCTGACCCGCTGCCCGATCCCCTGACGGTCAAGGTCAACCACCTGCAGCCGCCGTTCAACAACGTCAAGATGCGGCAGGCCCTGATGGAGGTCGTCAGCCAGACCGATATTCTGACCACGCTGGCCGGCGACAAGAGCAATTGGGAAGTGTGCCCGTCGTTCTATACGTGCGGGACGCCGATGGCGAGCGACGCCGGCTCGACCGCGCTGACCAGCCCGCGCGATTACGAAAAGGCCAAAAAGCTCGTCGCGGAGTCCGGTTACAAAGGCGAAAAGATCGTCATCCTCGATGCGGTGGATCAGCCGGTGTCGCACACCCAGGCGCTCGTGGTCGCCGACGAGCTCAAGAAACTCAACCTCAATGTCGAGGTTCAGTCGATGGATTGGGGCACGCTGGTCAACCGCCGCGCCTCGAAGGATCCGGTCGACAAGGGTGGCTGGAGCATCTTCGGAACCGGCTGGGTCGGCGCCGATTTTCTCGATCCGGGCGAAAACCCGGCATTGCGGACCAATGGCGACAAGGGTCATTTCGGCTGGCCGACCGACGACAAGATCGAAGAGCTGCGCGCCCAATGGCTGAAGGCCGCGACGCTCGACGAGCGCAAGAAGCTGGCCGCGGCGATCCAACAGCGCGCGTTCGAGATCGTGCCCTATATTCCGACCGGCCAATGGACACCGAAAACCGCCTACAACAAGAACCTGAAGGGCGTGATCATCAGCCCCGCGCTGCTCATGTGGAACATCGAGAAGACGGCGTAGCCGGCACTCTGCCTGTTGTCATTGCGAGCCGCCGGTAGGCGGCGTGGCAGTCTCGTGGCAACTGCGCACCCCTACCGGGATTGCTTCGGCGCCTGTCTGCTCCTCGCAGTGACGAGGGGAAGTCATTTCTCCAACAGCTTCGCGCCGGGCGGAACCGGTACGTCGAAGACGTTGAGCGTCACCGAGACAAACGAGTAGTAGCCGATCAGCCCGGCGAGATCGACGACGCCCTTGTCGCCCCAGCGCTTGGCGACCCGCTCATAGGTCGTGTCGTCGACCCGGTGGTTCTGATAATAGCCATGAGCGAATTCGTAGACGAGCCGGTCGTCCGCATCGTCAAAGGCCGGCGTGCGCCGCTCGGCGATCGCGTCGATTTGCTCCTGCGTCAGGCCGGCCTGCAGCCCGAGCCGCACATGCGCCGCCCATTCGAACTGCGCGGTCCAATAGCGCGCGGTGACCAAAATCGCGATCTCGGTCTGTTTTGGCGTGAAGGGCGTGCCAAAGCGGACATGCGCGCCGAGCCTGTGCGCGTGATCGGCAAGGCCGGGGCTGGTCAGCCAGACATGCACTGGCGGCGGCACCGCACCGCGCGGCCCGGCCTTGCAATCGTCCCAGATCCGGCGCTGCTCGGGGTTGAGCGCCTCTTCCTGTTTCTGCTGATAGCGCGGCATCGAACCTCTCCCTGGTTGGCGGTCATTGCGTCGATCATACTGTGCGGCGGGATCATCGAAAGGGGTTGGCATGCAGCGCCGCAAGCTGGGCAGCCTTGAGGTTTCCGCGCTCGGTCTCGGTTGCGCGACGATGACGCCGTTTTACGGCGAGCCGGATCGCGATGGCGCGATCGCAACGATCCGCCGGGCGCGCGAACTCGGCATCGATTTTCTCGATAGCTCCGACGCCTATGGCAACGGCCGTAATGAAGAGCTGATCGCCGAGGCGGTCGCCGGCCATCGCGATGACTACGTGATCGCCAGCAAGTTCGGCAACGTGCAGCTGCAAGGCGGTCCGCGCTTTGCCGACGGCCGCCCGGAATACCTTAAGGAATGCTGCGACAAGAGCCTCGCACGGCTCAAGGCCGAAATGATCGATCTCTATTACATCCATCGTGTCGACGCGGATGTGCCGATCGAGGACACGATCGGCGCGATGGCCGAACTGGTCGCTTCCGGCAAGGTGCGCCATCTCGGCATCTGCGAGGCGGGTTCGGAAACCATCCGCCGCGCTCACGCGGTGCATCCGATCGCCGCGGTCCAGATCGAGTATTCGCTGTGGTCGCGCGATGTCGAGGCCGAAATTCTGCCGTTGTGCCGCGATCTCGGTATCGGGTTTGTCGCCTATAGCCCGCTCGGCCGCGGCTTCCTGACCGGTACGGTGACGACGCTCGCCACGCTGCGCGACGGCGACGCGCGCCGCCGCATGCCGCGCTTTCAGGGTGACAATCTTGCGCGTAACTTGACTCTGGTCGAGGAATTGAAAGCGCATGCCGCGGCGGAGAACTGCACGCCGGCACAGCTTTGCCTGGGCTGGCTGCTGTCGCGGGGCGAGTTCATCGTGCCGATCGCCGGCACCAGCCACACAAACTACCTCGAGCAGAACGCCGCGGCGGCTGGCATCAAGCTCAACCCCGACACCGAGGACGCGCTCGACCATGTCTTCGCCCCCGGCGCCGCCGAGGGGCTGCGCTACCCCGAAGCCCATCTGAGCCGGTTGGGTATCTAGACAACGGCGTCATTGCGAGGAGCGCGGCGGTTCCCGGAGACTGATAGAGATAGGAGAGTTCAAGGCAGCCTCCGGGCGGTGGTTTCCATCGTCCTACCAGTCCGTCCAGAGACGCTGGCTTTCCCCGCGCTATTCGCGATCACCTGCGCGGTGTTTCCCGCAGGCTTGTTGTTCTGGGTTTCGCACCGTAGTTGTGGGACAGCACCGCGAACGCGCCTCAACGTAAAAGCAAATCGAATACATAGTTAATGCGACTTGCAGGAGTGTTTCTTTTTGAGTTCGGCCGCGCGCGCTAGTCCCAATGAAGTTTTTTGTCATCGCGCGCCCAGTCGGGCAAAGGCGCGGGGTCGAAAATCTTTCTATAAATCATCAGCATATCGATGATCTCGCCATCAGATGATAATGGCAAAACTAAAGCTTCGTGATGCCACAGCTGATAATTAAATATGCGGGTACTTTTCTCGAAAAGTGGCGCACGGGCCGTAATGGCTCGGGTGTAGAAACTATCGACATACCTCCGGGTAGCTTCATCGGGTATGTCTTCAACAGTCCGGCCCGTCATTTCATAGCCAAGCCGATCGGTAAGATTTGTCGAAACCAATCGATAATGAAAACGTCGTGGATTTCCTACGATCTCGACTAACGATATGTCGCCCAGTGCATAGGTAAACTCAAGAAAATCTATGTCGCTGCGTGCAGGAAATTGGCGCAACGCTCGCTTGTCGTTCCAATAACGAAAAAGACGAAGCAAAATTTCGTTAGTCGCAGCATGCTCTATATTTGAAACATCGGATACAGTGATTTCCGTAGGAGGTTCAGTATTTTGCGACATCGTGGCTTTCGTCCCCATTCGGCAAGCAATAAACGGTCGTCATCCATTCGGCCCCCTCATTATTCGGGCGGCTTTGATATAGATCAAATGGCCTATGGGCGCGCATGGCGAGTAACAGTCAGGGTCGAATTTGTCGATCAGTCGCGGGCCGTCCGGGAACAGAGCAGCAATGCGCAGCCGACGGCATAGCCAGCTCGGAGCGTGCCAACTTATGCTAAATTCCCCTTTAAGCATCAATTGTCTCCATCAGATACTCTAATCCGGATGGTGGAATTTAGGATGGAAAGCTGCAAAGCTGGAGAGGTAAATAATTGAAAATGCTGTATATCCTAGCGAGATTGCTTCGCTTCGCTCGCTAGGGCAACCAGGGGAATCGCACATGGAATTCGGCATGTTCCACGAGTTTCCGTCGATGCCGGGGCGCGGTGAGACGGAGATGTTCGACGAAGCGATGGAACAGGTCGACGCGGCTGAGCATTGGGGGCTCGACGTGATGTGGCTCGCCGAAATCCATTTCGCCCCGGAACGCACCTATCTGTCGTCGCCGCTCGCCATCGCCAGCGCGATCGCCGGGCGCACCAGCCGCATGAAGATCGGCATCGCCGTGCAGGTCTTGCCGCTATGCCATCCGCTACGCCTCGCCGAGGAGGCGGCGACGGTCGATCAGGTGAGCCGCGGCCGGCTGATCTTTGGCGTCGGCCGCAGCGGCGTCGTCAGCACCTACGATGCCTATCAGGTGCCGTATGACGAGAGCCGCGACCGGTTCGCCGAAACCCTCGACATCGTCAAGAAAGCCTGGACCGAACCTAAATTCTCCTATGAGGGCAGGTATCACAGCTTTGCCGATGTCGCCTGCTCGCCGCGCCCGTACCAGGGCAAGCTGCCGCCGATCCGCGTCGCCGCCAGCACGCCCGACACGTTTCCGGCGATCGGCGGGCTCGGCTACCCGGTTTTCGCCAGCACGCGTCACGCGACGTGGACCGATGTCGGCCCGCAAGTCGCGAGCTATCAGGACGGCTGGAAAGCCGCCGGGCGCCAGGGTAGGGGACAGGCTTATGTCGGCAGCCCGATTTATGTGGCCGAAACCGACGAGCGGGCCCGCGAGGAAGCGCGGGAAAGCGTCGAATATTTCTACAAGCTGCAATACGAGCTGATTGCCGAGTCGGCGCGCCGCTCGGGCCGGCAGAACTTTATCGACCGCGCCGAACATTTGCGCACGCTGACCTATGACGACGTGCTGCGCGACAACGTCATCGTCGGCTCGCCCGAGACGGTCGCCGCCCGGCTTAGGGACTTGCGCGAACGTATCGGCTTTGACGGCATCCTCGCCGAGCTGAATTGCGGCGGCCTGATCCCGCACGACCGGGTCATGAACGCACTACGGCTCTTATGCCAAGAGGTCAAGCCACGCTTTCAGTAGAGGCCGCGCTTTCAGTAAAGAACTGCAAGCGTCGCGAACATCCAGGCCGCTTCCCGGCAAAAGCCGGGACCCATTTCTCCGCTTCTCGAACCGCTGATCCGTGGGCCCCGGCTTTCGCCGGGGAGCATCAATAACCTGATCGACGACCCCACCGAGCGGTCTTGCGATCCGCCGTGCCGCTTGTCATGATCCCGGCAGCAAATTTGCGTGGAGCGACATCAACCGCTCGACAACTAAACATTGAACAGGAGGCTCGCGATGGCGACGAGGGCACCGTATTTAAAGACGCGTTTCAGCGGTTACCATCACCGGCAAGTCCCGTCGGAAAACGCCGAGCTGACGCATGTCGGTCCAGACACGCCATGCGGCGAGTATATGCGCCGGTTCTGGCAGCCGGTCTGTTATTCGGACGATTTGAAAGACCTGCCGCTCCGGCTCCGAATCCTCGGCGAGGACCTTGTCGCGTTCCGCGACGGCGGCGGCGAAATCGGCCTCCTCGAATTGCATTGCCCGCATCGCGGCACCTCGCTCGAATTCGGCCTGATCGGCGAAAAGGGCATTCGCTGCTGCTATCACGGCTGGCTGTTCGGCTGCGACGGCACGATCCTCGAAACCCCCGGTGAGCCGGCGACCAGCACGTTAAAGGACCGGCTGTTCCACGGTGCCTACCCGGTGCGCGAGGCGCACGGCCTCGTCTTCGCCTATATGGGCCCGCCCGAGGAAATGCCGGCATTTCCGACCTATGACAGTCTCGTGCGGCCCGGCTACCGCATCATCCCCGGCCAGAAATACATCTACCCCTGCAATTATCTGCAAATCCTCGAAAACACGATGGACGCGATCCACACGTCCTTCCTGCACACGATCGTCAGCGGCGCGGTGTTCACCGACGAGTTCGGCGTCCTGCCGGAATTGGAATTCACCGAGACTCCGGTCGGCATGATCTACATCGCCACCCGCCGGATCGGCGACAACATCTGGTCGCGCTCGGTCGAGAACGTGTTGCCGAACCTCCAGCAGGTCGCGCCGATCTGGGAAACCGGCCAGCAGGAGGTTTCGTTCAGCGGCCCGATGATGAGCCGCTGGGTCGTACCGATCGACGATACCAACTCGATGTACATCGAGTTGCGCCATGTCAGCGAAACCGAAGGCGTGGACACACCCGATTGGTGGGCCGATCGCGCGATCATGTTGCCCGGTCAGATGCCCCCCGACACCTATGAAGAAGCGCAGCGCCGTCCGCAGGATTTCGAGGCGCAGGTGTCGCAACGGCCGATCGCGGTTCACGGCATGGAGCATCTCGGCTCAACCGACCGCGGCATCACGATGCTGCGCAACCAGATCCGCCAGGGTATCAAGGCGGTGAAATCGGGCACGGACCCGGTCGGTCTGTTCCGCGACGACAGTGTGGTGGTCCCGACCTATTGCAACAACACCGTCATCCGCGTGCCGCCGGCAAAGACGCCGGAGCTCGACAAAAAGCTGCTCCGCGAGACCGGAAGACGGCTGGCCGAGAACTATATCAATGCGCCGCCGTTGCTAGCCGCCGCGGAGTAACCATTGGTCATGCCGGGACGCCGCGCGACGGCGAACCCGGGACGTCAGCAAAAGGACACGGCCTTGCGGTCGGCGGGCGCGGCGGGTCATCATCGCGCCCAACGACCGGAGGGCGAGGATGAAGTTTGGATTGTTTGGCGGCGCGCGCACCGACCCCGGTGAGCAGGCCAGCGACAGCCGCATCTACACCGATTACATCGATTATATCTGCGAGGCCGAGGCACTCGGCTTCCACAGCGTCTTTCTCGTCGAGCATCATTTCACCGGCTTTGGCCAGGTGTCGGCGACGATCAATTTCCTGACCTACCTCGCCGCGAAAACCTCGACCTTGCGCCTCGGCACCGCGGTCCTGGTATTGCCCTGGCACAACCCGGCGCTGCTGGCCGAACAGGCGGCGACGCTCGACCTCTTGTCAAACGGCCGCTTCGATTTCGGCATCGGCAAGGGTTATCGCTGGGGCGAGTTCCACGGCTTCTGCATCCCGATGGCGGAGGCCGAGGAGCGCTACCAGGAAACCATCGCCTTTTTGCGCAAGGCCTGGACCAGCGAGGGCCGTTTCTCGCACCACGGCAAATATTGGCATTACGAGGATGTCGTTATCGAACCGGCGCCGGTGCAAAAGCCGCATCCGCCGTTCTGGATCGGCGCCGCGAGCCCCAACTCGATCCGCTATGCCGCCGAGCAGGGTTACAATCTGCTACTCGGCCAGGGCGGCGGCCCGGAGACGGTCGCGGAAGGCGTCTCAATCTATCGCCGCGCGATCGAGGAGCAAGGCCGGGTCTACGACCCGTCGAGGGTCGGGCTCACCCGCGCGTTGCACATCGCGATGAATGACAGCGAGCGCGAGGCGGCGCGCGAGCTGCGCGCGAAGTTCCTCGCGCAGGTCGAGGATTTGTCGCTGTCGCCGACCGGCGAGTCGCCAACCCTCGGCCGGGCGCGCAAGCGCCTGACCCGCGCCGAGCGCGACGAACTTACCGAGCGCGACGCGCTGATCGGCCGTCCGGACGAGATCATTCGCCGCATCAAGCGGCTGCAGGATGGCGGCGTCGAATACATCATGGTGATCGACTTTGCCGGCTCGCTCGACCATCTGCGCATTTTCGCCCGCGAGGTGATGCCGGCGTTCGCCTGAAGCCGGTAGCCCGCAAAGACGAAAACTGGTCCTGTCGCGCCGACGTCTTCGCCCCCAAGTCAATCGTCATCCGCAAGGAGGACGACATGCACGCCCATCGCCTGAACGCTTACGAATTTGCTCCCGCCGGGATGAAGACGCTGCAAGCGGTCGAGGCCTATCTGCACGACACGACGCTCGGCGCGCAATTGATCGAGCTCATCAAGATGCGCGCCTCGCAGATCAATGGCTGCGCCTATTGCCTTGATTCGCATAGCAAGATTTTGCGCAAAGGCGGCGAGACCGAGCAGCGCATCTATTTGCTTAACGCCTGGCGCGAGTCGCCGCTCTACAGCGAGCGCGAGCGGGCTGCCTTGGCGTGGACCGAAGCGCTGACCCTGATCTCGGAAACCCATGCGCCCGACGATGTTTACGACGAAGTATGCCGGCATTTTGACAAGAAAGAGGTGGTCGATTTGACCACGCTGATCGGCATGATCAATCTGTGGAACCGGCTGGCGATCAGCCTGCGTTACGAGCACCCGACCGACTGAATTCCTCTATTCCCTAACCGGGATCAGCGCTGTCGCCAGCAGATGGCCGGCCCATACGGCGATCAAGCACGCGACGACGGATAGCACGACATTGCCGCCGGCTTGCAGCCAGCGGCTCTCGCGCGCGAGGTCGAGCGTCTGCAGGCTGAACGCCGAGAAGGTCGTAAACCCGCCGCAAATCCCGACCATCACAAAGGCGCGAGCGTTAAACGAGGCGACAAACCGGCCGCCCGGCCCGGAAAACGTCGAAAAAAAGCCGATCACAAACGATCCGATGATATTAATCAGGATCGTCCCCCAAGGAAATTGGGGCCCGAGGAGTTCCGCCACGGCCGCCGCCAGCCAGAACCGCGCCATGCTGCCCAGCGCCCCGCCGAGCGCGATCCACAGATAGGTGGAGATCATGCGGTTTCGCCGGAATGAGAATTTAGCGTCCTTCGAGACGCCCGCTTTGCGGGCTCCCCGGGATGACGGAGGTCATGCGATGCCATCAAGAACACCCGTCATCCTGAGGAGCGCCCAAAGGGCGCGTCTCGAAGGACGCTAGACGCCGCTGCAAATCATCGATCTCAAATATCCGCATAGACATGCGTCTCGGCACGGGCGCCGGGGTGGGTGACCGCGCCCTTCTCGGCGTCGCCGACGGTCTGCGCGTATTTCCACAGCGTGCCCGACTGGTAATCGGTGCGGCGCGGGGTCCAGGCCGCCTTGCGCGCGGCGAGCTCAGCGTCGCTGAGCGCTACCGTGATGGTGCCGGCATCGGCGTCGATCGTGATCATGTCGCCATCCTTCAACAGACCAATCGGGCCGCCGACCGCCGCCTCCGGCCCGACATGGCCGATGCAGAAGCCGCGCGTCGCGCCGGAGAACCGGCCGTCGGTGATCAGCGCCACCTTGTCGCCGACCCCCTGGCCGTAAAGCGCGGCGGTCGTCGACAACATCTCGCGCATTCCCGGCCCGCCTTTTGGCCCCTCGTAGCGGATCACCAGAACGTCGCCTTCTTTGTACCGGCGCTTGTCGACCGCCTCGAACGCATCCTCCTCGCAATCGAAGCAGCGCGCTTGACCGGTGAACCGCAACTCTTTCATGCCGGCGACTTTCACGATCGCCCCTTGCGGCGCGAGATTGCCCTTCAATGTCACGACCCCGCCGGTCGGCGATAGCGGTCGCGACACCGGCATGATCACGTCCTGGTTCGTCGGGAACACGACTTTTGCCAGGTTCTCGGCGATCGTCTTGCCGGTGACGGTGATGCAGTCGCCATGTAGATAGCCGCCGTCGAGCAGTGTCTTCATCAGCACGGGAACGCCGCCGACATCGTGCATGTCCTTCGCGACATAGCGGCCGCCCGGCTTCAAATCGGCGATATAGGGCGTGCGCTTGAAGATCTCGCCGACATCGTGCAGGTCGAAATCGATCCCGCATTCATTGGCGATCGCTGGCAGATGCAGCCCGCCATTCGTCGAGCCTCCCGAGGCGGCGACGACGGTCGCGGCATTCTCCAGCGCCTTGCGGGTGACGATGTCGCGCGGACGCAAACGGAGCCGCAGCAATTCCATCACCGCGCGGCCCGACGCCTCGGCATAGGCATCGCGTGATTCGTAAGGCGCCGGCGTGCCGGCCGAGCCAGGCAGCGCGAGCCCGATCGCCTCGGAGACGCAGGCCATCGTGTTGGCGGTAAACTGGCCGCCGCACGACCCGGCTGACGGACAGGCGACGCATTCCAGTTCGTGCAGGTCCTCGTCGCTCATATTGCCGACGCTGTGCATGCCGACGGCCTCAAATACATCGACGACAGTGACATCCTTGCCGCGAAAGCGGCCGGGCAGGATCGACCCGCCATACATGAAAACTGACGGCACGTTGAGCCGTACCATCGCCATCATCAGCCCGGGCAGCGCCTTGTCGCAGCCGGCAAAGCCGACGAGCGCGTCATAGCAATGCCCGCGCATCGTCAATTCCACCGAGTCGGCGATGATCTCGCGGCTGATCAGCGATGATTTCATCCCGGCATGCCCCATCGCGATGCCGTCGGTCACGGTGATCGTGGTGAATTCGCGCGGCGTGCCGCCTGCCGCGGCGACGCCCTTTTTCGCCGCCTGCGCTTGCCGCGAGAGGGTGATGTTGCACGGCGCGGCTTCGTTCCACGTCGTCGCGACGCCGACCAGCGGCTGGGCGATCTGCTCGTCGGTCAGCCCCATCGAATAGAGATACGAGCGGTGCGGCGCCCGCTCCGGCCCGACCGTGACGTGCCGGCTCGGCAAATGCGACTTGTCGATCACGGGTCTACGAAAATCATCGGGCATGGCCGACCTCCTCCTGACGCGGCTTCTGATTAGATTTGCGGCAACCTAATGGTCGTTTCCCGCGCGATCAATGCCGCGTTGGGGAATAAGCGCCGGCCTTTTCGGATCGATACGCTATCGATGTGGAGGTGCCGGTGGATACGCGAACAGATTCACTGAACAGTTACGACGGGATGTTGCGCTCCATCCATTGGGCGACACTGGTGCTGGTCGCCGGCGCATTTACGGCTGTTTGGATCGCCGATCCGGCTCTGGTCGGGCCGTACACCCGACAGGTCGTGCAAGTTCATCGATCGCTCGGCCTGACCGTAGCGGCGCTGACCCTCTTTCGTCTCGTGTGGCGATGGCGAGCGCGCATTCCGCCCCTTCCAGGCGATCTGCCGATCATCCAAAAGCTCGCGGCGCGCGCGACCGAAGGTCTGATCTACGTGCTGCTGCTGGCCCAGCCTTTGGTGGGTTTGCTCTACACCAACGCCTATGGCGTGCGCGTCAACCTATTCCTCCTCGGCGAGCTTCCGGCAGCGATTGGCCGCGACCGCGCGCTCGCCGCGCAACTTGGCGAGGTCCATTTTCTTCTTGGCTATGCCCTGCTGGGTCTGATCGGACTGCACGCGGCGGCGGCGCTGTTCCATCATTTCATCCGTCGTGACGATGTCTTGAACGCGATGCTGCCGGCATATCTGCGCGGGTTCGGGCGCTCAGCGTTTGCGCTGATGCGGCCGAGACGGCAAACTTAGCGCCGCAACAAGCGGGAGGACGCGGCGATGGCGACAGTCTTGGCGGCGCAGGAGGTACGGGTGCGGCCGAGCGGCGCGGCGCTCGCCGCGGATATCGACGGCGTCGACCTCGCCGGCCCGCTTTCGCCCGAGACGATTGCGGCCATCAAGCAGGCTTGGGGCGACCACCTTGTGCTGCGGTTTCGCGGCCAGCGCCTGTCGGACGACGATTTGATGCGCTTCAGCCGGCAATTCGACGAGCTCGACTGGGCGCCGGTCGCCGCGACAAATGACGCACCCGAGGGCCGCGACTACGTCATGGTGGTCTCGAATGTCGTCGAGAACGGCCAGGCGATCGGCCAGCTCGGCGCCTATGAGGCGCTTTGGCACACCGATATGTCGTATATCGCCGAGCCGCCGATGGCCTCCGCGCTCTATTCGCTCGAAGCACCGCCATCGGGCGGCGATACCGGGTTCTGCAACATGTACCGCGCGCTCGACACCTTGCCGACGGAATTGCGGGGCGCGATCGAGGGCCGGTCGTGCATCCACGACGCCAGCCGCAACAGCGCCGGCGAATTGCGCCGCGGTTATGTCGATGCTCCCGACGCGAGCCAGACCGTCGGCGCCGAGCACCCGATCGTCCGCACGCATCCGATGACCGGCCGCAAAGCGCTGTTCCTCGGCCGGCGGCGCAACGCCTATATCACCGGATTGGCGCTCGCCGACAGCGAGGCGCTGCTCGACGCGCTGTGGGAGCACGCGACCCGGGATGAGTTGACCTGGTACCAGCAATGGCGGGCGGGTGACCTGATCCTGTGGGACAATCGCTGCGTGATGCACCGGCGGGATGCATTCGATCCCGCGACGCGGCGGGTCATGCACCGCACCCAGATCAAGGGCGACCGGCCGTACTGATAATCGCCGCCGCGGCGAAATGGCGGTGCCGTGGCAAGCCGGAATGCGATAGAAAGCGGCGCGATTTAGCGGCCGGGGAGGGATAAATGCGCCGCTCTGCGTGGCTTCCGTTATTGTTGGTTCTTGCCGCGTGCACGTCGGAGCCGACTGACACGTCGAAGCTGACCTTGCGCAACACGGTGTGGGAACACGTCAATGTGCAGGTCGTGATTTCGCGGAGTTCCGATTGCGACGGCCGCGGGCCCGACTACATCAGCTCGCAAAATTTCGTCCTGCACCGTGACCAGCTCAAGACGATCGTCGCGCCGAACGAAGCCAATGTCTGCTGGCGCCACGACCGCTACCCGAACAACCCGCATCCCGGCGAGTGGTCCGGCTGGAGCCGCGCCGTTCCGTTCCCGAACAGCGAGACGACGACCGACCTTTAACGTGCCGGCTTTGCCCGCGTCTTCGGAAGCGATTAAGCTGGCTCCCGAGGCGCTTGGATGAGACTGGCCATCCTGCTTCCTTGCTACCAGGAGGAAGCCACGATCGCGGAGACGGTTGCCGCCTTTGCCAAGGCACGTCCCGATGCCACGATCTATGTCTACGATAATAATTCGACCGATCGGACGGCGGAGCGCGCGGCGGCGGCAGGGGCGATCGTGCGGCATGAAACGCGGCAAGGCAAAGGCAATGTCGTCCGCCGCATGTTCGCCGATATCGAGGCCGATATTTACGTGTTGTCCGATGGCGATGCCACGTACGACGCGTCGCGGGTCGGCGACCTGATCAGTCTCGTCGTCGAGCAAAAATTCGACATGGTGGTCGGCGCCCGCGTGCCGCAAGACGCGTCGGCTCATCGAACCGGTCACGCCTTTGGCAATGCCCTGTTCAACCGGATCGCGGACTGGGTGTTTGGCAGCGAATTCAAGGATATTTTCTCCGGCTACCGGGCGTTTTCGCGGCGTTTTGTCAAATCCTTCCCGATCATCACCGACGGGTTCGAGATCGAGACCGAGCTGACGGTCCATGCGCTTGATCTGCGCGTGCCGGTCGCGGAGATTCCGATCCCGTTTGGCAAGCGCCCCGAAGGTTCGGCCAGCAAATTGCGCACGGTTCGCGACGGGTTGCGCATTCTGTGGGCCTTGCTGCTCCTGTCCAAGGAGGTACGCCCGTTCACGTTTTTTGCTTGCTGGGGCGGGTTGGGCGCCCTCGTGTCGATCGTCTTGGCCTATCCGCTGCTCGTCACCTATCTCGAAACGGGCCTGGTGCCGCGCCTGCCGACCGCGGTTCTCGCGACCGGTGTCGCGCTCCTGTCCTTCTTGAGCCTCGGCTGCGGGATTGTGCTCGATAGCGTGTCGCGCGGCCGGCATGAAATGAAGCGGCTGCGCTATCTCGAGATCCCGGCACCGGGCGCCGGATAAGCCCCATTCACGCTCTCCTCGTATACGCGGCTGTCGCCGTCGTTTTTTGCGCGATGACCGGGCTTGGCACCTTGCCGGCTCGCGTGCTGGAGCGCGCGTACGAGTCGTCGCGGCTGCTCCGCCTGCCGCTGCTGGCGATGTCGGGCTGGGGCCTCGTGGCGCTCCTTTCGGCGATCGGCGCTGTCATCGGTATCGATCAGAGCTGGCTCGCCCGAGCCCTGTTGATACTCGGCCTCCTGCTGCTCGTGCCGTGGGGCGGCGCCCGAACAGCTCAACGCCATCTGTTAGGCGACCTGATCGTCCTGTTGCTTCTTGTCGCGCCGATGGGGGTGTTGGTCGCCGGCACGCCGGCGGCCGCGTATGACGAATTCGCGCAATGGTTGCCGAACACGCGGTATCTGGTCGAGCACGCGCATTACTGGGTTTGGCCCGATTGGCTGGGTCAAACAAGCAAACCCGGCTACCCGAACGCGTCCCTGACCGTGGCACTGTTGGTCAGCCAGCTGATCGGCCCGGAAATCGAGGCGCCGTTCAAAACCTTTGTCGTGATCCTGTTGGGCGGATACGGGGCCGTGCTGGCCGATCTCGCGGAGACGCGGTTTCTCGCGCCCGAACGGCGCTGGGCGCGATGGCTTGCGCCAATAGCCTTGTTGGCCCTGGGCTGTCTGATCGCGTTTCTCGATCCTTTTGTCGACCCGCGGATCAGTTTCACCTCCTACACCGACACCCCGAGCGCGATCCTCATCGCGGTTGCGAGTCTCACCGCCTGCCATGGCGTCGCGGCCGCCCGCCGCGGCGCGTTTGGCGTCGCGGCGGGCTGGTTTGGCTGGACCGGCCTGCTGTCGCTGACGCTGATCCTGTTACGGACGACAAATCTCGTGCTTGTCGCGGCACTCGCCGGCGCGGTCGGCGTTTTCCTGATCATCGGCAAAACCGGCTCGCCGCGCTTGTGGATCCGCTGGGCACTCCTGTTAATCGTGCCGGCCGCGATCGGTGATCTTGTCTGGAGCGCGCATTTATCGCTGGCGCGTATCGGCCCCGACATCTCGCCAAAG
>Ga0181537_10000961_pt1 | contig 27068 bp, 25 predicted proteins | sample PEATcosm2014_Bin_39_FD_119765 | JGI IMG/M metagenome (GOLD analysis project Ga0181537, IMG submission 119765) | Peatland microbial communities from MTU Mesocosm Facility, Houghton, MI, USA - PEATcosm2014_Bin23_10_metaG | ecosystem: Environmental > Terrestrial > Soil > Wetlands > Peat | place...
CAATGGGCTCCTGGAACCCAGACCGGATACTCGGGAGAGGGATTCAACTATGTTGGCCGGTTTGCTGAGAAGAAACTCGGCAAACCCTTTGATGTGCTCGCGCAAGAGATGGTCTTCAATCCCATCGGAATGAACGAAACTTCCTATACCGCAAAGGACTGGTATGCGGGGCGTCTGGCCGTTCCGCACGGGCCAAAACGCGATAAACCCGTGGATGACGTTGCGACAACCTGGGATGGTGCTGACCTACTTCGCACGACAATTGAGGACTACGCGAACTTTGTGGTCAGCGTTATGCACGACGAGGGCTTAAACAAAGAAATCGCCACAGAACGCGCAACCCTGACGCGCGACCGGATGAAGCCCGAAGATCTGAAGAGCGCGTGCAGCGCCGCTAGAGCGCCCGGTCACTGCGTCATCACCTATGGAATGGGGCTGGGATGGGAAGTCGAGACCGTCAATGGTGAGAAGATTCTGGACCATGACGGCTCCGATTGGGGAGTGAAGACGTTTGTTATGTTCGTTCCCTCGCGCGGAATCGGGGTGGTCGTTTTTACGAACGGAGAAAACGGCAATGCTGTAATCAAGAAAGTCGTTGAGGTTCTTTATCCGAACAGCCTCTACGTAGCTACGATGTAAGCAGTGGGAAATACCCTGAGGAACGGGCATTTCATCCTAACTCGTGTTGGGCCAGACTCCGTTGTGCCGTAGGGCCAGAATGCTTACTTCACTGTCGTAGGAGACCGAAACCCGATGGAATGCTACTGCCCGCGACGCAAACTGTTCCACAGGCGATATTCTGATGGAGGAGAACGGCCAGCCCAAGATTCTCGATTTTGGTCTGGCCCGCGTGACCGACGGCGATATGCAAGCGACCCGTCAAACCGACATGGGACAACTGCTCGGCACACTCGCCTATATGAGCCCGGAGCAGGTCACCGACGATCCCCTGGCGCTCGACACCCGCAGCGATGTCTACGCGTTGGGCGTCATACTCTACGAACTCCTCGCCGGTAGACTGCCCTACGAAGTGTCGCGGCACGTTTATGAAGTTGTGAGGACGATTCAGCAGGTCGATCCCAAACCGCTAAGTTCGATTAACCGCGCGTATCGCGGGGATATCGAGACCATCGCCGCCAAGGCGCTGGAGAAAGACAAAACCAGGCGTTACGGATCGGCGGCGGAGTTGGCGGCTGATATCCGGCGCTATCTGGAAGACCGGCCCATCGCGGCCAAGCCGGCGAGCACCAGCTATCAACTGCGGAAGTTCGCGCGGCGCAACAAGATGCTGGTGACGGGAACCTTTGTGGTGTTTCTGACAATGATCGTAGGCGTTGTGGTCAGCACGTCTAGAGCCACCCAATAATGCAGGAAAATCCAGCCCCGGCCTCTGAAATTGGCTCCACAGGCTCGAAGGGCGCGATCGATATCCCCGGCAGAACCCGGTTGATCATGTTATAGTTCTCACTATCCCATGGTAGGAGTGTGAACTCTAACATTATGCGACCCACTTCCTTCGATCCATCCGCCCTGCGACAACACCTCCGTCGTAACAAGATCGCCGATCTGCCCGAGCTAAAACGCGTCCTCGGCACTGACACCGATCTCACTGTCTTTCGTAAACTGAAGCAGCTTCAATATCTCGCTAGCTACACTCATCGCGGCCGCTTCTACACCCTGGCCGAAATCGCTCGTTTCGACAATCGCGGACTGTGGTCGCATGAAGGAGTCTGGTTCTCCCGGTGCGGCACGCTGCTGGCTACCCTAGAAACCTTCGTCCACCAGTCTGCCAGCGGCTATTACGCCCATGAATTGGCCGATGCCCTGCACGCCGAAGTGCAGCAGCCTCTCCGCCATCTGATCGAGCAACACCGCCTGGCTCGGATGGAGGTGGATGGCCAGTTTCTCTATACCGACATCGAGTCCGTCCCTCGCCGCAAACAGTTGCTTGCCCGGCGCAGCGCTCACGCCGTTCCCGTGGCTGTCCATTCCGCCAACCTCCAGGCTTCTCCCGATGAACTCAAGGCCGCCATCCTCCTGTTCTATGGCCTGCTCGATGAACAACAGCGCCGATTGTTTGCCGGGATGGAGTCCATCCGCCTGGGCCACGGCGGGGACACTCTGCTCGGTGATTTCCTGGGCTTGGACGTACACACCGTAGCCCGCGGTCGGCAGCAACTGCTGGATCAGAATGTGGTCAGCGGCCGATCTCGCCGCACCGGCGGTGGTCGTACTCCGATGGAAAAAAAACGCCCGACCTAATCGCCGTTCTCCATTGCCTGCTCGAACACGATACCGCCGGTGATCCCATGACCGGCTTACGCTGGTCTCGCCGTACTACTACCACCATCGCGGATGAACTGGCCAAACTCGGCATTGCCGTCTCCCCCAATACCGTCGCCCGCCTGCTTCATGACATGGGCTATTCCTTGCGGGTCAATCAAAAGCAGATCTCCACCAGTTCGAGTCCCAACCGAAATCTTCAGTTCGAATATCTGGCCGAGCTGCGCTACCGTTTCCAACGCCGTCATCTGCCCATCGTCAGCGTCGACAGCAAGAAGCGCGAGCTCGTCGGCAATTTTAAAAATCCGGGCCGTCGTTGGGAATCTGTCCCGCGTTGCGTCTATGATCACGACTTCCGCACCGATTCCATTGGGGTCGCCATTCCTTATGGGATTTACGATGTTATGGAAAATCGCGGTGCCCTCGTCGTTGGCGTTTCCCATGACACTCCCGCCTTTGCCGCTCATGCCATCGCTCATTGGTGGCAGCAGGAAGGTTCCACTCGCTATTCCGGTTCCCGCCAGCTGCTCATTCCGGCTGATACCGGCGGTAGCAACAGTTGCCGCTGTCATGCCTGGAAAACCGAACTCCAGTCCCAACTGGCCAACTCCTTTGCCCTGGCTGTGACCGTCGCCCACTATCCCACCGGCGCTTCCAAATGGAATCCCATTGTGGATCAGCGTGGATCAGTGATCGAGTTGCGGATCGAACAAACGCGGAAGCCCGCATAAACAGGGCCTTGCCGCGTCAGAGCGCCGGAGATGAAAGTAAGCGACTCTCTCGGTTGAACGCAGAAATTCCTGATCCGCAATGCACCAAAACTTGGGCAAATAATGCACCTAAACTTGGGCATGTGGCTTACCGCCTGAAGTAGCACTCTTGAGACGCTTACCCTGTTCTTTGTAGTGCTCACCTTCGGACCCGCATAAACACTAGCTTCCCATCTTCGGCACCAGCTCCTCGCCCTGCTACCGTGGATCAGATCGACCCAGCCCGCCGAAATCTCTGCCTTGCCTCAGATCAGGTGCATGAGGCCAGCCCGCGAGACCGTGGGTGAGCTTTTCTTGGTTGTTTTGACGCCAGCCTCGTAGAAGCCGCGATGCTAGAATCTCGGAAGGAAAAGAAAAGGACCACTAACATGGGCGGAGGCGATAGACCCGAAACCAGGCGCAAGCGTCAGCTCCGGTGGCGGCAGGAAAATCCGAAGGCGTACAGACTCATGCGGGCGAGGCAGAAGCGCCGCTACTACGATCAGTTCCAGAAGTACAACCGGAGAAGGTTCAAGCGCTGGACCGCAGCCGAGATCGAACGGATCACGGCAAAGGATCGGCCTACAGACCGCGAGCTGAGTAAGTTGCTACGCCGTTCGGTTCAGGCTATTCAGAGCCAGCGATACGCTCGGTCATAATCTTTTGATATGCTCTTGCCCGTGTTGCGAGTCGGACTCCTATCGATCTACCCGCCGATGAAAACTGTGATCTCGATCTGCGCGTTTGTGTTAGCGGTCTCTCTAACGTCTGTCGGCCAGTTGCAGAACATAGCTGGCGATGACGGGAGCGCGATTCTAAAGTCCGCAACGAAAGCCGCCGTGTTTATCGAGCTTGGCACTCCTGACGCAGCTTCCTATGTGCCCGATTTCGCAAGGGCGAAGAAGCAGACAAACGAAAAACTAGCTAAAACTAAATTGCAAGTAGTGGCCAGCCCAGCCGACGCGGACATCGTGATCGTTGTACACGAGCTAAACGAGGGCGCTACTCACGTGGGTGATAGGGTTTCAATCTGCCTAGGGGATAAAGTCGAAGTGTTCAAGGGTGGGAAAGCTCCGGCTGAATCAGATACTCCGGTTTGGTCCGTCAACGAATACTGCGGGATTTCGTGGCCACTGAATCGTGCTCTCGATAAACTTATGGGCGGCGTCAAAGACGTGCAAGGCGTTTTGGGACACAGCAAGGCCGACACCACGGTGAACGTCTACATGCAACCGATCGAGGCGGGCGTGAAGTCGACGCTCGACGCGATCTACTTGGAGCTGACGGCAAGGGAGGAGGTAGCGGCCAGCTCGTGAAAATTGGGAAGAGATTTGGTACGTTTTGGTACGGTGGGAATTTTGGACGGTCCGCAAGTGATAGAATCCAAAGGATAGGCGCGTAGCTCAGTTGGTTAGAGCGCTACCTTGACACGGTAGAGGTCAGGAGTTCGAGTCTCCTCGTGCCTACCATTTCTTTCAAGGGGTTAGAAGCAAGCAGCCACAAAACCCCAACCCACAACCCAGCCCACATTTTCATTGCACCTGCTCCGAGCTCATCCCGAGCGCCTACTGGACTCTCTACCTGCACCGCCCGTGCTTCATCGCTGTCTTCCTGGGTGTAAAGATCCAGCGTCGTCTGAATCCGTGAATGACGCAAGATGCCCTGCACTGTTTTGGGCGCGACCTTAGCCTTGTTCACCAGCCAGTTGCTAAGCAAGAACCGCAAGTTGTGAAGCCCGAACCGCTGCCCGTCTTCGATGGTGAATGATAAAGGACGTTCACATCAACAATCCCAAGTCCCCTTCTTGAGAAGGTTGGGATTCCGTATAGGGACGATGCATTCACGCGCGACTTCCGCGAACACGAGGTATTTTGGAGGCGCGATTGTGTCGCTTGGGACCGTGATCGCGCGTTGTTGGCGATCGCCTCCTTTATCATTCACTATTTGGGTTGGCACGCTGAAAGAGCTTCGCACCTGAACAAGATGCGACTAGACCATCATGTGAATTCCCAATTTCGTCGACTCCCTGGAGCGGTGCACGGAACCGACTTTGGGGAGCTTTGGCGGTGCGTAGGGATTTCGCGACAGCTAATTGCGATTACTAAACGCCGTGGTGGCACTCGTTAGCTATCGAGCCGATGACAGCTCGGAGCATCTTTTCCCGACCGCTCGGCACCAGGCACAGACCCCGGTGGTTTGCCGCCGCAATAGGCCAGTGAGCAACATGTAAAATTCTTTCGGCGTTTGAATGGCTTCCCTGCCGACCCCTAGTGTGCCGGCCTTCCCCCTTCCGATTGGGGGAATGCGGTGTCCCTTTGTGACGAGGAGTCCAATGTCCTTTAAAGATCGCTCAGAGGCATTTTGCCAGCGTTTCGGCATAGACGTTCCTTCTTTTGGCGCCAATGGCAGGATTCATAGGGATTAAGGGGTTTCGCGCATGACCATACGAATCGTGACGATCAGCAGCACCGTGCTCGACCTCGCAAAGCATCGGGCCCAGGTCATGAGCGCTTGTCTCCAGCAGAACCTCTTTCCAAAGATGATGGAACGTTTGCCCGCCAGCGACGCCAACGCAGTTCGCATCTCGATGCGCCTCGTCGACGAAGCGGACCTGTACATCGGAGTGATCGGATTCCGATACGGATACGTCCCGCGAGGGCACAAGATCTCGATTACTGAAATGGAGTACGAGCGCGCCGGCGAGCGTGGGATTCCCAGGTTGATGTTCTTGATGAATCCCGATCATCTACTCTGTGCTGCGGATGTAGAGACGGGTCCCGGGGCCGACAGACTCCACGCGTTTCGTGAGCGCATCCGCAGAGAACGTGTCATCGCGACCTTCAGCTCACCTGAAGATCTGCGCGCAAATCTGGTACAGGCCCTCTCCGAGTTTCGCGTCTCTCCGAACAGGGAGGAGCTTGTTGCGTCCCAGATAGAGTCGACCAAGTATCGCGTCGCAGTCGTCAATCAAGCCACGTCTGTGCCATTGGAAGAAGTCAAAACGGTGGTGACGGCTCTGCAGACACAGGTTAGCCGCGATCTGGCAAGCACTTGGGGTATCGACGCGCAGATCACGTTGGTGGATAAGGGCGAAACACCCCCGGATTCATCCTGGTGGCTGTACTTTGACGATCACATACGAGAGCCCGGTCTGCTGGGCTACCACGACGTCAACGCCGTCGGGTTGCCCATGGCCCGGATCGGAATCAAAAAGGCCAGGGAAGCCAACGTCGACTGGAACGTAACCGCCAGCCACGTGCTGCTGCAGCTCCTCGCCAACCCGTACAGCAACGCCGCGATCTTCGCTGGTGAAAAGATCTTTCCGCGTGAGATATGTCGCGCCTGCTCCGGCGACGAGTGGGGCTATCAAATCGATTCGACCAGAGTTTCAGACTTCGTCCTGCCCGCATGGTTCGACAGTTTTCGCGAGCCTCGAAGTACCCGCTTCGACTTCTGTGGGCATATCTCTGAACCTTTTGAACTGTTGCCAGGCACAACCGTAGTCTACTTCGAGGACCCAAAACGGCAGCAGCGCACGGCGTTTCACAACAAGCCGGTCCACCTGATTCGACGTCCTCGGCGACGTCCTCGGCGGCGAAACCGGTCGAAGTCACCCTAGGTTGAGGTGCCGTTGCCATGTCCACAGTGCTCGACCGACCAGCTATCGAGTGGTGCGCCCTCACTTCTGCAGACGAGGTACTGTAGACACCGGGCTAGGCTCTTCGGGCAACGGAAGCTCCGCAACCCGAGGGCACGTTTTTTACGTGAAGATATCTCTTGCAGCGCTCCTCAGAAGGGTGTGCAGTCACTCTCTTTCGCGCGATTGCCATCAGGTCGTGTATATCCATCGAGTAAACTTGAACACTCCCTTCCCAGCTCCCGGTCGCGAGTCTCTTGCCGTCCGGGCTCCACGCCACGCTTCCTACTGCCGTCAGGACTCCAAGCCACGCTCAAGGTTCCCCTCGCCCTCCGAAAGGCCGGCAATTTCTCACCCGTCTCGGTGTCCCAAACGCTTAACTGCCACCGGCCGTAGCCAACCGCCTACCATCGGGGCTCCAAGCTACGTTCCAAACCTTAGGATGAGACGATTGCAGGACCTGCAAGAGTTTTCCTCCCCCGTGGATATCCCATATCCTTGTAGTCCCATCCCAGCCTCCCGTCGCCAGCAATCTGCCAGCGGGACTCCAGGCTACGTTCGAAACGTCGAGTTTGTCTCCGTTCGGGGTGTCTCCCCTCACGATCTGTTTCGGGCTTCGCGCTGCATCGCATTCTACTGCCCTGGTATTGATCGTAAGTTCCATCAGTGTTGGTCTAATCTTTGCTAGGGGGATCATTGCCGGCTGTTGGTTCCTGACCCAAACTGCGTGGGAGAGCGCCTGTGAAGGTCAGGCGCTCTTTAAGTTAGCACTGCCTTCAACCCGCTCGCGAGTTAAGCCCTCCCTGGAGGGGCCGTATATTCTGCTCATTAGACGTTTCAAATCATTCACGGACAAAGGTTTGGCGGAGGCGATTAGCGGCTCAGCACAGTATGTCAGAGTCCCTGTGACGGGGTGAGCTGTGGTCTGGAGGGCCCATGTGCCATGGTGGCGACCCCCCATGCCGCGCGGTCCGCGCGACCAGTCGTCCAAGTGTCCAACTTGAGATATGATCTCGAAGTCCGTGTCTGGACCGCGAAGATGCCTTGCTAATTACTCTGGCGACAAACCTGGCGCCAGTCTCGCGGGCTCACAGAGCGTTTTCAGAGAGTCATTACCTCGACCACAGAAATCCTCTTGTTTCGAGCGTAGACCCCGAATTCTTCGGTGAGGTCTCCCTCGCCGCGGGATTTCCCGTCCCAAACCAATACCGCAGTGACTCGATCCTGGAGCTCCAGTCCGAGCGATAGAGCTTTGCCAACTATCGCCTGATTCGCCTCGGCATAAGCATTGTCTTCGGAATTCGCGTGGACGACCAGCAGGTCTCCGTTCTTTTCAACTTCGTTGAGTTGCTTGTCGTAGAGAGGGCCCCAGTCTCCTGGCCGGTCCGTTACTGAAGTGGTCCGGAATTTCTCACGATCGAACGGCAAAACCACGCTGCGACGCAATCCCAGTTTGCCTGCTTCCGACAAGGCCAGCAAGTCAGCGCCACAAGCTGCGGAAGCCACAAGGGCGACGGCGCATAGCGTTTGCAGCATGACACGAACTCGTTCCCGCACCATATCCACGTTCTCGGCTGGAAACCGACGTTGCTTCGCGTCAGCAGCATCGACTCGCCTTCCGGCTAGCGCTATTATCATAGGCGTCCTATCCCAGCGCCTTCAGTCTCGCACAGCGTGGATGCTTGTAAGGAAATAAAGTTGAACCGGAGGCGAATCTTGGGCGCCAGTTTCTCTAGTTTCTCTACGTGCGCTATGACGCCGATCTGAGTGCTGATAGTCTCAAGGATTTGGGCTTTCCGCATGTGGACGCGGCGAACATTCAAGAACTGGATGCCGTTGGCAATATCCCGATCTTGACAGAGATCGGCCGGGCAGCTGCACAACCCGTGGAACCCGCGCACTTTGGTCTATTTCTATAACGAGGAGATCAACAAAGGACAAGGGTTCTTCGACGAGGCCACCCGAGGCCACCAACCACAGTTTCCGAAACTACCAGTCAGCGTCTAATATACCGACGTAAGATTGGACACGAGGTCTATATCGATGGCCGAGGGAGCCTGAAGGCGATCGAACGCTTTTGGCGAGAAGCCCCCTGAAAATGGGGGATCACTAACTAACACGAGCAGAATCTCTTGAGACTGTCGGTTAGTCCGCAGATCAGTTGCGTGTTGAGAGGCAGAACTGCGGTCTCGAGCTCTTTGACCGTGTCAGCCAAAGATTCTCGAAGACGCGGGATCTCCTCCGAGTCCTCTTTGACTGCGCGAATCCTGACGCAGATGTCCCTCATCTTGGTTTCTAAAGGACGCCACGCTTCGCTCATCTTCTGGAGGTACTGCCAGTCAACAAAATCAGCCCAAACGTTAGCTTTATCCAACCCCATTTCGATACTGTCCCGTCGAAGCAGATTCAGTTCCCGTTCTATGCTTCGGCCCAGTTCATGGACGCGGTTGGGTAGCGCAATCCGGATATTCATCTGCGCGAATTCACTGTTCCTTTCGAGAAACAGAAACCTGAACCGGCAGCTCAATTCGAGCCCCTTCAGCACGAGCGTGGTGGATGCGTCGCCAAATTCTCTGGGCCTCAGATATTCCACAAAGTACAAATTGAATTCTCTGGTTCCGTTGAAGTATCGCGTGCCAGTGGTCAAGATAACGCGAAAAGCATGTCGCTCGTCGTTTGAAACGATGACCTGACTGTTGTCCACGTCGAGTTGGCCCTGGAGCGAAGAAACAACGACACTAGTGATCGCGTCAATCCACGAATCGCGAAACTTGGAGTTTTTCGTTAGCCTTCTGAACTCTTCCCACGTAATTTCTCGGTCTTGAAGGCCGAAGATGGACATTGGGATTCCAGTGCCGACCGGCGTAAGCACAGCGTCGTCCGGTAGGTCCGTTCGCAAGGGGTCGATTGCGAAGTCCCTGGTTTTGATAGTCACTTGCTTCTGAGGTTTGAGTGTCGACTCGGGGTTTGTCTTCAGATGACTGAAAATCGAAAGCTGCATTTTCCGCACTAAACCACAGAGATCCTGTTCCTCAGGCCTCTTTATCACCTTGGGAAAGCCGTTCTCTTCGCGCAATTTGTCGACGATCTCCTGAAACTCGCTCAGGAACTTCACCATACGATTTTCGAAATCGATGTTTAAGGTTTCAGAGTATTCTTCGAATGACTGCTCGAGAGTGGCGCGAGAAATTCCGATGTTAATCCCTTCATTTCCAGAAAGAATATCTGGTGGATTATCCAAATAAATGGGAACAATTCTCCGAGGACGGTCGGATTGTTGATTACGTTCCATCGTACCGATGAAATACCCCAGCTCCATTCCAGTGAAGCTGTGGCTGGGTTTAAGAGCAGCCGAATAAATCACAACCAGCAGATCGGTCTCATCCAGGCGCTTTTGGATCTCGACCTGGAAGCTCACTCCGAATTGCAGACCGGTGTCGATGAACACGTCTGCAAAGGTCCCAAGAGCTGTACGAATGGCTTCGAAGGCTGCGACAGCAATCTTCTCGTCCTCTTTGGCATAGCTGATGAAAACTCGCAGAATGCGTGGTTTCCGTTCCGGGATAACCTGTATTTGCCCCAGGGCCGCCATAAGTACTCCTCCGCAATGGCCACCGCCGATTTGATGCCACTCCTGACGCTTTTTTGCCTACCTGCACGGGCTGAGATCTTGCTCCTATCAAACATCCGCTCTTGTCCGCCACATATATAAAGTGACGCGTCATCGCGGAACGTTACAACTGCTTAGGGTAGAATTCCTGCCCGGACTTCCTTTGACTGAACCCACCTTCCAACGACTCGCGCTCTCTCTCGACTTCGAAAACGCACCAAATTCTATACCAGTTTCGTTTCGCTACATCAGCCCAAATTTATGCATATGGCTTGAGGGCCAGGCCCAGACCCACCGTCGCTGTGACACACCGTCGCTGTGACATTGCAGCACCAGGGAAGCGCGTGGAAGCTGCCCGCTTTGACTCTTTTCTGACCTGTTGTCGCCGGTGAGCCTAACCAGAGACATTAGGCATTACCTTAATTCCGGCTTGCACGTAAATCTCAGCAATCAGCTGAACTTTCCCAGCGGGGAAGCAGCGAGAAGCCGGCGGAGATTCTGCAGTTGCTCCAATGTAGTGTTCCGCATCCACTCACTCGGACTCGGTTCCAAGGAGAACGCTGAGTCTAAACTCATTTGGGATTTGGCCGTATCCCCCAAGCCGAGCCAGGCTTCCGCCATTGTTGCCCGAATCCAATATTGCTCCGCAGCTGGAAGCTCGCGCACTGACTGCAATAACGAATCACATATTGCCAGGACCTTCTTACGGGCTCGTTGTGCAAGCACAAAATCTGCGACCGATTCCGGCACCTCCGAAACCGCACCGCGATCATTGAAAAGATAGGCCAGATTGATGCCGTTGTAATAATCGTTTCTCAGATAGAATCCTTTTTCATAAGCGAAGATCGCGGTTTCCAGGCAGGATCGGTCGCCGGTTATATCCCACAATCTCTTGTGAACAGCTCCCCACAGCCCCAGGGTTTCAAGATCGGTCGATACCTCCGGGTTGAGTTCGGCCAAAATCGCACAAGCGTCTTTCAGGGCCTGTGTCGGACTTGGGATCTTGCTCTTGTATGTTGCCAGCGCTAGTCGCTGAGCGACAAAAGGATCATTAGGTACCATCTTTCTCACGACTGCCAATAACGATTTCGCGGTCAAAAAGTCGCTCGCGTCGATTGCCGTTTGGGATTGCGCCAGCAATGTGCTAACTGTTGCGGTATTGGTGGGATACTCACCGGTTGGCTTACTAGCAGGTATTTCCTCCATGATCCCCGCTACCGCTGACCTCAGAGCGGCTTCTTTTGCTCCGCGAACTGGAGGGCGCAGGTCTTTCAGAAACGTGTATACCGGGCTGTCATCGGTAGGCTTGCTGGCGATGGTTTCAATCGCCTCCTTCAGCGCCGCCTTCATGCGCATTACCTCTCCGAAATCGATACCTTCGCCCAGGTGATGGTACCTACGGATTGCGATATGGTTCACATCGAACGGAAAGACCATTTTGTCTTCGGCGATGGTGATCGTTGTGTAGGGGCGCAACGCGTGTCTCACACCCAATTCGTAAAAGGCATTGCAGTTCGACGTCGAGACATCGGCCACAACTACGTCCGCAGTCAGGAGTTGTTCATACATAGGCACGTCGATTGTTCCCGAGTGGATGATCTCATCTGCTCGAACACAATTCAGCCCGGCCTCTTCGGCGGCTGGTTTGATAATGTAGCGATACGACTTGTCTAAGTCGATGACCCGGCCCGTTGGGTAGTCTGTCTTCTCGCCGAATCCCATTACCACGAAGCAGACTTGCTTTTCTCCCATGCCACCCTCGCGACGTTACCCTGTTTGCGCTTGTCGAATTCTGATGCTGAGATTCCGACGGCACGGTTGTATCAGGGGCAAGTTTGATACGGGAACGGAAACGCGCTCCCGCTTCAGGTGCCGTGCCCGGCGATTATCGTTGTGATATTGTAGTGCTTTTTTCCGACAGTGCGAACATTGTTCGAATGGATGCCAACTTTCACACACCGAATCATCACGACCCTGATCAAACTCTTTTCCTCAGTTATTCGCGCCGTGACTACTATTTTGCTGAGTCGCTCGCGGTTCAACTCTGGGATCGCAATATCCCAGCTTGGTTGGACGTGATGAATTTAAAACCGGGCGCCGAGTGGGAGCAGGGTCTCCGGGAAGCACTTGAATCTGCCCCCTGTTTTGTTCTGATCGCTTCGCCCAATGCCATGAAATCGGCAAACGTGCAAGCGGAATGGATGCAGGCCATCGAACGCGGCAAACGCATCCTAATTGCGTTGTTTCTGGCAACACCTCTACCCGCCGAACTTCGCGGTTTCGAAGTGGTCGATTTTCGCGGCGGATTTCATCGCGGTCTCAACGAATTTGTCGCACGCCTCGCTGCCATCGAACACCGAACACCTCTCGCCCATCCCGAGACGGTCCGCGTCAGTCGAACACCCCGGCGCCCCGCATGGATATTCGCCATGTTTGGCGGCCTGGCGGTCCCGATGATTGCATTTCTTGCCTTGATCCTGGTGCGGGGGGACATGCCCGCGAATCCGCTCGCAGGCCTTGGCACGGCTGCGATTTGGCTAGGGGGGATGGCGACAGCAATGACATTTTTCTGGTACTTTTGCGTTGCCTTTCTCAGGCGTCGGATGGGGATGACTCGCCTCATGTTCTGCCTCATCGCCCTGGCAGCGATTTACATCAACCCTCTTATTTTGTTGTTCCGGCAGGGCCCAGCGGGATTGGGCGATTTCACGCCGGGCATCCAGCCCTTGATCGTTCACCATTGGCGAGTGGGTGCAATCTTGGCCGCGATTCCGCTTGCCGCTCTCGCCGTGCTGCTCTTAGTGCGGCCTGTGGCTCTGTTGCACTGGTCGCCTACGGGAAAGGCGTGGAACTGGTACCGCGAATATCATCTTGCGAAGTCTTCGCTCGTGTGGGTCGGCGCCACCACGAAATTTAACACGATCCGTTGGTTTCGCTTGGTCTATGACGTCGCGGATGCACCGGCTGCAGAGCGATTGCGCGAGCAACTGCTCGAAGCCGGTGCCCGGGAAATGCCGGCGCAACCTCTCGTGATTGACGGGAACGCGCCGGAAGCGGAAACCACTGTGGTGCTTTTGCTGACGAACCGCACCCGCATACTCTGGCTCAATCAACAGGCGGTTAAAGAAAAGGGAACCGTGTTTACGGTCGTAGCCAGCGCTATCGGTCTACCCGATTCTCTGAGCTGGTTATGGAAAAGGGAGTGGATCGACTTTCGCCACTGGGATCCGGAACAATCAAAGAGCGTTCATCGGTCGCCCCGACTCCCGGAAGCGGTAACCACGGTTCGCCTGCCGAGACATATCTTATGGGCGCATCACCTCGTTTGCGCGCTCGGAACACTTTTCTTCGTTGCCTCCTCTCTGACCATTTCCGATGAGAGCTCTTTTGTTCTTACGCCACTCTCGGCTTTTCTCCTGGTGGGCAGCATCCTGGGCTGGGCATTTGTGTTGCCCGCGCGCGGTCTGGTGAGACGGAAGATGCCTTTCACAAGGTTCGGGCGCTGGACTGGAGGGGTGGCATGTTTCGGAGTAGTGGTGTCGTTGGTAGGCTTATATGAAATGGTCGTTCAAGGCGGATCCTGGATTCGCGCTTTACCGGCGGCTCTCTTCCTGGTCGCGGCGCCCGTCCTGCTCTGGCGATTGCGGCCCCAGATCGCGTTCTGGTTTCCTCATCCCGATGCGCCCGACGAAACCCGGGAAAGTTGTCTTTCGCCATCGCCAGATTGGCGCACGTTTCTCGTCGGGATGCTGTACTTAAGCGTTTGGATGGTGGTTCTGAAGGATCTCAACAAATAAATGCGCCACCTCAGCCTGCGACGGTGTAGGGTGTTGTCCCCCCACATGTGTTGCTGAGTTCCAACTTTCGTCTATCAAACAAGCTCTGGTCAGACAGCCGGAACCACCTTAGCTGCAATGGCAACTACTTTGTCAACATCCGCGATGATCTTCGCCACGGTATTGATCCGATTGATCAGAGAATTTATCTGCTTCTGAAGCACACCTAATTGTTTGTTTGCTGAGGCAACTTGTACTGCCAGAGCAGAGTATGCGGCATCTCTGGACGTTAAGTCGGCTGCGTTTAATTGTGTGACCAGGCTCGTGATAGCTTCGATGAATCCATACAGTTGATCTTTGGCATCCATGCTGCTAGCCGCCCAATAAGCATCGTTGAGATCGTTGAGTAGTTCAGAATACGCATCGTTGAGGTCTTGTACTGTCGGTTGTCCGGCGGGAACGACGTTCTGGCTTCCCATAAACAACTTCCTCCCAATTTACTTCTTCTTGGACAGCGAATTGTAATACGTGTTAAGACGTTCCGATTCCGCCAGTAAATCTCCCAAATCGGCCGTCAAGTTCTCTTTCGTTCGAGCGGCTTTTAGAAGTTCGGTATGTGCACGACCCAGCTGCGTCACCGTCGCTTGGACCTGCTGGAGCGTTTGGTCCGCGGCATTCCTCTGTTCGACGAGCGCGGGAAGTTTCTCTATCTCCGCGAGTCTTGTTTCCGGAGTGAAGCAGTTTGCCGGGGCTCGTTCCCCTTCCTTACATTGATTCTTCAAGATGTACTGATTCTGCGAAAGGATAATGCTATTGTACTGATCCCACAACACTTGGCGCAGGCCGTGACCCTCGGAAGGCTGGGCGGGATCAGTGTTTACGCTCCCGATGTCCTCGACTAGAAGAGTGCAAATTGATTGAATACTTGGATCCATTTTTTCGATCAGGGTGGGCAGGCGGTTTTTCAGTTTTAGCTCAATGAGCCAGTTGCCCAGAGCATCTACCGCTGCGGCAGCTTGATTAGAAGCATTGGCCGGGACGTCACCGGTAAATTTCTTGAACGGAGCAGTCTTAGTCAGAGTGGTCAACGATGTACCGACTGCGGTACTAGCTTTGTTCAAACTGTCAACATCATTCGAACCTGTCAGGCTACTCAGTTCCGATGCATACTGCTTGAGCCCCTGGAGCACAAGCAGACGGACATTCAGGGCCTCAGGCGACAGCCACCCAGCGGAAATCCTGGAAGGGTCTACCTTCCCGTCATAGCTGACCGCGTACTGGATCTGTTGGGCATCGCCGTAGGTTTGATTCACCTTCATAAACGCAGCCTGTACGTTGGTGCTAGTCAGTTCTGTGGCTTGGGCGAATGCTGGGACGGAGGAACGGACCTGTTTGATACAGCCAACAAGAGCAAGACTGACTAAGAGCGACAAAAGTAGAGCAGACTGGCCAAGGCGGATTGCCATCAATGCACCTCTCAACAACCAAGATTGGGGACGTGATCAGACCTTCGACGCAGTAAAAGTACAGCTGAATCGCTTCAGGCAGTTTGCGGTTTCCTGCCCCCTCGGTGGGAATTCACGCTTTGCAAAGCGATTCGGTCGGATTTTCAGCCAAGAATCAGCACCTGTCAAGGGAAAAAGCGGTTGTGGAAAAGAGCCTTTGTTAAGAGGCACGAAGACCGCGCATGTCGCCGACAAGCCTTTTCAACTCACTGCGCGGGCCACCCCCCTGAGGGTTGAATGCGCTCATCAAAGACTTCGATATCGCCCCGTCAGGACGGAGCAAATAAGCACGCTGAGCATCGTGCGAGAAACGCGTGCTGTGGTTCGGTTGGTTCCTAGACCGAGTGTTTTCTTCGGCAGAGAATAGTGATAGGCTCTCTGGCTCAGGATCTGCAGATTCGGAAAAGATGTTGTGCTATTCGACTATCCAAAGGAAGCGCTGTGCGGAAATGCGCAAAAGCTGCACCTGGAGCGGTAGCTTGCCTATCGGTCGAAAAACGGCAGAGTGAAGCTTCTCGCTTCTGAATCCATAGAAGTTAAATCTGGGTGCGTGCTTACACTGTTGCTGCGAGGAACCGATGACAGTCAATGACGCCTTGACGCTAGTTTCGCGTGATCAGAAGCGATGGTCTCTTACAGCGAATACCCTCAAAGCTAGTGTGGGGCAGGCAAGATGGACGGTGCTTTCGCTCGCCGTCGCAGGTGCGGCATTAGAGACGTTGGGCGCCCAGGTTCACAGTTCCCACGCCAGCCTGGCACTTACTCTTGGTTACGCTGGGGCAGCCGTGCTGGCTGTTGCTGCAGTTATCAGGCAATGGGGGCTCGGACATGAGCGGATCCAGGCTTGGATCGTGGCTCGATCGGGCGCTGAATCCTTCAAGCACGAAATGTATCTATTTCGGACGAAAACTGGGCCGTATGCGTCTGGTGACGCGCCGGATTCGCTGTTGGACAGACGGGAACAGATCCTATTGAAACTGCAGCCTTTTCAGAAATACCGCGTGGAACCGAATTCGGAAGGGGAGACTCCCGGTTTGCTGGACGCCGACGGATACCTCCATGAGCGGATCCATGGTCCGCAAGGACAAATCCAATTCTTCAAAGATCGTGCGGATCAGTACTCGCGCACGCAGCGCCTGTTAGGGGGTGGGGAGTTCATTCTTGCGCTGATCGGTGCATTGTTGGGAGCTGCCCTCACAATGACGGGAAAGCAAGCATACGGATCCTGGGTGGCCGTTATCACGACCATCAGCGGCGCGCTCGCGGCGCACGCGCTAGCGCAGCGATATGACCAACTTACGATCAGCTATCGGGCCACCTCGGATCGGCTGGCGGGCATTGAAGCCCGCTGGAGTGCAAAAAACAGCGCCAGCCTCGCGGATCTGGTTGAGCCCTGTGAAGCTGTTTTACTCGAAGAAAATCAAGGCTGGATAGCAGGCGCCGATCAGACTGCCGTCCAGACGCAAGAAACGCCCACCTTGCCGGAGAAAGCCCCAGGTAGCTGACAAGACCCAAGAACGTTCTGGATGACGAACCGAGGATCATCTCGCGGCTGTTTGAGAAGCCAACAGGGAATCCCGTCAAACGCCAGTCCGGCACAAATCTCTCTTGATGGAGACGCGTTCCAGCGTTGCTACATGCCGGATCGCACCCGTTGTTTCTAGAATCGCTCGAACTGAGCGAAGGCGGCCCGACGGGTACCACAGATGCGTGGATCCACATCATGGCAAGTGCGGCTACGTGCTCCCAAGCAGGGCGATCAGGACGTTCGCTCTATCCCGGCTATGCAGTCAGCCAGAGAAAGAGGAAAGGGATTGAACGGCGGGCACCACACAATGGGCGTGGGGGTGGATCATAGGTTAGCTCCTTATGACCCAAAAGCCTGGGCGGGCGTGAAGAGTTTTCAACTGAAAGACAAGCAGCCTACGCCTCCGCCACATCCGCCTCCAGCAAGCGGTAGCGATTCTCTTGGTGAACACGGTCGCATCCCAGACGGCATCGTCCGCATTCAGCCCCACAAACCAGCGGAACAGCAGGATGACCCAACTTTATCCTCCCCGCCACTGCTGCCGACACCACGCACGCGAAAGCGTCTGCCGCGAAGCGGCTTCGTTCAAGCTGAGGCCGCCTGATTGCTTCGAAGGTGACATTGACGGAAAATTGAGGGCCCTCGCCGGTGTCAGGTGGCAGCCGATTCCTCTATCCACCATTCCGAGTCGTTCCGAAACAGTCGCGCGCTGGGGCGACGTGATCAGCCAACGGAGCCGACTTCATCCGGCAGTCGGAAAGCGAAGCGATTCTGACCCCCTTAAACTCAATTCATTGATCGAATTTGACTAACAGCCGACGAATAACTCCCCGTAATTTGGTTCGCAGGTCCGCTGGTTTCTCCCAGAAGACAGTTTGAATGTCATACGCATCAAACGGCAGTGTCGTTCCTTCTTTAGCCGTAAGGATCACGTCCTTTCCCAAAGCTCTCGCGAACCCCACCTCATAGAGAACATTCACACTCTCGTCGCTGACATCCGCCAAAACGAAAGGACTATTCCGAATTCCGTTCTCGATCCGGGGAATGATGCGTTCCGAAGACACCGACTGGTCTGTTCGGTCTGCCTTGAACCCAAAATCTTCGCAAACCTGTTCGTACGCTTTGTAGACTGGAAGATATTTCTTATCGAAAGACATGATTGAAAAGACGACTTGCGGGATGACCAGTCGCTTCGTGAGCTCAACGACCCGCTTTGCGTAGCTGGCGACATCCAAGGAGAGGTGGTTGAGTATTTCGAAGTCATTACCCAGAAGAGGGGAGCGCGCCAGAAGTCGCTCCAACTCTTGCTGATATATCTCTTCACCCGCGCCTCCGAAACGCGGGACTCCAAGAATTGGCCTTCGCGCATAGTAAGCCCAGTTTCTTGCCCAGTACGTCCCTTCACCTCCAGCAACGAAGATCGCCGCAGTAGCGCGTTCAATCTGCTCGGGGATCAACAACTTATGATGGTTCATCTGCCAGTCAGTCAGTGCTGAGCTACTCACTCTGCCGAGATTGTGAACCGGTCTATCACCCTTCAAACAGTAGCTGACGATTCGCTCTTCGGCGTTCGCTGCGTCGTTGGCGAGCAACCAGTTGTAGGCTGCCTTTGCGATTTCTTCGTCGAGCGTGCTCCGGCAACCGCTCAAGAGATAGTGGCCTTGTTTGACAATCTCGATCCCCAATGCCTCCGCAAAGCTGTGACACAGCTCGACGTCTACGGGAACGTTGCGCAGAGAGCCTCCCACGTAGATTCGCATACTTCACCTAATCCTCAGGATCATCTTGGACTACTGTATTTTCGTATTGTAGGTTGCTATCGGTCGGGCAGTCACGCCTTTGGGGGGGCACAGGGGGGCACAGGTTCTTGTACGACGGGCCGAGTGTTCGATGATGCTCGAACATAGAAAGGTCACGAGCAGTTCTTTCTTCCTCACCTCTCGGATCAATGTGTTTTTGTGAAAACTGGATACGTCAACCCAGCAGGTGCAGTTTGAGAAGCGGGGGGCTGCTGCGCAAGCGCGGCTCCCCTTGGACAAGGCTGGCACAGTTGTCCAGAGAAAGCTTTCATCTTAGCTGTGCTTGCCGATCCGAGCGATCCGAGCAGGTAAGGTACACAAGATTCCAGAGCTGAGGTAAAATCCGGTAGTTTTCGCCGAGAGGTCATTCATTCTGTGATTTTCTGTCTCGCAGCTATTCTGGTTTGGTTTCCGCTCACCGCAAAAGAACAGCCCGCGCGCCCAAAAATCACCGGGATTGCGCATGTCCGCGTCTATTCCACCAATCTAGACAATTCACGAAAGTTTTATAGCAAGATCATCGGGCTTGCCCCAGGCACTGCGGGATGCGCTGGCCTGGCGCAATCATGTTTTGCCGTAAACGACCACCAGCAGATCGAGATTATTCCCGCAAGCACTCCGGCCAACCCCAATTTTATTGCCCAAGTGGCGTTTGCAACCAATGATGTCGGCGAAATGCGACGTTATCTTATTGCGCGCGGCATCACCGCAGGCGCCATCTCCAAAGATGCGAATGGCGCACAGCATTTCGAGCTTCTCGATCCTGAGGGTCACCCCATCGCTTTTGTGCAGCAGGCAGCAGTGGCTGTTTTCAAGCCATCGGCCGACCAGTTGAGCACCCGTCTTTTTCACGCTGGTTTTGTAGTCCGCGATAGCGATCTAGAAGATCGCTTCTACCGCGGCTTGCTGGGTTTCCGCATGTATTGGCACGGCGGATTCAAAGAGTCGGATACGGATTGGGAAGAAATTCAGGTTCCCGATGGCAGCGACTGGATCGAATATATGCTCAATATTCCACCCTCGGCAGACCACAAGGAACTCGGTGTGCAGAATCACTTTTCCCTGGGCGTCCGCAGTTCAAGAACTGCCATCGAACTCATCCATGCCCACGGTCTAAAGAACACCGATGAACCCGAAATCGGCCGCGACGGCAAGTGGGCAGTCGATATCTACGATCCGGACGCCACGCGGGTCGAATTCATGGAATTCGGACCCACGCAAGAACCGTGCTGCAATCCATACACAGCACCACACCCGAAGCCGTGAGCGGTTCGCGTTTGCCGCTGATCGCGATCGGATGACGGGCTAACCGAAGTGTCCCGCGATTTCCGGGCCCCAGACGCCGCTCTCAGGACTAGCTCCAGCAGCGGCTGTGCTGCGCACGAAGCGTAATGTCCGCCGCCACAATCAGTTTTCCAGGGTGGAGTTGTTTGATGCGGCGTGCCAACGTGAGAAATTCCTGCGCGCGCGATTGAAAACAATCCGACAGTCCGACGATCTCCGCCTCGCCCGCCTGTTCGGCGACCGCCTCCCATCGTCCACAGAATTGAACACTGCCAATGAAGTCTCATGCCGCTTCGCCTGCAGTGAAGACGCGAAGTATCGGATGGAAAAATTCTCCTCAAAGTCCGGACCCGCCAGAAGAACGCGCATTAACGCGCATATACCCCTCCCGCCGTCAAACTAGAACGCGCCGATTGTACATTCCTGCATCGCCGATATTCGATTTAGGCACCGATAGATGCCCTTTGTCGCGTGGCTGGCTAACCAGACGTTTTTTATTCCCGGCCCGAAGGTCGGCTTCGCGGACAGCGCCATTGATTTCCTGCAAGCGCGTTCTGGAGAGTTTCCGGGTTGGCCGACGATCGCCTATTCCGTGAAAGGTTGCAAACGACTCGCCGAGGACGCCGTCTATTGGGAAAGGCTGTCCAGCGGCATGGGCTGCTTCCTCGCCAAGGGCGGGCGGAAAGGGTGGTAACGAGTAAATGCGCTGGCTACGAATGGGTTCGCGGCAACGACTCCTGCAGAATCTGCGCTCTTGGCTCCGCGGGCTACTGGCACGGGATATTCTGGCGCAGGACGCGCGTTACGCATTCCGTACCTTCCGACGGAACCCCGGCTTCGCCTTGGTCGCGGTGCTGATTCTCGCTTTGGGCATCGGCGCCAACGTCGCCGTCTTTAGTGTCGTGAACACCATCCTGCTGCGTCCGCTGCCGTTTCACGATCCGCAACAACTGGCGTGGTTCGCGGGAAACAACGGCTCCGGCGGCCTGTCCGAGACCACCTATCAGGTGCCCGCGTACGAGGCCTACCAGCGCAGCAACCGATCCTTCCAGGAGCTGACGGCTTTCGTACCGTACTACTCTCTGTCCGAAACCAAACTGATTGGCGGGGGAGAACCTAAACCCGTTTCTTTCGTGTGGGTGACTGGCAATTTTTTTCAGACTCTGGGCATCCAGCCCGCACTGGGGCGGTTGTTTACTCCCGACGAGTCCGTTAAAGGGGGAAGGCTGGCCGTCCTGTTGAGCTATCCCTTCTGGCAACGCCAGTTTGGCGCGAACCCGGCGATTGTCGGTCATCCATTCGCCTCGATCAGGACCTTGTGACAGTCGTCGGCGTGCTTCCCGCCACATTCGATTTCGGCGCTGTTTTCGCTCCCGGCTCGAAGATGGACTTCTTTCGACCCTTCTCCATGGAAGACTTTCGCACCTGGGGGCACATGGTGTCTGTGGTGGGTCGCCTCAAGCCAGGGGTGACCATGGCGCAGGCGCAGGCCGAGTGCAACGTTCTGTTTCCGCAGCTCAAAGGGGATGGCCATCCTTACTGGGACACGGATGTGCTCACGACACTTTCAACTCTGAAGGACTACGTCAACGGCAAACTGCGCAGGTCGCTGATCGTGCTTTGGTGTGCCGTTGGTCTCATTCTTCTTATCGTCTGCGTGAATCTTTCGAACCTGTTGCTGGCGCGCGCCGCCACGCGCAGTAAAGAATTTGCCATGCGCACCGCCCTCGGTGCCGGACGAGGCCGGCTGATCCGCCAACTCCTCACCGAGAGCCTGATGCTTTCAAGCATCGGTGCCGGCCTTGGCTTGGGCTTCGCCTATGCTACGACCTCGTATTTCGCTCACCAGGGATCGATAGCCCTGCCGTTACTCAGCAGCGTGAGAGTCGATGCTGCCGCTCTAGGTTGGACGGTGTTCATCACAGGCTTTGCCGCTGCCGTGTTTGGCATCGCTCCGGCACTGAAAGTTTCGGGAAGTAATCTGCAGGAATCTCTCAAAGATGCGGGCCCGGCCATGAGTGAGGGCAGAAAGCACGAGCGGGTGCGCGCGACGCTCGTCATATCCGAGGTCGCATTGGCGTGCGTGTTGCTCATCGGCGCCGGCCTGCTGCTGCGAAGTTTTCTCCGCGTTCTCGACGTGGATCTGGGATTTCAACCGGACCATGCCGCCGCCATCAAAATAGACTACGACGACGGGGGTGATCGAACCCGCCGCGGGGTCATTCTTCAGGAGATTTTGCGGCAGGTAAAAGCCCTTCCCGGCATGGAAGCCGCAGGGGTTGCCGACATGCTTCCGCTCGATCGCAATCGCAGCTGGGGCTTGGCGGCAAAGGGCATCGTCGAGTCCAAGGAGAAAAACTACGATGCTTTCGTCTACATCGTGACGCCCGGCTACCTCGATGCCATGGGCATGCACCTGCGCGAGGGGCGCGACTTCAGCTGGCAAGACACCAGCCAGAGCGAACCCGTCATCATCATCAACGAGGCTGCCGCGCGCCGCGAGTGGCCAGGCGAGAGTCCGCTCGGACGTTTGGCACAGGGCATTGGCAACGGATACACCCGCGTCGTAGGCGTGATTGCCGATGTACGCGAAAGCAGTCTGGAGGACAGCTCCAGTCCCGAAGTCTACGTTCCCACAACCCAGGCCCAACCGGAGGGAGCGGAGTTGGTCGTGCGCACAAAACTTCCGCCGGATGCCCTGGCTTCCGCCGTGATGAACACGCTGCGTTCAATCAATCCCGGCCAGCCTGCTAGCGAATTCCGCCCCATCCAGCAGCTTGTCGATCGCGCCGTCTCGCCGCGCCGCTTCTTCGTTTTGCTGGTCGCCACCTTCGCCGTGCTAGGGATGGTACTGGCGGCTCTGGGCATCTATGGAGTCATCTCGTACTCGGTGACCCGCCAGACTCAGGAGATCGGTATCCGCATGGCCCTGGGCGCGACCGCGGGACGCGTGCAGGCCGGCATCATTGCCAAGACCTTGCGACTCGCGCTCCTCGGTATTGCGATTGGAACCGTGGCGTCATTTGCCGTGGCCAGGGGGATTGCCTCGCTGCTGTTCGGAACCGAGCCTACCGATCCAGCGACCTTCGCAGGAATGATCTTGCTCGTCAGCGCCGTGGCTTTTTTTGCCGGATACATTCCGGCGCGCCGAGCCTCCCGCATCAACCCCATGACCGCGCTTCGAGGCAATTGAGGAGCAGTTTTCAAACCCGGCCCACAATCCCGGGCAGGCTACACTGCATTATTCTGCGCCAGAAGTTGGGTGCTGGGAACTCAACCCAAGTCGGCAGTTGTGGTAGCGTTTCCAGGCCGTTATACGCGAAGCGAGGTAGTCCGCCCGATGCGCCCGATGGTCGCGCGGTGACTATTTCAACCCTCCACCTATAATGATCGAGCTATAGTGATCGAGCGAATCAAGGGTTTGCGGGAACGAAACCTTCCTCGACCGTGCTTCTGGTTTGAGCGCCAACATGAGGATTACTGATGGCATCTTTGCTTCTGGTTTGTTCGGGGTATCGGTCTGGTCGCTGCTTTGGACTGGCGGTTCTGCTTTCTCTCATCCCGATGAGTGCAAGCATGGCACAACCTTCCAATCCTAAGTTGGGGCAGAAGACTCAGTTTCAGGTCATCGCTTTTTATTCTCGAAGTTCGGAGCCCGACCACGTTCAGTTTGCTGAGGACGCTCTGAAGTTCTTTTCCGCCCTCGCTGCAAAGGACAACTTTACCTTCGACTCGACCGACGACTGGGCGAACCTGAACGCTTCGTACTTAAAGAAATACCAGGTCGTCATTTGGCTCAACGACGCGCCCCTCAACGCGGAGCCAAGGCTTGCCTTCCAGCAATACATGGAAACCGGCGGCGCATGGCTGGGATTTCATGCATCTGGTTACAACGATAAGGACACGAACTGGCCGTGGTTCGTCGATTTTCTGGGCGGAGCGGTGTTTCACATTAACAGTTGGCCTCCCTTGCCGGCACGGCTAATCGTTGACGACCGAACCCATCCCGCAACCGCGAACCTCCCGGACGCTTTTGTGGCGCCGGCCAATGAATGGTACGTCTGGAAGCCGAGTCCACGCCTCAATAAAAATGTAAGAGTCCTGGTGACATTCGATCCGTCGAATTATCCACTGGGGCTGAAGGACGTCCTCACCGGCGGCGACTTGCCGGTGGTATGGACCAACACGAAGTACAAGATGATCTACATGAACATGGGGCATGGTGACAAAATCTTCACCAGTGCCATCCAGAACAAGCTCATTGAAAATGCCACAATTTCGCTTGGCATGTCCTCAGCCCAGGCGGACCGCCCGCCGGCGACGGGATTGGAAATCAGTCCTCGCGGGATCGTGGAGAATTCCGCGACTCGCAGGGTGTACGCGGTGAACTCCGCGAATGGCAGCGTGACAGTGATTGACGAAGCCGCGGGTTCCACTAAGACGGTGAAGGTGGGCGCTGAGCCGGAAGCGATCGCAGTCAACCCGGTCACGAACAAGATTTATGTGGGTAACTCGGGAAGCGGCACGGTGAGCGTAATCGACGGAGCATCGGATCTAGTCACGGCGACCGTGCCAGTCGGCGACATGCCATACGTGGTGGCGGTGAATCCGGTGAGCGACAAGGTTTACGTGTCGAAGACTTTCAGCAACACAACCACCGTGATTGACGGCAAGACCAACCAAACCAGCATTCTGAAAGCGGGAGTGCAGGCCGACGCGATGGCAATGGACACCGTGACGAACAAGATCTACATGACCGGCTATGAAGGCAGCAAAGTCACCGTCATCGACGGCAGCAACGACAACGTCACGACCATCGATGTGGACACGCACATTTGGGGGATCGCGGTGAACACCGCGACTAAGAGAATCTACCTGACCGGCTCCGGCAGCGCGAAAGTGTGGGTGATCGACGAAAAAAGCAATGCCGTGGCGTCGGTTGACACGGGCGAGATTCCTTGCGCGATCGCGGTCGATCAGGCCACGAACCGAGTCTATGTGACGAATTACGGCAGCGATAGCGTAACCGTAATCGATGGAGCCACCAACTCGGTCCTCGCTACGATACGCGTGGGCGAGCATCCGCAAGCCCTTGCGCTTGACTCGACCACTCACCGGGTCTACGTGGCGAACACACACAGTAACAACGTGACCGTGATCGATGGCACGCGCAATTCTGTAATCGCCACCGTGAATACCGGAAATGGCCCCTACGCGATCGCAATCGATACCACCGCCAACAAGGCTTACGTGACAACCATGGCGGGGCAGAATCTTACAACGATCGATGGAAATACGCTCACTCGAACTCCGCTGGCGCCGGCGACGAGGCAATAGGCGAGCGCTTAAGGCGCGACCTAAGGGCAGTCAGCCCGGTATACCTTTTGATCACGGAACGACTTAGACAAGCAGCCCATCATGCGACAATCTTCTGAAGAGCGACGCTGAATGCGGTTTTCAAGTCGGAGTCGCATGATGGAGTACGATGCCAAAAACTGCGAAACATTTGGAGCCACGGTGGCCTGTAATGCTTGCTCTGCTCGCCGTGGGCGGATTGCGTCTTTCTCTGCCCGAGTCTCTGTCAGCGGGCCCGGACTGGCTGATCCTCGTTGTCGTGGGAGTGCTACTGATTCCCGCAGCCTGGGCTCGCCAGCGCGGTAAAGACAACGTCAATAAGATTTTGGGCTACCTGCTGAGCTCCATCGTGACTCTCGACATGATCTGGTCGCTGGGACTGCTGGTCGCGGCTCTACCGTCGCATCGACAGTCTCCCAAGGATCTGTTGCGCTCCGCGACTGCGTTATGGATTTCAAACATTCTGGTCTTCGCCTCGTGGTACTGGCGTTTGGATGCAGGAGGGCCGCGCGAGCGTGAGTTGCGTGGCGTACATACCGACGGAGCATTCCTTTTCCCGCAGATGACTCTCGATCAGCAAGCCAAGCGCGAGATGGGAGAGCAATGCTGGAGTCCAGGTTTTGTGGATTACCTTTTTCTCGCATTCAATACCAGTACCGCTTTTTCACCAACGGACTGTCCCGTCCTGTCGGGGTGGGCCAAACTGCTCATGATGATTCAATCGCTCATTTCCCTGACCACGGTGGCTCTGCTGGCGGCCCGCGCAGTAAACATTCTTTAACATCATCTGCAAAGACCCATAATCAGTATCGCCAGCTTGTTAAATCCGCTCCACGGGGTGCGGTCTTCTGGATGCGGTCCAAGATTTTCGGCAAGTATTGCGTGTTGTAGTGCAGGCGCGAGAGGTAATTCGGCTGCGTAGGATCGCCGTTCCAGCAATGCTCGGCGCGCGCGCCATAGGTTACCTCGCCTGCATAGGGCGGGTTGGTGGTTGAGTTCAGAAAGCTCTCCATACGGTAAACGGCATCATTCAGGAAGTAGGTGTCGTCCGATCCCACGTAGATGTGAATCTTGCCGGCGAGCTCGGGGCCCAGCTTCGCCCAGTCGCGTTCGAGAATCGCCTCCAGATCATAGTGCTGGCGCCAGTACGCGGCTACGTTGCGGTCGATTTCGCCGGTCATTTTGTCGAAGATGGGTTTGGGATATCCATTCTCGGCGACTGGTCCGTAGACAGCTTGCCAGATGTCGAACTGTTCGCCGCTGCGGCCATTATCTCCGAGCGCCAGTTCGTAACGATTGATCTCTTGCGTGGTGATAAGGGTGTGGCCCTCATAGTCTCGCATAGCGGGCTGCGATATTCGCGTGTGTGCGCCTTCTATGAAGAAGGCGTTCTTCCCGAATTCGCTCTCAGGATCATAGAGATTGATGTTGGTGTAGGCGTGGAAGTCGATGGGGTCCGGGCAGGCCGCGAAAGCTCCGTTGTAGTGATCGGGGTAAAAGACCTGGACAGCCAGCGCCTCCCAGCCGCCGGTTGATCCGCCG